>Ga0209624_10000908_pt1 | contig 24887 bp, 17 predicted proteins | sample JacPinW_OM2H0_O1_FD_188565 | JGI IMG/M metagenome (GOLD analysis project Ga0209624, IMG submission 188565) | Forest soil microbial communities from Algoma, Ontario, Canada - Jack Pine, Ontario site 1_JW_OM2H0_O1 (SPAdes) (version 2) | ecosystem: Environmental > Terrestrial > Soil > Boreal...
ACTGGATAAGGTACAGCCCCACGCTCAACAGGAACGCCCGCTGCAAGCCTTTCCGCGCGAGCAAGTGGAGAAGTTACGGCATCTCGACTTGACCGTTTATGCGCGGGATGTGCATGGCTACGAGGTAAAACACAAACCGACGCCAGGGGAATATTCTCTTATGCGGGAGCGCGAGGACGGCCGGATCGACGTGCTGCACGCCCGCAAGGCCAAGGACGGACACTGGACCTTTATCGACGCCGCCGATGCCAAGAATCGCGGTGATATTTTCGACCTGGCCCGCCGTGAGGGCGCGCCCGATCTTCAGGCTGCGCGCGAGGCCGTGGCGGCGTATGATGCCGCCATGCGTGATCCCGACCGGCACAAGAAGGCCGCCGAGGACAAAGCGCGGCCCGACATTCCCAAGGACGCCCCCGACCGCGCGGCGCGGAAGGCCGGCGCCAAGGAACAGCGCCGCCTCGACATTGCCGGGGCCGAGCACGAAGACCGCCGCGTGGCGGCCGGCGAAGCAGAAGAAGAACGGCAGAAATTCTTCCGCGAAGAAGCTGCGCGCGTTACGCGGATGGCCAAGGAGGCCAGGGAGGCGGCCAAGCAAGAGAATGACCGGCTCCAGGCGTTTGAGCGCGTCCGGCCGCCGCATTACGACATCTTTGTCGCAGCACAGACCCAACGCGCAGGCGATGCGCGCGCGGCCCAGCCACGGGCCGCGCCCGAGCAGGCGAGAGAAGCGGTTGGCGTCCCCAAGCCCGCGCAGCTCCGCTACACCGAGGCGCTAAACCAACACTACGACGAGCGCGCTCCCATCGCTTCGCTCGCCAAGGCGAGCATGGCGGAAGCGCTGGCCTGGCAGCGTGATCGCCATGCGCTCGACCAGCGGATCGCCGCCGAGCAAGCCCCGGCGCGGCGGGAAGCCCTCATGCTTCGCCGCGACATCGAACATGGCGACCACATGGCACTCGTTTATGGCCGCCTCGAATTCATGGCGCGATCCGGCGGCCAGACGAAGCAGGCCGGCCTTGATAAAGCCCGCGCCGAAACCTACCGCGAGCAGGCCACAGAGGCCCGCCGCCAATGGCGCGAACGCGCCGCCGAGCATCCCGATCTTTATCCGCCGCTTGGAACTGAGCGGGAACGCGATCCGCAGGCCCGGACGCCGGAGCAGGAACGGCAGGCAATGCGCTATCTTGATCTCGCCGGGCATGCCGAGAAGCACGGTTACAAAATCCAATGGCACGACGATGAACATACCCGCGCAAGATTACTGAAAGGCGACGAAGAATTGCGCATCGAAAAGGGCGACGACGGCACCTGGAGCTACAAGAGCCAGGACAACATCCACGATCGAGGCGACATCGTTGATTTCGAGGCATGGCGCGGCGCCAAAACCTTCACCAAGGCGCGCGATAATCTGCGGCCGGAATTGGCGCACGCCGAGGGCGACAAGGGGCCGCTCGACAAACAGCACAAAGGGCAGCAGCAAGAGCAGGAGCAGGATTTAGGGCTGGAACTCGGCCTTGATCCCGACGGCCCCGACGGGCCGGAGCGTGGTCCGAAAAGGAGAAAAGGAAGAGGAAGGTAATCCGTTGCGGAAAAAGCCCTGATAACGACGATTAGTCGTGCCCAACTTTCGCAGGAATTTTACGCTCAGGCTTAGTGGCTGCAATATTCGTCATGTGAGATTGCCCCTGATTCTTGCTCGACGCCGGCAATACAGGTTCTGGGCTATTCTGAAAAAGACGGACAAACACAGACTTAACAACTCGACCTACAGCATGAGCTTGATCGATAACCGCCCCCTTAAGATCGTCGCTAACTTCCCGCACTGATTGGGGCGGGTAGATTTTCGGGTCAGGCTTATCGATATGTGTGCGCACGTGGTCACCCATGGAACCTCTCCACTCGTCGAATTTATCAAAGAAAAAGACGGATAAACACAAACTTAACGGCTCTACCTACAGCATGAGCCTGATCGAAAACCGCCCCCTTAAGATCGTCGCCAACTTCCTGCACTGATTGGGGCGGGTAGATTTTCGGGTCAGGCTTATCGATATGTGTACGCACATGGTCACTCATAGAACTTCTCCACTCGTCGAATATTATCAAACTTCATCCTTACCCTTACCTAAAGATAATAGGTATGTTGCCAAAAAAAGCAAGGCAGCACCTAATAACCAGTAAACGATCGAAATAATTGAGTTGTAATTGCTCGAGTCGAACAGCCCATTTAAAGAGATGCCTAATTCGATCCAATGCTCAGGGTAATAAAACAATAAAAACAATAACAAACCTATTGCTGCACTTACATATGGGTCCATAGTTTCCAGCATCGCCGCACCTGAAGTGTCAAGGTGCCGCCGTGCTCGGTCGTAAAAGACCACGGAAAAAACTACCAGCCAACCAAGCACTAAACCCAAGAGCAACAGAATCACAACAGTGCCGAAGCTTGCAGCGGTATTTATTGAATTGAGGGCAACGTGATTGAGCGTCAAAATTGACAAAACCCAATCGGTTCTTCCGGTTATCGCTACGACGCCGACGCATACGGCAATACCCAGGTACTCGTGAATGCGGAATAGATTTTTAGTCGTCTCTAATGACGTATTCTCGTCGCCACCATAATCGGGTTTGTATTTTTCCGCGATGATGAGAAGGACTAGCGCGATGATCCCTGGGATCGTCGGAATAAATAACCAAATTTCTGGCAAGAAATTCCACGATTGATCTTGGCTTGCTTCTACCAACTTCAGAAAAATAAATGCCGACACAAGACAGAGTACTAAAGCCATCGCCGAATAAAATATTTTCAGCCAAAAACGTTTTTTCGGAGGATAGCAAACATACTCTACAAAAAGAATAATTGGTGGAGCAATCAAATCCGCCATCATCGCATTTGAAGGAGTTGACGCGAGTGCGATCCCAAGAGATCCCAGCCAAAAAGCTGACATAATAACGCCAGCGATCAACCCTAAGAATCTAGCCCATGGATGGCTCGCCTCCCATTTTCTGAAGATTTCTATATGTTCACTTCCAGGCTGACGTTTGAAGATGAATAAAAATGAAAATGCCGCAAAGAAACATAAGAAGGCTAAAAATAATGCCATGTGATTTCTTATTACATTGGGCACCTCGATCACAGTGAAGAAGAATAACGCCCATAAGATTGATGCTATAAGTGCTAATATGAAGCCGGTGACGGGACTTTGTGGTGCTGTGGACATTCGTTATTAATTCCCGAATGCAATTTTCAGAATTAATAAACAGGCCGTAGCTTCACCACATCACGGCGCGGCACTCGCCCTCGATTGAGAATGGCAAGCGCCGTGTCGGGCTCGACCACCAGCTCGCCTAATTCCTCCGGCGTCACCAGCGCGGCGGCGGCGATTTTCGATGTTGGCCGATCCTGTTCGCCGGCGACCGTGCGCTTGAAGAGCTGAAACGGATTGAGCGAAGCGACTTGATCGCTCGCAGATGTCCCGCGCTGGGCGCTTGCTGTCGCCGCGATCGAGGGCTGGGTTTTGGCTGCCGCCAGCCGGCCCGCGGCGCGTTGCGCCGTAACCGCGCTGCGCACGGTAGGAACGCCCGGCACCGTCTCGAGCAGCGGGCGGTAAGTAGCGCCGAGCCGTTCCGCCACGGCCTGAGCGGTGCGGGCGGAGCGGTTCTGCAAGGCCATCACCGAACCGAACAGCGTCAGGTAATACGCGGCTTCCTTTTCGCCGAGCCGCGCTTGGATGCCTTCGACCGTTTGGGTTGATGCGACGATACCGAGGCTCAGGCTACGGGCGATGCCAAGAATGAGGGAGTCCTGCTCGGTCGTGATCTCCTGCGCTTCGTCCATCACCATGACGACGGGCGTTTCGCCCTTTTTCATGCCCTTATCGGCGCGGTCGCGGATGGACGCAAAAATGCGCGCCTTCAAGAGCGCCATCACCACCGGCCCGGCCTGGCCGTAACGGTGCGCCTGCGCCAGAATCCCGATCCGAGCGCCCTTAAGCGCTGTGGTTACATCCACCTCGCTTTTACCCGCCTGTGTGTCAGCCCATTTGAGCGTGTCGGGATGGCCGGTGATGGTTGTATACCAGGCCCTGAGCGTCGCCAGGATCGAGGATTTGACCTCCGGCTCGACCTTCGGCCATTCTTTCGTGAAGAAGGCGATGGCGGCGTTGACCTCGGGCACTCTCACGTCGGTATCACCGAGCATTTCTTTATCCGGGCCGTCGCTCGCAATCTTCCAGATGCCGGAAAGGCTCCAATTGGCCTTTCCCTGGCGTTTTGCCAGAACGGCAGCGTGACGCATGAGGGCGGTGGCGCTTTCCTGGAAGAAACGATCCTTACCCTCGGAACGGCCGAGCAGATCGACGACCGTGGCCACCACTTCTGTCGGCGTCAGCCCTTCGACCAGGGACATTCTCTTCGACGACGGATCAATGACTTCCATGTCGGGGATAAACTTCGCCACTTCACCCGGCAATGAGCCTTTGCCATCCATCACGACAAGTCCGACGCCCTTAAGCGCGCCGAGCTGCTTACAGAGCGGGCGAAGGACGCCCGCCGTCTTGCCCGATCCGGTGCCACCCAGCACCAGCAGGTGCTGCATCAAATCCTGGAGGCTGAGCACCATGTCGAGATTCGCCGAGGGCGCCAGAAAGTCTCCGCGCGCCGCCAGGACGCCAAGCGATGTACCGAGCATCATAACCGGCGTTTTATCCGCCGCCGCCTGCGTAAGCTGCGCCTTGCGGGCCTCCTCAACGCGCGCCGCCCAGCGTGTAGCCCCGCCCAAAGCCCAGGCAGCACCTTCCGCCGTGCCCGCGGCAGCCGCGTCGAGAAAATGCGCGCGCACGCCTGCCGGATTCTGGTCTCGCAGCGATTTGCTGACGGCGATCAAAAGCACGAGCACCAGGGCCGGAATGCCGAAGAAGCTGATGGAAGCCGGCACCAGTCCGACCGCGATTCCCGCCAGAAGACAGGACTTAGCCCGCCCCAGCGGCTCGCTCCGGCGCAGGTCAATCTCGGCGATTTCAGCCGAAACGGGGCGACCATCGACGGTGGTCCAGCCATGCCGCCAGGGGTCGATCAGGTCCGCCGGCGTACCTTCCGGTATGTCGCGCAGGCACACGCGCCGCACGAGCGCGCGCGCCGCTTCGATGTCCGGCTCAATCTTGTTCGGCCCAAGGAAGAACCCCAGCGCAAAGCGCGCGGCCAACGGCCCTGCGACGATGCCGATGATCGCCAGCGCCAGCCCTAACCCGAAGGGCGCGCGGCCTATTGTCGGCGCCAGCAGTAAAAGCACAATGGCCGAGGCCGCGATCGCCAACCATTCGAGATTCCACAATTTGATGCATAAGAGATGCGCGAGATAGCGATGGTACAGCTCGCGGGCGAAGGCGGCCGGATCGTCGGGAGCCGAAAGAGGCGGCCTCAGCACCAGCGCATCGAACGCGTCCACGTCCTGCCAGAGCCAGGCCGCGTACCACCGGAAGAAAACTTCCATGATCCGCTCCTATCGCCCCTGGTAAGGCAGATACGGGTTTGGAGCTTGTCCGTAGGGGTTCGCCGGCATGAACATATTTTCCGCCGGGAAGAACTGATTGCGGACGTATTGAATCCCGCCAATCAGGATGGCGACGACCAGGATCACGATGACCAAACTCGGAATGAGCGCAACCAGGCTCTCCGGTCGCAACGAAGGCTCGATCCTCCGCTCGACCGTGGTAATTTTTGTCAGAACTTCGTCCAACGACGCGGAAGGCTTGCTGTTCACGGCTCCCCCCGTTACTTGGCCATCCACGGGGAGAAACTTAGCAGACTCTCACTACCCACGCGAGAGGCACGTAAAACGCCTATTCCGGAGCCGGCTCCGGTCTTTTCCGGCGTATTCCCGGCCGTGCAGGGGCTGGGTCCGGGCCAGGATCGGACACGGGCACGGATTTCACAGATGGTGCTGGTGCGGCTTCCGTTTGCTGCGGCGTCTTAAGTGCGGGCGCGTAATTCTTCGCTAGAGTGAAAGGCTCCCGCGCCGTGGCCGCCAGTTTCTCAAGCTCCTCAATGATGCGCACCCTGAAGGTGCCGTCGCCGAACGCGCCGTCGAGAGCCGCAATCGTATCCTGACAAAGCCCCCAGGCGCGCAGTCCGTCCTGGGCGAGAGCTTTCAGTTCTTTCAGCCCCTCGGGGGAATTGGCCTGTTCATAAAACATCGGAACCCAGGTGATCCGCTCGCCCAGGAGAGGACGGCCCGAAGGCGCAAGACGCTTTTTGCGAAAAGAAAGTCCCCACGCTGCGTAAAAAAGGATCGTCTCCACCGGCGGCGGAAGAAGCGCGCTGGAAAAGTCCTCGGCAGGTTGCATAGAAATATCATAGCAAAAAGCGATTAAATTTAAGTTCAACGCTGCATATCATCGTATTCAGAAGAGAGAATATTCCTAGGAAAAATAGCCGCTGCAATTTTTCGCAACGCGAATTCGCGGTGCACACAAATTTATCGCCGCGCCCGTGCACGGAATTTTTACGTCGCAATGTTATCATGGAAATTAAATCGCCCTCTGGCGGCATCGGAGCGCGAGGCGTTGCGCGGAACAAAAACATAAAAACGCGCGTGCCGGAAAGGGAGGACATGACCGCCCCCATCGGTATCGACTTGATGACTCTATTAGCTGTCGGTGGCAGCGCCGCCGGCTTGGGCTGGGCTGGCCTCGATGCCTACGCCAATCGCGTTTGGGGCCATGAAACAGCCTCCGCCTATGGCTCCGCCGCATGGGCTACGAAGCGCGATATTAAACGCGCCGGCATGTTCGGCCCGGAGGGCATTGCCCTTGGCCGATACGCGGGACGCATCGTCCGCCTCAAAACCGACCGCCATCTTCTTACCTTTGCTCCCAACCGTTCCGGCAAGGGCGTCTCGTCAATTATTCCCAATCTCCTGACCTGGCCTGCCGACGGTTCGATGCTGATCGTCGATCCCAAGGGAGAGAACGCCGACGTGACGGCCCGGCGACGCCGCGAGCTGGGACAGGCCGTGCATGTGCTCGATCCCTTCGGCATCACCCGCCAGCCGGCGGCGCGTTTCAACCCGCTGCTATGGCTGGAACCGTTCGGCGACGATCTCGCCGAAGATGCGGCGCTCCTGGCCGATGGCCTGGTCGTTTCCGGGCGGAATGAAGAACAAGAATTCTGGAACGCCGAAGCCCGCGCCCTCATCGCGGGCCTCATCATGCACGTCGCGACGACTGAGCTGCCGGAGCGGCGGCATCTCGGAACAGTACGGCGGCTTTTGACAGCGCCGCCCGCCGCTTTCAACGCGCTGCTCGACAGGATGGCGAGCAATAACGCCGCTTTGGGACTGATCGCTGGCGCGGCCCATCGCCTGCTACAGAAATCCGCCCGCGAGCGTTCCGGCGTCATCTCGACGGCGCAGGCGAATACGCATTTTCTCGATAGTCCGCGTATGACGGAAGTTTTAGGAGCGTCGGATTTCGACCTCTGGGATTTGAAAAGTGGCCGCATGACGATTTACCTCGTCTTGCCCGCCGAGCGTCTGCCGACCTATGGCCGCTGGCTGCGCCTTATGGTGAGCCTTTGCTTAGCGGCATTGACGCGAGACCGCGCGCCGCCGCCACATCCCGTGCTGTTCCTGCTCGATGAATTTGCGGCGCTGGGCCGCTTGCAGGCGATCGAGACGGCCATGGGATTGCTCGCCGGTTACGGCGTCCAGCTCTGGCCGATTTTGCAAGGTTTGGATCAACTTAAAGACCTCTATCCGCGGCGCTGGCAATCCTTCGTCGCCAATGCCGGCGTGGTGCAGGCGTTCGGCATCAATGACATGGGCACCGCCCAATACCTCTCGACCATGCTCGGCAATCGCACGGTGACGGTGCGCCAGCGGAACCGCGACGGTACTGGCCACGCCCACGCCAGATCGGAAAGCTACGGACCGGCCGCCCGGCCGTTGCTCCTGCCGCAGGAAGTCATGCACCTTGATGGCGAGAAACAGATGCTGCTGATGCAGGGCCGCGCGCCAATTCTTGCCGACAAGCTCTGCTATTACGCCGATCCGGAATTTGGAGGGATGTTTGACCCGAACCCGATGGTACGGAGTTGAGGTCCGCAAAAAAGTGCGTCTCACGCACCTGTTTAGTATTACAGCAGCGGCTCAAATTTCTGATTTAAGAAAACTCGCAGAACCGAGAACAACACCTTTTGATTATTTTTTTAAACGAAGTTTTTTCAAAAGTTCTTCTGCCCTTTGCCGGCCAATACCTCTTAATTTCCATTGGTCATTGTCATCATCGACAGTGTGCTTGAGCCGATGCACGGCTATATTAGCTGCGTTCACGGTCGAACCATGTCTTGTCACAGCCTCGACAAGGTCCTGGCGCTTCATCCGTTTTGGATATGTGTCATAGAGAAGCAGCAACGCCACTTCAGGCGCCTTTAACTTCTTCACATTCACATAGGTTCGGCCGTCAATGTGCTCAAAGTACGGATAAAGTTTGTTTGTAAGTTCATCAATGAGCGTCATCGCGACATTGGCATCACCGCCCTTGCTGCAAAAACGAACCATTTCCGCTAGAACCCATGACAACATCGGGACGATCACGGTCGCGTCCATAGTGTTTGCATCGATGTCAGTTGCGTCGTGCCGACCACCCCGATTATTGACAATCTCATAGATGAAGATGCACGCCTTTGGAATCACGATGCGGAGCACGTCCGAGTACGTGCCAAGCGGTTCGAGCTGTCTCAGTTCGTTCCCAGCCTTAAAATGCCTTCCATTCGGAATAGCTTTCCCGCAACCAATCATCAAAGTCTTCGTTACAGCCTCGACGAATTTTCCTGCCTTTAACGCAACGCCATCCCAGTCCTCCGCAACGAATTTCTCCATCGCAGCAGTAAAGTGTTTTAAGCAAGAATCGATGTGACGAGGTTCGAATTTCTGAACCAGCAGTGTACGCACCTGTTTATCATTCATTGAAATATTTCTTTCCACGCTGGCCTGAGATGGTAGGCCCCCGTCTTTTCTGTGTTGGCCCAATCATTTTCTTTTGCCTGAGACGCATAAAATCGATTGAACTTCATTCCCAGCAAGCCTTTTGCGGTCATCTTGTTCCAGTATCTTTCGATCTCTGCTAAAGTAATCCGTTTGGTGGCATCGCCCTTCGTCAGATACGCCACCATGAGGGTAAATTTCTTCGGCCCGCTCATATTCGTACCGTACTTCTTTACGAATGCGCGAATTGGCATCGAGAAATCGATGGCGCCGTGTTTTACTTGGACTTTTGCGGCTGATGCCGTCGAAGGCGCGCCCTCGCGCCTGCCATTTCTTGTCAGGACGAGAACCTCATCGAGAAGGTCGCGCGCTTGCTCTATACGCCGAGTGATTTCCGCGTTCGATAGACTATTTCCTCTTGGCATACACTTTCCTTCCTTTTTCTTTTAATGCCACCAAGAGCCCGCCCGTTGCGGACAAACGATTGAGCGGTGTCTGGATCGCCTGCTTGCTATAATGGTAGCCGTGACTCAGCAGTTCTTTTTCTATTTCAGCAAAGAGCCGTCTGTGGTCAAAAAACCCTTTCGTAAGCAAAAGACGTAAACCACCCGTGGCACCCTTAAAGTCCGGCTTAACTATTTTCGTTTTATGAACGCCAAAAACAGCCCGTTCAAGTTTATCTATTCGGCGCAGTAAATCGGCCAATGCATTATCCGCTTTCATCTTATCCCATCCTATCCAACATAGAGCCAACGCTTCTTATCCCTGATTCGTCTTAATTCACGCTTCCTGATGAGACGCAGCATCACAGGCGATAGCGAAGTGATTGGATAGAAGTGACCCTGCTCTTCTAGAGTCATTTTAATCGCGCTCAATTCCCTCGGTTTCTTGAAATAGCCGCCATCGATCAATTCAGAAATAAGCCCCACCGGCCCTGCTTTTGTTCCGCTTCTCGGAGCGGAGACGCTGTTATCGCGTTTCTTGGAGCGGCGAAAGTCTTTACTAGCTGGGGAGCCTTCTTCAAACTGGGCAACCATCGCAGCCACCTCATCGGGCGTCCCTTCGATCGTAATTTTCGTGCCGTTTTTGGTCGTTATGTGAGCTTTTGGCATATTCACTTATTCCTGAGTGAAATGTAAACGTTGAATAATAGAATAACGGAATAACAGCGTGGGGTCAAGTGACTGAATCTGTGTTTGAGAAGCGTAAGGTTTTACGAAACTTACGGCGGTATTTTTAGCCTCGGGTCTACCGGATAATCCAATTGGATATCTGCCCTCTGCCGAAAGGATCTTGGAACAAGACGTGTTTTTGATGCTCATACTCTAATTTGATGCTGATGTAAGCACGGCGTAATCTGGCGATTTCGAGATGGGACATCAAAGTCTATTTCTGCACTAAAATGATTTGATGATGTGCATCGAACCGGCCGACAAGCTATAGGGCGCTTTGGTACGAGCTACTGGAACCTGCTTTTTTACAATATACTTTTAGTTCAATACTATTTCTGGCCATCCTTACTCAGAATGCGGTTTCTATTTTTCACAGAGATGATGGAGCGCCGGCGATAAAGCGAAAAGAGGGTACATGATCCAATCGAGACCGGGGAGCGATTGACAACAGTGGATAAGCGCAACCTCAGCGAACGTGATATCTGCACCAAATATATAACCCCCGCCTTACGGCGTGCGGGCTGGGATGAGATGTCGCAAATTCGTGAGGAAGTGAGCTTCACCAAGGGCCGCATCATCGTGCGTGGCAAGCTGGTCAGCCGCGGCCTGGCCAAGCGTGCCGACTACATCCTCTATTTCAAACCCAATATTCCGCTGGCGCTGATCGAGGCTAAGGACAATTCCCACAGCGTCGGCGACGGGATGCAACAGGGCCTCGATTACGCGGAAACACTCGACATCCCCTTCGTGTTCTCATCGAACGGTGACGGCTTCGTGTTCCACGACCGCACTGGCGTGGGTAGCGCGACCGAGACAAACCTCGCCCTTGATGCCTTTCCGGCACCGGCCGATCTGTGGGCGCGTTATCGCGCCTGGAAGGGCCTTGCGGGTGAAGCCGAGCAGATACTCCTTCAGGATTATTTCGACGACGGCAGTGGCAAAGCCCCGCGCTATTACCAGATGAATGCCGTCAATGCCACGATCGAAGCTATCGCCAAGGGACGCGACCGCATTCTTCTCGTCATGGCGACCGGCACTGGCAAAACCTATACCGCCTTCCAGATTATCTGGCGGCTGTGGAAGGCAGGCCGTAAGAAGCGCATCCTGTATCTGGCCGATCGCAATGTACTGATCGACCAAACGATGGTGAACGACTTCCGGCCCTTCGGCGCTGCGATGGCAAAGCTTTCGACCAGCGCCAAGACTATTGAGCGCGAGGACGGAACAGGCATCGACATTGCTACCGCCATCGACAAGAAGCGCCGCATCGACACCGCTTACGAGATTTATCTCAGCCTCTATCAGTCGATTACCGGCCCGGAGGATCGGCAGAAGCTGTTCCGTGAGTTCTCGTCCGGTTTCTTCGACCTCATTGTGATCGACGAGTGCCATCGTGGTAGTGCTGCGGAGGATTCGGCGTGGCGGGAAATCCTGGAGTATTTCTCCTCCGCTACTCAGATCGGCCTCACCGCCACTCCGAAGGAGACAAAATACATCTCTAACATCGCGTATTTTGGCGACCCGGTTTACTCCTATTCTCTAAAGCAAGGCATCCGCGACGGTTTCCTTGCCCCTTACAAAGTGGTCAAGGTCCATATCGACCGCGACGTGGAAGGCTACCGGCCCGAGAAGGGCCAGCTCGACCGCGAGGGCGAGGAGATAGAGGACCGCATCTACAACACCAGAGATTTCGACCGCACGCTGGTGCTCGACGACCGTACCAAGCTGGTCGCTAAGAAAGTAACCGAGTTCCTGAAGGAGAGCGGCGATCGCTTCCAGAAAGCCATCGTCTTCTGCGTCGATCAAGAACACGCGGCGCGGATGCGGCAGGCGCTCATCAACGAAAATGCCGATCTCATCGCCGAGAACCACCGCTACGTTATGCGCATCACCGGCAGCGATGCCGAGGGTCAGGCGGAACTCGGCAACTTTATCGACCCAGAATCAAAATATCCCACGCTCGTCACCACCTCGCGTCTTTTATCTACCGGCGTCGATGTACAGACGTGCCGGCTGATCGTGCTCGATCGCGAAGTCGGCTCGATGACAGAGTTCAAACAGATCGTCGGGCGAGGCACCCGCGTACACGAGGACACCCACAAATTCTATTTCACCCTGATCGACTTTCGCGGCGCGACCAGTCATTTCGCCGATCCGGATTTTGACGGCGAGCCAGTGCAGATTTACGAGCCCGGCGAAGGCGATCCTGTCGTACCACCCGACGACGTGCCGCCCACTGATGAGGATGGCGAGAGCCTGCCGGAGAAGCCCGGCTCAGACGAGATCATCGTTGATGGACCGCCCAACATCACTTTGCCATCGGGGAGTGGCAACGCGAAGAAAGTTTATGTCGATGGCGTCGGCGCCACCATAATCGCCGAGCGCGTGGAATATCTCGACGAGAACGGCAAGCTGATTACGGAATCCCTGCGTGACTTCACAAAAAAGGCGTTGAAAAGGCGCTTCGCCAGTCTCGACGACTTCCTGAAGCGCTGGAAGGCGTCGGAGCGCAAGCAAGCAATCATAGAAGAACTGGAGGCCGAGGGCCTGCCGCTCGACCCTATCGCCGAAGAGCTTGGGAAAGACCTCGACCCCTTCGACCTCATTTGCCATGTCGCTTTCGACAAGAAGCCGCTCACGCGACTTGAGCGCGCGGAGAGCGTCAAGAAGCGCGATGTGTTCACAAAATACGGCCCTCAAGCTCGTGCCGTACTCGACGCGCTGCTTGCCAAGTATGCCGACGAGGGTGTGCTAAACCTCGATGACACCAACGTGTTGCGCATTCCGCCTTTCACCGCCCTCGGCACGCCTTTTCAGCTTATCAAGGCATTCGGCGGCAAGGACGGTTTCGAGAAAGCCGTCCACGAATTGCAATCCGCTCTTTATCAGGAGACCGCATAGCCATGTCCACCCGCAACGGTGTAAAATCCATACAGGACATCATGCGCCAGGACACGGGCGTCGATGGCGATGCTCAGCGCATCAGTCAGTTGTGCTGGATGTTCTTCCTCAAGATCATCGACGACCAGGATCAGGAACTCGAACTCCTGAATCGTGATTACCGCTCGCCAATCCCAAAGAAATATCAGTGGCGTTCCTGGGCGGCGAATCCAGAGGGCATCACCGGCGAGGAGTTGCTCGCCTTCGTCAACGGCGAGCTATTCCCTGCGCTTAAGAACCTCTCGACCTCGACTAAGCCCGGCGACCGCCGCCGGGTGGTCAAGGACGTATTCGGGGATGCTTACAATTACATGAAATCCGGCCAGCTCATGCGTCAGGTCGTGAACAAGATCAATGGCGTGGATTTCAACGATCTGGCCGAGCGCCAGCATTTCGGTGACATCTACGAACAAATTCTCAATGATCTGCAATCGGCCGGCAATGCCGGGGAATACTACACGCCACGCGCCGTCACCGCTTTCATGGCGGATCGCATCGACCCGCATCCCGGCGAAATTCTCCTCGACCCTGCCTGCGGCACCGGCGGCTTCCTCACCAGTTCGCTAAGTCACATGCGAAAGCGCTATGTGAAGCGACCGGAGGACGAAAAGAAGATGCAGGCTGCCTTGCGCGCGGTCGAGAAAAAGCAGCTTCCCCACATGCTCTGCGTTACCAACATGCTGCTACACGAAATCGAGGACCCGAGCTTTGTGCGTCACGACAACACGCTGGCGCGGCCCTACATCAGCTATACACAAAGCGACCGCGTGGACATCGTGCTTACCAATCCGCCCTTCGGCGGGCGCGAGGAAGACGGCATCGAGTCAAATTTTCCGAAACATTTTCAGACGCGAGAGACGGCGGATTTGTTTCTAGCGCTCATCATCCGCCTGCTGAAACCCGGCGGGCGTGCCGCCGTGGTGCTGCCCCACGGTTCGCTATTCGGCGAGGGCGTAAAGACGAGGCTCAAGGAACATTTGATGGAGGAGTGCAACCTCCACACCATTGTCCGCCTGCCAAATTCCGTGTTCAAGCCTTACGCCTCGATCGGCACCAACCTGCTGTTCTTCGAGAAGGGCACGCCGACCAAAGACATCTGGTTCTACGAGCATCGCGTGCCGGAGGGCCAAAAAGCCTACTCGATGACGAGGCCGATCCGCTTCGAGCATTTGCAAAGCTGCATCGACTGGTGGGGAGGGGCCAAGCGTAAGGGCCGCGAAGAAACGCCGCAAGCCTGGAAGGTAACGGCTGAGGAAGTGAAGTCGCGCGGCTACAACCTCGACATCAAGAACCCGCACACGGTTGCGGACGACCATGGCAACCCTGAAGAACTGCTAATAAAACTCAACGCCACCGAGGCTGAGGCCGCCACCTTGCGCGACAAGTTGAAGGCGATCCTCTCGGAGGCATTGGCGCGATGAACGCCGAACGTCTTCTCGAACATTATGAACGCATCGCTGACGCGCCCGACGCGATCCCGCGCTTACGCCGCTTCATTCTCGATCTGGCGGTACGCGGCAAGCTCGTGCCGCAGGACTCGAAAGACGAGCCGGCAGCAGAACTGCTGAAGCGCATAGTGGCGGAGAAGGCGCGGCTGTTGAAGGCGGGGGAGATTAGGAAAGGCAAAGCCCAGTCGCTGAACATGGCGACCACACCTTACGAGCTTCCGCTGTCTTGGGCGTGGACCTCACTTGGCGAATCCTTCATCTATGACGCGGGCACGAAACGAGAGCCAAAGACGCTCAACCCGTCGCTATGGTTGCTGGAACTCGAAGACGTTGAAAAAGACACAGGGCGATTGCTTGCTCGCATCAATGCGTCCGAACGTGAATCACAAAGCACAAAATCAGAATTTCGTGTCGGAGACGTTCTGTACGGGAAGCTACGCCCATACCTGAACAAGGTCATGGTCGCGAACGAACCGGGATATTCCACAACTGAGATTGTGGCCATCCGCCCGTATATTCCGCTTTGTCCCCAGTATTGCGCGTTGGCCTTGCGGCGGCCCGATTTCGTCGATTACGTCACCCGCCTTGGCCAAGGCACCAAGATGCCGCGCCTTAGAACCGAGGACGCCGTTATCGCTCCCTTTCCCCTCCCGCCCCTCACTGAGCAGCGCCGCATTGTCAGTAAAGTCGATGAACTGATGGCGCTGTGTGACCAACTGGAGGCGGCACGAGTGGAGCGGGAAGCGACGCGCGACCGTCTGGCGACAGCAAGCCTCGCGCGCCTCAACACGCCCGATTCCGACCCGACTACCTTCGCTAATGACGCCCGCTTCGCGCTCAATAACCTCACCGCCCTCACCTCGCGTCCAGATCAGATCAAACAATTTCGCCACACAATCCTCAACCTTGCCGTGCGCGGCAAACTCGTACCGCAGAATCCGAAGGACGAACCGGCGGTAGAACTACTGAGGCAGATTTCGACGAACAAGGCTCGGCCTATAAAGGATCGAAGAAGCATCAATTCTAATAAGAACGCTCTGATTGGGGAGCAAACCACATCATTTTTAATCCCCTCGACGTGGGTATGGGCATCCTTTGGTGATGTCGTTATTTCCCGTGATGGCGAGCGAGTTCCGGTTTCAAAAGAGGAGCGAAGCGGCAAGGCTAAAATATTTGACTACTACGGAGCCTCCGGGGTTATCGACAGGATCGATAATTACTTGTTCGACAAGCCGCTTCTTCTAATCGGAGAAGACGGTGCAAATCTCATAAATCGCTCGACGCCAATTGCATTTATTGCTCGCGGAAAGTATTGGGTAAACAATCACGCCCATGTAATTGACGGTATCTCCGAGGAGTTTCTGCGCTACTTGTCGCTTTTTATTAATGCAATCGATTTGAAACCATATGTCACTGGCACGGCACAGCCGAAAATGAACCAAGCAAAGATGAATAGCATCCCTGTCGCGTTGCCTCCACTTGCGGAGCAACACCGCATTGTCGCCAGGGTAGATGAACTGATGGCCCTGTGTGACCGGCTGGAGGCGAGCCTCACCGCGGGCGATGATACCCGTCGCCGTCTGCTCGACGCCCTCCTCGCCGAGGCGCTGGCGCCGGAGGAGGGCACTGTGTCGGAGGAACCTGAGAGAGTTTCCGCGCACGGATGAGACGAATCGTGACGCGTTTATATGTCACTTGGTATCAAGAGGCCCCATGAAACAACGCCGCACGAAACCCGGCATGGATAGTGTCATCAAAGGTAATACCGGGGAGTACTACGCGCTAGCGGAACTGAGCCGACATGGCTGGACGGCTGCTCAAACGGCACGAAATGCACGCGCCTATGACATTCTCGCCCGCAAAGGATTACACCAAGTTGCGGTTCGAGTGAAAACCAAGACCTCCGACGCCCACGTATTCCAATGGAATGCCAAGACAGACGGGACGATTTTTCCGGAAATCGGCGCGCATGATTTTTGTATTCTGGTGGACATTCCGGCTAGCCACGATGATTTTCCCACGTTTTACATCGTGCCCACGTCGATACTCCGTGATTGGCTGGACGCCGACTTCAAAACTTGGCTGAAAACGCCCGGCAAGATCAAAGCCCAGCACAGTGCGGACAACAAACGGCGGCTCTTTTATCTGGACGACAGCGACGGCACAGCCCACGGTTATCGGATAAAGCTAGAAAAGTACCGCGCCAGTTGGAAAATTCTTGAAGGTGGATGATTGATGTGCGCCTGGAATGTTATTCGCTGATAATCTCATTCCTCATCTTATTGCCTATCCGATTACCCTTTTGGTCCAGTAAGCCGATTTGGGTGTTAAATCCCTCTTTACTTATAATGTATATTATCTTATACATTAAGTCACTTAGCGTATAAGCTAACATGCAGAAGGAAGGACATGCGTTCGATCCCGCCATTACCGCTCCCAGTAAAGCGAGCGCTCAACAAACTAGGGAGCGAAATTCGCAGCGCACGCCTGCGCCGTCGAATCTCGATGGCCATCGTGGCGGAGCGTGCTTTTATCACACGCATGACGCTGCAAAAGGTCGAGCGCGGCGACCCGGCCGTCTCGCTGGGCATCTATGCGATAGTTCTCTTTATCCTTGGTTTGATAAATCGGCTTGCCGATCTTGCGGATGTCCGATTCGACGAGCTTGGCCTGCAACTCGACGAGGAAAAGCTGCCGGAGCGTATTCGCCAGAGTAAGCATCCGCAGCAGCACCAAAAGGAGCGCTAATGGATCAGCAGCTCCTCGTCTATGTCGATCTTGAAGGTGTTTCGCATCTCGTCGGGCGGCTTTGGGCACATAATCGCCGGGGCCGAGAGAGCGCGAGTTTCGAGTATGATGCTTCTTGGCTACGCCGCCCGGAAAAATTTGCGCTGGAACCCGCGCTTACGCTTGGCGAAGGACAGCATCACACCGCCGCCGACCGTACGCTGTTCGGCGCTATAGGTGATTCTGCGCCCGATCGTTGGGGCAGGGTGCTCATCCAGCGCGAAGAGCAGCGTAAAGCGCGCGCTGAAGGACGTACACCACGAACGCTCGGCGAAATCGATTATCTCCTAGGTGTCGGAGATATTGCGCGCCAGGGTGCGCTGCGCTTTGCTGAACAGGAAGGTGGTTCCTTTCTCGCTGCCGGCGATGCAGCACAAATTCCGCCCTTGGTGCAGCTTCGAAAGCTTCTTGATGCAGCATTGCGGCTAACAGCCGACAAGGAAAACGATGCAGACATAAAACTGCTGCTCGCTCCAGGATCGTCTTTGGGCGGCGCGCGGCCTAAGGCTTCAGTCGTCGATCAGAAGGGCCGGTTGCTGATTGCCAAATTTCCGCACCATGAAGACCTGACCCGCATACCGCTTTGGGAAGCACTTTCGCTGACCCTCGCCGCTAAAGCCGGCATTCCAACGCCGGAATGGCGTGTAGAAAATATTGCTGGCAAGCCTGTGCTCATCTTGCGCCGTTTCGACCGCTCCGATGGTTGGCGAGTGCCTTTTTTGTCGGCCATGAGCATGCTCGGCGCGGCTGACAATGAAGGTCATAGCTATCTCGAAATTGCCGATGCCATACGTCGATATGGCGCCCACGCCGAAGAGGATTGCGCCCAACTCTGGCGGCGGATCGTATTCAACATTCTCATATCCAATGTTGACGACCATCTCCGTAATCACGCCTTCCTCTACGGGCCAGGCGGGTGGCGACTAACGCCGGCTTACGACCTCAACCCTGTTCCCGTGAACATAAAAGCGCGCGTATTGACGCTTGCAATCAATGAAACCGATAGTACGGCGTCGCTTGATCTTGCCCTATCCGTCGCCACCCATTTCGGATTGAAGAGTGAGGCGCCGCGCTTAATTGCGGCCGAAGTAGGAGCGGCGGTTGTTTCCTGGCGTAAGGAAGCAAAAAAGCTCGGATTGACGGGCAAAGAAATTGATCGCATGGCTAGTGCCTTCGAGCATGAGGACCTTACAAAGGCGACCGCTTCAAAGAAGAAAGGCAATAAAAGCTAAGGTCAGTATTATAATGGGTGTCTCGCCAGAATACGCAGGCAGAATAAACAGACGCGCCATACATTTATCCAAGGGAGTGCGGATACAAACGAACGCATTTGAAGCGGATGTCGCAGAGCACTGAAATAACAGGCGGTACAGGATTCACATTCGAGGGAAACCTCGTCGCCACCTATCTTGTCTCGTTACTCATTGAAGGACTACCGCGCGGACTGCCTGGCAGGACGACGAAGCGTGTTGCGGTTCAGCAAGCCGACTTTGGTGAGCCACTCGACGATCTTGTTGTAGATGCTGAAGCTCCCGATGGTTCATTCGCGCGCCTCTCACTCCAAGTCAAACGTAGCCTCACCATCAGCTCGGCTGCCTCGAATACTGATTTTAGAGACATCGTCGTCAATGCTCGGAAGACCCTTGATCGAAGTGCATTCCGAGATGGTATTGATAGAGTCGGCGCTGCTACAGACGAAATTTCCGCCAGTGCTGCGCGGGATCTTGAGACGGTTTGTGAAATTGCGCGAGCCAGTGCGTCCACCGACACCTTTGTTACGCATTTCAAGCCGGATTCAGGAACCGGCCAAAGTCAAAAAAAGATTGTAGAGGATTTTCGGAGAATCTTGACGGACCATTTTAACCGTTCAATAGACGACAGCGAAATTCATCGTCTCCTTCGCCATTTCACTATTTTAAGCTTCGATCTTCTACACGACGGGGCTCGCGACGAAATAGATGCTGAAGAGCGATTGCGTCCGTTTCTAAACCCTGAGGATACACAGCAGGCCGGGGCACTTTGGAGTCGCCTTAAGACCGTCGCACGAGAATCGATGGGCCGCTCCGCAGACTTTTCGCGCAAGACCCTTCTGGAACACTTGCACGGTGAGTTCCGCCTGGCCGGCGCACCATCGCTAAGAGGAGACATTGATAAGCTCGCAACTGCAACTCGTTTGGCCATTGAAGATATCGGCGCCGATATTGACGGCATTGAAATCGAGCGTTCGGCATTGATAGAGCAGACAGAGCAGGTTGCAGAAATCCGCCGTTTTATCCAACTCTTCGGTTTGCCTGGTTCGGGTAAGTCCGCGGTGCTCCGCGCCTTTGCTACCAAGCGGCGGCAAGTTGGACCGGTCATCGTCCTTAAGTCGGACAGGCTATCTACGGGCGGTTGGCCTGGCTTTGCGACATCAATCGGGCTTAGTGCGACTGATCCCGAACAGATACTTCTAGAGCTTGCTTCAATAGGTGCCCCGACGCTCGTCATTGACGGGATCGATCGTATAGAGGTTTCACATCGAGGCGTTGTTACCGATTTGGTAAGCGCGATTCTTAGCAAGCCGGCTCTTGATCGGTGGCGGGTTGTCGCAAGCCTTCGTGACAACGGCATCGAGCCTTTGCGCACATGGCTTCCACAGGGCCTGCTGGCCGAGGGAGGTGTAGTTACCATTGAAGTCGGGAGCTTTGACGATGAGGAGTCGCGTAAACTTGCAGTAAGTGTTCCGCGATTGCGGTCGCTGCTCTTCGCTTCCGATGAACGTGTTCGCGATATCGCTCGCCGCCCATTTTTTGCTGGTGTGCTTGCCCGGACGTTACGGGCTGGATCATCGTCAAGCGTGGCTGATCCGAAGTCGGAAATTGACTTGGTGGAAGCATGGTGGAGTCGAGGCGGTTACGCGGCTGAGGGGGCAGATACCACGCGGCGCCAACGCACCCTCAAGAACCTCGCGCGATCCGGCGCATCGTCGATGGGCCGCGGGATGCCCATTGACGATCTAGACGCAGACGCTCTCGCCGATCTTGAAAACGACGGAATCGTGATCGAGGTAAGGTCAGGCCATACCGTGAAATTTACACACGACATCTTTTTCGAGTGGTCATTTCTGCATCTTTTGATTGCCAGAGGGAGTGATTGGTTGGCGGAAATACGCAGTGCAGGTGAACCGCCGGTTCTCGGGCGCGTGGTTGAGCTGCTCTCTCAATCGACACTCATAGCCAACGATAATTGGCAATCGCACCTAGCCAGAATCGAAACGGCCGGAATGCGACCACAATGGACGCGCGCGTGGCTCATCGGTCCATTTGGCACGTCAGGTTTCGGTGATCACGCGGCGACGTTTGGCGATGCGGTGTTCCATGACGAAGCGCGGCGGTTCGCCAAACTTGCGGTTTGGTTTCAGGCAGAAAAAACACGATCCAATCCGAATGTTCTCGCTGGTACAGTCCCCATTAACGGCCTTTCGCGGTTTGAGGTCGCTCGGCTTGCCGACCTCGTCGCGTGGCCATCGGACATTCACCTATGGATGCGTTTTTGCAACTGGCTACTGGATAACATTCAACAGTGTCCGATCAATACAATCTCCGACATCACTTCGGCTTTTGAGATATGGCAGAATGTTTGGTCGAACATCGCCAATCTCGTATCGCAGCGTATCATTGAAACGGCAATAGGTTGGCTCCACGATATCGAGGATCGAGAGCATTCTGAAGAACGGAATTACAATCCAGGCCCATGGACTTCTCTCGATCACGATGAACTTTCAGAACTCGAACATCGACTTCGAGTACTAGTGCTGCGGTCCGCGGTCGCAATGCCGGTTGTTGGTCAACAATACCTTGAGCGTCTTCGTGAACGCCCCAGGCTAAGGCACGAGACATTCGGACAAGTCATAACATTTGCGCCCACATTGGCGGCCCGGCACGGCGCGGAACTTGTAGATCTTGCACTAGCAGAGCTTCTGGACGAATTGCCACGTCAAAGTCTTGAACGTGACCGTGATGACTACCGCCTTAGCCTTCATAGCTTCGATCACGACTGGCGCGAACTTTCAATAAGACACGGCACCGGGGATTTCCATCCGCCGTCTCCATTGCGGGAGCCGTTCGCCTCTTTATTCAAAACAGCACCTGCCGAAGCGTTACGCTTGGTGCGCACCTTATGCAATCACGCCATGGAGGCATGGCTGCAACTCAATGACCTTGACCGGGTGCAGCATGGCGTCCCAATCCCACTCGAACTCGATTTCCCGTGGGGCCGCCAGGTCTTTTGGGGCAATGCGCAAATCTATGGATGGTTCCGTGGATTGCTGGGGCCTCAGACTATTCAGTGCGCCCTAATGTCACTTGAGGATTGGGCCTTCAACCAGGTCAAAGGTGGACGCGACCTTGATGCAGTAATACGCGATGTTGTATCGGAGAATGGTTGTTGCGCCGTTCTCGGCATTGCTGTTGCACTCGCTCTTACTCACAATCACGTTACTGCCAGCACGCTTCCATTAGCTACATCGCAACGGCTCTGGCGCTGGGATATCCAGCGCTGCGTTCACGATGCGACAAGCCTGCCAGCCAACCTCATTGGGTTCAATATGACCGGAAGAGAGCCCGCACACGCTGAAGCAGTACGAGCAGGCAATGCACTCCAGGTCCGCAAGCTCGATATTAGAAGTCTAGCGTGGCTTTTCGTCTTGTCCGCTGACGATAAGTTAAGGACGGAATGCCGGGCGGCCGTGCAGGCATTTCCAGCCAACCTGCCATTCGACTCCGAAGAAGAAAAGAAACATGACGACCACGTCGCGGCGCTTCGCCGAAACGCCGAATTCTGGTCTGAAATAGGAAAAGGCGAAAACTACGTAGCGACTGCCGCAGAAGACGGAAGCGGCACAATTATCAGATTCGAAAATCCACGGTCGGGTGATGCAGATGTTGTCGCTGCCGCCCAGCGTTCGCAGGAGATGAGTCAATGGTCTGGACTGTGGCTTTGGGCCGAAAACTGTTTTGAAACAGGGGCGCTTTCTGAGCGGATGTCAATGGCCGACGCTATTGTACGTGCAAAATCGCTCGATAAGCCCGATCTCTTCAAAAGTAGAGCGTCGGGCGTAGCACTCGGAGATATTTTACTAGGGGGAATAGCCGGAACCGCTGCGGCGGTATTGTGTTTTGGCGGTATACTTAGTGACTCAGACTTAGAGTGGGGGAGGGGGGTCATAAAGCGCGCGAGAGAGACCCCAGAAATTAGAAATGGGACTTGGTTCTCCGGATCTAGAGTTCCATACCACCCCTGCATTTTTGCCGCTCGGGGTTTCGCGGCTCTCATTCGACGCGGAATCGATGCCGCTGAAGCGAAACGCCAGCTATTACACCTAGCAGTACATCCGCTAGACGACGTTTCTACAGAGGCAATTGGTGTTGGACTCGCCTGCTGGGACGGTGATGCTAATTTCGCTTGGATCGCACTCGACCTTGGCCTCAAACTATCAATCGGCACTAGGCAAGGAATTCGATCTGCCTATGGTTATGATCCTCAGGCAGATATAGATCGACGCAAGAGGGTGGTCAGAGAAGCCCTGCATAATTTAGAGACGGAACAGCCCCTTATAAATTTGGCCACAATTCCACCCGCTTGGATTTTTGCACCGCCGCTTGAGTTACATAACCCAGGTGGTCGCGTTGCCAAGTCTCCGGCGGCAGTCTGGCGTGAATCAGATGAACTGTGGCTTTGGCACTTCGTCCCAAAGATATTGGCGCGTATCCCGATCCAGCAAGTTATGGCGGACGATCTCCGGCGCCCACATTTTCTCGCTATGTGCACGGGCATGCTCACGTGGACCATTGATCGGCTGGCGCCCTCATGGGATACCGAAGAAAGAGGCCGAGCGGGGCGGAGAAGAGAGGACAGGTCGGTCGATGTACTCGAATGGCGCCGCAGCCTTTCCATTTTTCTAGGTAAAGTTTCGCGCCACATGGACACGGAAGAAGCTCGTCGCCTTTTCCTGGAACCAATGTTTCGATTGAACGACGAAATGTGCGCTTCCCTGCTTGAACCGTTCGTCGATGTATACATATGCGTGGCGATTCTTGATGCACCGGAGATAAAACATGGAGCGATTTCGTTTCTGGAAATTTGTGTAGAGCGTTTACTTGCCAACGGGCGCCTAATGATCTCCTCAGATCGAAATGGCCACATCTACGGCCACTACCTTCCGCATCTTATTTCCAGCCTCTTTTTGATCCGGCACCAAGCCGGCGGCGCGGCGAGATTTGCCAATGGAGATTGGACCGATGTACGGTTGATCCTTCCGGTGGTAGAGCGGCTGGTAGCATCAGCCGGCACATTTCCACACGTCATCGCTTGTTTCCTTACGCTCTGCGAACGAGCCATCGAGCACTATCCGAGCGACCGATTCGTTGAACAGATGCTTTGCGTGCTGGATAGCAAACCGGCGACCCCTTCCGGATGGCGCGGTACAATGATACCAGGACGTATCGCCGTCCTTGTCCACGAATTTGCCGAACGCATGCAGCCGTTACCTCATTCACTAGCTCAGGGAATGCTACGGCTCCTTGATCGGCTTGTGGACATGGGCGACCGGCGTTCTGCTGCCCTACAGACAAGCCAGATTTTTAAGGACGTTCGTATCGTGCCGAATGCTGCTAGCTAGCACCTCCTCATAACATTCGTATATTCGCTTAAATAGCGAATATATGAATTTGAAATATGCGCTTGATACTGACAAGCGCAGCGTCGGCTATCATCATGGTGATTGCGGCAGTGCCGCCGCCTTTGGTGGGGATGAAGGTGACGAACAACGACGACGATGATGATGTCGTCGTTGGATGCTCACAAAGCCCCTTGTTAGAAAGCCGATTCTCGGGCTATATAAGAGGTAAGAAGAATGAGAAGTGCGTTTTGATAGTTGAACGATAAGGAAAATCTATCAAAACTTCACAGATTCCTACACATACCCAGACGGCCCCAACAAATTTCCCAATGAATTCAATGCCGCGGGATAGAGCAGCCCGGTAGCTCGTCAGGCTCATAACCTGAAGGTCGGAGGTTCAAATCCTCCCCCCGCAACCAACCGAGACCCGATAATCCCGCCCAAAAAGCCGCCTTGGCGAAATTTTATTGCGCAGCTTCGTGCCCTTGGCCGTTTCCCGCCGTTTGGGCTGCCCGCAGCGCGCGTGGATATAAACGGTTCCGCAGCCTTTTGTCGGCATTCTCGCGATCATGCCTTTGCCCCAGGCGCAAGACCCAGCCGGCACAAGTGAACCGAGTGAGCGGCTCAAGGTGCTGCGGTTTACAAGGCGCCGCATGTCGCTCGCATTCTTCCGAGAAGCCGCCTGGCTCACGCAAAGCCGGGTTCGCGGCTATGCGACAGTTCTGGTCGCGGCCTCGGCGGGGATGATCGTGTGGCTGCTGACGGGGCATGGCATTGATGATCCCCTCGGTCGCCCGGTCGGAACCGATTTCATCAGTTTCTGGACGGTTTCCTGGGCCCTGCTGCATGATCAAGTGCGGGCCATTTATGCGCCCGAAACACTCGCGGCTTTGGAACGCACC
>Ga0209624_10000909_pt1 | contig 24887 bp, 21 predicted proteins | sample JacPinW_OM2H0_O1_FD_188565 | JGI IMG/M metagenome (GOLD analysis project Ga0209624, IMG submission 188565) | Forest soil microbial communities from Algoma, Ontario, Canada - Jack Pine, Ontario site 1_JW_OM2H0_O1 (SPAdes) (version 2) | ecosystem: Environmental > Terrestrial > Soil > Boreal...
CGCTTTGTCCAACGATGAGCCGGTTGTATTCGTCAGCGGTAGTGAGTTGCCCTTGCGGCTGTAGCAGGAAGCTGCGGTGGGGCCCGTCAAACTGGCCCGCACCGGTGTAAGCGGTTCCGTTCTTGATCGCGCCTGTTAAGTCTTCCAGGGTGATGTTGCGAATCGCCATCGCCGATGGATCGGCTTTGATCCGAACTGCCGACTGCGTGCCGAAGACCGCAACCTGGCTTACACCGGGCAGTATGCTCAGGCGCTCCCCGACTTGGGTGTTGGCGTAATCGTAGAGTTGGCCTTCGGTGACCGTATCGCTGACCAGCGCAATATATTGGATGGGCTGGTCGTTGGGATTCGTCTTGGTGAATGTGGGAGGGCTGGGCAAATCGACGGGGAGTTGTCCCTGGGCGCGCGTGATGGCGGCCTGCACGTCGGTCGCTGCTCCGTCCAGGCTCTTGGAGAGATCAAATTGCAAGACAAAACTGGAGTGGCCCTGACCGTTGTTCGATGTGACCAGCTCCAGGCCGGGGATCTGCATGAACTGGCGCTCCAGCGGCGTGGCCACGTTGTTGGCCATCGTGTCTGGCGTGGCCCCCGGGTAGTTAACCTGTACCTGGATGACCGGATAATCGACGGCGGGCAGATCGCTTACCGGCAACCGAAAATATGCCAAGATTCCGAACAGGATGACGGAGACGGTCAGCGCGACCGTCATTACCGGACGACGAATGAAGACTTCAGAGAGATTCATGAATGACCTCCGTTTGTCACGGCTGCCTGGTTGCCCGCGTTCGACGATGGCGCGGCGGGAGCCGAGGAATCGACGCGCACCTTACCGCCGGGGCGAACCAGCATTTGGCCGGCGAGCACGACGCGTTCGTTGGCGGCGACTCCCTCGGTCACAACCACGTCATCGCCCTGGCGCTGCCCCAACTTTACGGGCCGGAGTTCAGCCGTATCGTCGGATTTCAGCACGTAGACGAACGGCCCTTGCTGACTGATCTGTGCGGCTTGATTCGGAATCAGCACCGCCGCCTTCTCGGTGGTGAGAACGAGTTTCACGTCGACGAATTGGCCGGGCCAGAAGCGATGGTCGGGATTCCTCATCGTGGCGCGCAAATTGACTGTGCCGCTGCCGTTCTGCACTGAGTTATCGAGGAACTCGACGCGGCCAGATTTAGCCGCACTCTCTGCGTCGGACGGAAGCCGGACTGTGGCTTTCAGCGTGCCTCGGGACATCTGTTGTTGAACCTGCGGAAGGTCGCTCTCGGTAACCGTGAAATTCGCATAGATCGGGTCGAGCCGCTGGATCGAAAGAAGCGACGTCGCATTGGCTTGCACTACGTTTCCGACATCCACCAAACGCGCGCCAGCTCGGCCGTCGATGGGAGAGTGGATGTAGCAGTACTCGAGGTTGAGTCTCGCGGTTTCGAGAGCTGCTTCCGCCGCTTCCACCAGCGCCTGGTCGACATCGACGGCGTTCTTCTTGGTGTCGTAGTCCTGCTTTGAGATTGCTCTTTCTCCTATGACTTCCTCGTCGCGGGCGAATTGAATTCTGGCGAGATCGAGCGCCGCCTTTGCCTGGGCAAGGCTTGCTTGCGCCGCGTCTAGCTGCGCTTTGTAGGGACGAGGATCGACGACAAACAGCAATTGTCCTTTCTTTAGGTTCTCGCCGTCCTGAAACTGCCGTTCGACGATACGTCCGCCGACCTGGGGCGTCACCGTGACCGACTCGAACGCCGCGTTTCTGCCGATCTCGTCCAAATACCTGGGAACGTCCTGCGCCGTGGCCTTGACCACCGTCACCAGCGGCGCGGGCATGGCAGGCGCCGCTGCTTGCACATTGCTTCGGCTGCAACCCGCCGTCGCCAAAAGCAGCGCCGCAGTAAGTCCAAGCCGTCCGTATCGAAGATTTGAAGTAGTCCTCACCGTCATGTTCATGGCCATCCTTAATCTGAAAAATCTGAAAGCGCTCTTGATTTACGCCGAAGTCGCCAAACATTGAGCAACTAGCAGCTCCAGCGGAGAACTGAGGCGCTCATCCGCTACCGGTTTTTCTGTGCTGGCGGGCGGCAGTTGCCTGGAATGCGATGACATCGCGCTTCCAATTTGCTGGAAAGCGCGACTACGCGCGGCGACCACGTCCCGCCGTGCACAGCCCAGTAGAAGAGAACAGTCTTGATCGGAGTAGCGTTCAAGAACCGTCATTACGTAGACAAAGCGCTCAAACGGCTCGAGGGCAAGAACTGCAGCAATCTCGACCTGGTCCACCACCGGAGTCTTGCCATTACCGCTGACCGACGCGGAGTTCGAACGGCCGTTTTCGTCCGTTGGTCGCGGGTTGATGGCCCTCGCGGCGTTTACGATGATCACCCGCCGAGCCCAGGAACGCGCCCATTCCTTGAAAACCGGGTTGCCCTCTACCGCGTCCTCCAGGCCGGAGACAAAACACTGCTCCGCCTTCTCGCGATCCGCGGTTAGCAGGAACGAGAGAAAGTAGAGGCTTTTCATGTCCTCGTCGAAGAGCCGGCGGAAATCGTCGCTGCTTGCGTACGGCTTGGGTCTCGTGATTTGCTTTACCCCCGGCATGTTCACCTCCGTCTTTCGTGTATTAGTCGTTCGAGCTTGGTGAAAATCGACATCCAAAACTATTTTTCTGATGTTTTCAGCGTCTCACTCTTTTTTTCGAGCACCTGCGACGGTGTGCATTGGCATTTTCGGGCAAGTCCTTTCAGCACGTGTCGAGTAAGAATGCCGGCGCAGGAAAACTTTGCGCCTTGCTGCATGAGATCGAAAATCGCCTCTTCTCCCTCGCGGCTGATGAGGGTCAGACTGCTTAGATCGATAACCACCTTGCGGCCTTCTAAGTCACGGCTGGCATTTGTCCAGGTGGTGCGCAGCTCATCAACCCAGGGTTCGCTCAGCTTTCCTTCCACCACCAGCTTGCGTTGCGTTCGGGTCTCGACAATGGAAATCTTGAACATATTGGATCTCAGGACGAATCCGATAAGCGCAACGCGCATGCCAAAGGCGCACGCCTGCAAGATGTTGAAGCTATTGGCGGGAGCAAAATCGTCGGAGCATAGTGTCAACGAATGTCAAAATCAAAATTGACACTTGTAGACATTGGAGGCGAGAGACGTGAGCCCTGTGGTTAAAGGGTAAAGAGGTCTCTAAGCCGGGAAGTGCCAAGCGCGGGCGCTCAATGAGATAAGGCTAGAGAGTGCGGTCGTGAGGTCCGACGGGTGGCGATTCAGGACACTCTTCGCGGGTCGACGCCTAGCCTCTTCATGCGAGCGATGAGAGTCGTGCGTTTGAGGCCCATACGGGCCGCAGCGCCGTCGGCGCCCGCTACTCGCCCGTTGGTCATCTTCAAAATGCGAACCATCTCATCGCGTTCATTCGCCTCCCGCGTCCCAGCCACTGGAGTGGTTCTGCCATTGTTGCTCAGTTCGGCGATCGGAGCTTGCAATGCCGTGCCGTGAGTGAGGATCACCGAACGCTCGATGAAGTTCTCCAGCTCGCGAATATTCCCCGGCCAAGGCCAATTCGAGAGCTTCCTCATGGCTGCGACGGGAATCGATTCAATCTCCTTGTTCATGAGGCGGCCGTACTTCTGCGTGAAATAGCGGACCAGCAGCGGGATATCCTCCGGGCGCTCGCGCAAGGGTGGGATGCGGATCGGAAAGACATTCAGTCGATAGTACAAATCGCTGCGAAACTCGCGATTCTCCATCATTTTTTCGAGGTCGCGATTGGTGGCCGCTACCAGTCGGACGTCGACCTTTTTGGTTCGGTTGCTGCCCAGCCTTTCAAACTCACGTTCCTGCAAAGCTCGCAGCAATTTAGGCTGGATCTCTACAGGGATGTCCCCGACCTCATCCAGGAACAGTGAGCCCTGGTCGGCCAGTTCGAGGCGGCCAATTTTCTGTGCAATCGCACCGGTGAAGGCGCCTCGTTCATGTCCAAAAAGTTCACTCTCGAGCAGTCCCGTCGGGATCGCAGCGCAGTTGAGCTTTACGAAGGTCCGCTCCTTTCGACGGCTGCGTTCATGGATAGCGCGCGCAATCAATTCCTTTCCGGTGCCAGTCTCACCGAGAAGTAACACCGTCGAGTCGCTGGGAGCCACGGTCTCCACCAGGTTCAAAACATGGCGGAGAGCCGAACTCTGCCCCACAATTCCTTCGAAGTCCATCTCGCCGCGGATTTCGTCTTCCAGATACAGTTTTTCCTGCGCGAGTTTGTCTTTGAGATCAGCGATTTCACCATACGCCAACGCGTTTTCCACGCCGATCGCAACCTGCTGTGCCACCTGAGCCAGAAAGGCCGCCGCCTCGCGCTCAAAAGCATTCTCTTCCCGGCTCGCGAGGGCGAGCACGCCAAGCGAGCGTTCCCTGCTGATGAGAGGCATGTCGCAGAACGAATTTATACCCTCGCCTGAGGCTTTGGCGTACATCTCCGGGGGAACTTCCGCCGGATCCAGGCGGTTCAAGACCCAGGGCTTGCCGCTTTGGTATGTTTTACCGGGAATCGAATCCGCGATGGGAATCAAGACCTGTTTTGTGAAAAATCCCCTACTATCTGGGAAGTCGAGAGCGTGCACCCGCAAGTGCGCGCCGTCTGGCTCGGGCAGCATGATCGCGGCTGCGTCGCAGCGCATGACGCGGCGAACACTCGCCGAGATGGTTCGCAGCAGTTCTTGAAAATTCAGGTTCAAGACCACTTGGTTCGTCAGATCAAGGATGAGCTTTAGCCGATCTTGCGCCTGGCGGGACAAGTAGAAGTTCACGGCAGCATCAATGGCTAGCGCAATCTGGTCGGCAACCAGAGAGAGAAAGCGGACTTCCTCCTCGGGGTAGGCATGCGAGCGGGTGCTGCCAATGCTCAGCGCACCGAGCCGGCGCTCGCCCCTGGCGAGTGGAAGCACACAAGTAGAGGCGATACCTAATTCATTCAGAAATTCTCCATGCTTCGCAAACCGCGCCTCCTCCCTCCAGTCTGCCGTTACGAGAGCCTGCTGAGATTCATGTACCCACGCGATGGGCGTATCTTCCAGAACAACGTCCGCCTCGGGCACAACGTGCCTTCTGCCATTTGAGTAGAGCAGATGCCACTCGACTGTTTTGGTGTCACTGTCAAACGCGACAAGCTGCAAATAGTCATAGGGAACAACCTCGAGCAGTGTCTTCAGAAGCATGTCAGCAGCGGCGTCGCAATCGCTGCACGTGCCAATCGCATTGGTCGCGCGCAGCAGCGCCTCATAGCGAGGAGTGTAGGTCTCTGAGATTGTTGTTGCCAAAGTGCTCATAGACTTGTTCGCCTGTCACATCGATTGGGAATACCCCAATGACCGCGAACGCCCCCCGGCGGGCGCTGCGGATTCGTGGATATGGTTGATCTGATGTAGTCAAGCCGCAGAAAGCTTCGACAAAATGTCGTTGCCTTCGCCACTTGTCAAAGCACGGGTCGCAGCGCTTGACAGACGGCATACTCAACCTTCGGCTTCGTATGCGTAACCTGCACTCACGCAAGCACTTCAGAACGATGCCTCTGCGGGCGCAACGTTGGCACCTCGGATGCCAGTATCGAATGCCAGACACGATTTAGGTACTGTGACCATCAAGGTCACGGAATCGTAGGCTCAGATTCAAGGATGGAGGAATCACATCATGCGACGAACTGCGATTATGCTTGCAGGTTTTGTCTTTCTCTCAACTTTTGGCGCCGCGGCTCAGGAAAGCCGCTCGGAGGTCAGTCTGCAAGGGACAGGTTTTTTCACCCAGGACACTAACGGCCAGGGCATCTCGCGGACAACCACAAATACCGGCGGGTTTCTCGTCGGCTACCGTTATCACATCAACCGCTGGCTCGCCGCGGAAGCAAACTACGGCTACGACCGCGATACCCAGAAGTATTTCTCTACTGGCGGGCTTTCGCGAGTTCAGTCTGACGTCGACACAGCCACTGCCGCTGCGGTTATAAGCCTTCCTTTCCGGATTAGCAGGCTCAATCCCTACGTTCTTGGCGGGGGCGGGAGTTTGGTGTTTCATCCAACGGGCAACGCGGGGGGCTTTTTGTCTGGCGCTGACACCCAGGCGAAAGGTGCTTTTCTCTATGGCGGTGGCGTCGACTACACGCTGACCCGGCATTGGTCTGTACGCGCCGAGTATAGGGGCTATGTCTACAAAGATGCCGACTTTGGCGTCAGGGCACTCAATACTGATAGCTGGACTCACACCGCGCAACCGTCTGCTGGAGTTGTCTTCCGATTCTGATCGTAAAGCTCCTGGCGGGCAGGATTTCCTGCCTGCCGGGGTGCTTTGATCGTTGTAAGAGTCTGGCCAGTTGATCTGCAGCTGTTTCGTGGGGTTCTCTTAGGACCAGCGAGCTGCGTCTGCAGAGTGGGACTTCGAGCAAACGCCATTTAGGGATGGAGAGACGTGCGCCTGCTGGAAAGCACGATTGAGTTGCTGGGCGGTCTAGGTTTGAGCGCCCTGACCTTACTGATCAGTTTCTGTATCGTTGGCTCGATTGTTGCGGCCCTACGAGCGGTCAGCCGGGGAAGCGGTGAAGTGGTAAAGAAGCAGTGAAAGAGCCCTCGGTTTCGCTGCCGATGTCAACGTGTGGGATGACCGCGACCGCGGTATCCCTACCGAAGCCAAATGTTCGGAGGAATGCACCATGGCTGAAAGAGAGCGCAAGAACTGGAGAGAGTTGTGCAACGCCGCGCTGGGAGCAAAAGATCCCGATGAGTTGCTGAAAATCGTTCAGGAGCTCAACCAGGCCCTAAAACGCGAAGAACAAGTCCGGCGTGATTTCAGGGAGGCCATGAGAGCGAATAAGGTTTCCGCATAAATCAACTTGTTAAGAATTGAGAATTCGAGGCGACACCCGTGACATCTCAACGAGAAAGTGGAAACCCGACCGCGCAAGCGTCCAGAGGTTCAGCCAAAGGCTGTGAATGAAAACAAGTAGAGAACGCTCTCTTGCCGTAGCTAGGGCTGCATCCGCCTTCATTCGCCACAACAGGCGCGGGGGCCGCCTTGCGGTTTTGATGCTGGTGCTCTCTGCAGTGCATATTCAGCTGTGTGTTCCAGCCGCCCGAGCGGAGTCCCCGGCAGAGAGGAAGAACCGCGGCTCCCAGCAATGGAGCCTGCGAGTCGATAAAGTCGATACCGGCGATGTGAGTCTGGATCCGTCTTTCGAATCCGCCCTCCACAAGAATCTCTTGAGAGAGCTAGCCAAAACGAAGCGCTTCAAGCAAGTGCTCCTTGGCAGTGGCCGCAACGCGACAGAAGTTACTGACCTGCTGATTTTGAAAATAGCAGTGCAAGAGTTTCCGCCGAGTAGCGTGACGCCTCGGTCCACTCTCGCTGACGCAGGCTTGCTGGGAGTAGTCGCGGAGCTTTTCCTTAGGTTCTGCGGGCGGACTGCTCTGGGTGGGGGAAGCAAATTGAACGCCCGTGTCCAGCTTTACACACGGGAAGGCCAGCTCATTCTGGACAATGTTGTCGAAGTCGATGTGGGGGACAACTCGCGAGTTACGCACGACTTGGCACAAAACGTTGCGGTCACCTTAGAGCGGTCAACCTTGCCGGACCCGGCAATCATCGCCCTGGAACAAGAAACTGCGAGAATGTCCAAATACCAGGTGGGCACGATCACTGCGGCGCAATGCCATCATGCCGACGATGCCGATGCTGGCGTCACCAGCTGCGAGGTTTCTGTGAGAGTGGGCGACACCGCTTATGGGGTGGTATACGCCGCGCCCTTTGGGACAGATAGAGTGCAGTATGAAGCAGGTCGTGAGCTTCTGGTTCTGGTCGGAGAGGACACGATTACCTACCACGATATATTGGGTAATTCATTCCAAGTGCCGATTGTGAGTCGCAGGAGTGTCACACCGCAGGGCAGCCGGTGAACCATACATCTCGGGCCAGGCGGAGGCGGCAAAGCTCCGAGCGCAGATTACACATTCCTCCGGGCGCTGCTGCTTCGCGGTGATGAAATATGAACCGCCTCTGGTAGCGTAGCTAGTTCTCGAAGGGACCGATTTTCCGTACCAGCAGGTTTTCCCCAAGGATGCTACGATCTCCCGATCGATGTCGGCGGAGAACCGTCGGGCCGGAGCACCAGGGTTCGGGCGCGGCTTGGAGAAAACATCTTGGTTGAAGCGGCAAAAAGTCTGTTTCTGATTCTCAGTGCGCTGTTCCCAATCGTCGACCCGCTGGGGGGAAGCCCGATCTTTCTGACTATGACGAGAGAATACTCACCGAGTACGCGGAGAGCACTGTCTTTGCGGATTGCGATGAACAGCTTTTTCTTGCTGGTGGGATCGTACTTCATCGGGACCCACATCCTGTCCTTCTTTGGGATTTCGCTGCCAGTGGTCCAGGTGGGCGGCGGATTGATTGTCATCTCAACCGGCTGGGCGCTGTTGAAGCAGGGCAACGACGACAACCAGAAAGGCGTGAAGAAGAAAATTCAGCCGAAGGATCCGTTCCATAATGCGTTTTATCCCCTGACTTTGCCCTTAACGGTGGGGCCCGGATCGATTTCCGTGGCTGTCACGCTAGGTGCGAATGCCCCGCACCAGCAAGGATTCAATCTCTTGAGCGTCTTGACCCCAATTGTCGGCTCTGTTCTGCTCGCGGCCAGCATTTTTCTCTGCTACGGGTTTGCGGACCGGCTGGCAAGGATGCTTGGCGCGACAGGGATGACCGTGATCATGCAACTTACATCGTTCCTGCTCGTGTGCATCGGCGTGCAGATCCTGTGGAACGGTGCCAGCGCGCTCTTGATCTCGCTTCCCTTGCACTTGCGCTGAGCTCTTGCGGTTGGTCTGGGCGGCGGCGCATTCATGCGCAAAAAAAATATGCCGATGCTTAGCGTTGGTACCGCGACTTGATCACGCGCTTTGCCCCATCCCATGGGGCCGCCGGCGCTATGGATTGGCGAGGTGTAGCGCATTACAAGGCGACGAACGACCGCAGCGTGCTGGCAAAGTTGCCGAGGATCTCAGGAGCGCTCATCCGTCCAGCGTTTGGGCCAGCAAGGCCATCCCCTGGCTACCGAGGCTACCGAAGGAATGAAGCAGATGGAAGCGATCCAACCGCGTTGCTGCAATTGTTTGCCACACATGTCGGTCTCTACGCATAGGGTTAGAAACATCCAAGGTAAAAGACAGGAGCGCGGCTGACTTCGTCGAGATCGCGAATCTTCCCAGTTTTAGCGGCCGCGGCTGACTTTTCCGGGGGAAACTCGATCACCTTTCCCCGCCGGTCACGGGGTCTCGACTTTAGCTTCTCCCGCGGGAAATCTCGAGAGTGAAATTTGATCACTTTCGCCATAAGATCATCCCATCCACGGGGCGCTTCGCCGGCTTGAAACTCCGTGATCGAGGTCCATAAGGATCATCAGCCCAGTCCTGCCTAAATCTTTCATTAACCGCACTTTCAAAAGCATCAGATTGTAAGGATGATCCTGCCAAACGGTCGGCCCTCAACGAGGTAACGCAGAGCATCCGCCGCTTCGGACAGGGGGAACGTCCTCGCCACGATGGGCTTGACCGCGCCGGATCGAAGCAGCGGAACGATGGCATCCCAGGCTTCGGCGTAAGCTGACGGCGGTTGTGCGAACAGGGAGAAGCTCTTCATACTCGCGCGCTTCCAGATCAGATCCGTGACGTCGATGGTTGCCTTGCGGCCTGCGGAATACCCCAATGTCGTTAGACTTCCCCCTACAGCAAGCGCGCCGAGAGCCTCGCTCAGGATTTCTCCGCCGATCGCATCGATCACGATGTCGGTGCCATAGCCTTTCGTGATCCGGCGAACGCCGTCGCTCAGCTTCTCCTCGGAAAGATCGATTACCTCGTCGAAGCCCAGATAGCGTGCCTGTTGCGCTTTCGCATGATTGGTGGTCGATGATATGGCGTTTTTCGCTCCCTGCGCCCCTGCCAACTGGGTGACTGCGTTTCCGACCGAGCCTCCAATCGCTGGCGACAGCACCGTTTTGCCTTTCACAAATCCCGCGAGGCTCAGTGACATTTGAGCGGTGAGATAGGCGACAGGAACGCCGGCGGCCGCAACATCGGTGATGTTGTCGGGAATCAAGCAAAGATCCTCTCTTCGGGCGGTAAGCCATTCACTGTACGTTCCATCTTCCGATACTCCATACGCTCCCGCGAACATTACCCGGGAGCCAACCGGAAACTCCGATCCTCCACCATCTTCAACGACCCCAGCACCTTCACCGCCGAGTACCAGCGGCGCCTTTGCTCGTGGGATCTGCCCCGATAGAATGGTGTGGTCAAGTGGGGTGACACCGGCCGCCGTGATCCTCACCAGTACCCGTCCATCCGAGACTGCCGGTTTTGGAATGTCCACCAGATTCAAATCCCCGTAACCGCCGAATCTTTCTACTCTCATTGCACGCATAGTAGCCACTCAACGCGTTTGGATGATGGATGAGACCGATCGGTCGCAGCGAAAGTAGGCCAAATTTGTTTGGGCAGGTTCGAACGAAGGTGGGCCATGAACGATTCAGGAGCACCTGAGAGACCTGTTCTGTGAGCGGAGTTTGCTGGATTAAGGAAGCCGGGGAAAAACTAGAGGGATTAGCGTCCTGCGGCCTTCTGGTCGCGAAGGACCAAACAGGTGGAACTTGCTTTCGCGACCAACCGGTTCTCCTGGTCGGTTATCATGCACTCGACGTAGCCGATCGTATGGCCCCGACGCACGACTGTTCCTTCCGCTTTGACCTGCGCCTGCCAGACAGCCAGTACGTTTACCAGGGCCTTTGAAAACGTGTAGCAGGGCTCAGGCGTATCGAATCTAAGGTCGACTTCGGTCAGCGGCTCACCGTTCTGCCGGTAGTCGTAATGATGCTCCAGCACTACACCCGATTCGTTCCATTTCCGCAAGATGCGCCAGCTCACAGTGCAGATTTTGCCGGAAACCCCGACCAACTCCAGTGTCCACGCAGAATGGGTCTCGTCGATAGCATCTCCAGGAATGGGCGTTTCTTGAATAGATATCGACACCCCACCGAGCTCGGCCATTGCATGAAGGGGAACCAGAAAGCTGAAAAGAAGTGAGCGCACTCTCGTCTTTCCGCGAATCCGTTCCTCCATGGTTTCGCTGCTCCCTCGATATCGTCGGCATAAAACTCGTCGAAGACGTCCAGATACGCCTCGCAGCTTCGTCTGATCTCAGCGTGGACGATGGCCGCATTTAGGGTGCCCTCCGCAGTCCGAGATCGTATGTACGGATCGGGATGAAACTGACGGACGGAGATGAAACCATGTTGATCGCTCATTGAAATTCTGCGAAACCTAGGCGCTTCGCTCTCGCTTTCTCCCAGGTTGGAGCGTTGGCGATTACCCACCGCCAGCACATCCCGGAAAATATGGGAATGTCGATCAAAGCCGAGTGTCCAACGCCAGCGCAGACGTTCTGCGGGAGCGCCAGACCCATCCGTCATCTATTTGGGAGTTCGGATGATGGAAGGAACCGTTCGGTCGCATAACGGTTTGTCGGACGTCGATTTCGCCGTACTACCATGCCTGCGAGGCATTGCTACTGGGTTTAACAAAGTATGCTTCAAGGGCGCCACCACGAGCTAGCGTGGCCATCTAACAGGGTGGTGTGAGCTAGTCGTCTCGATCGTAGAGCGATGAGGTGCCTGTGCTTTCAAGTTGCGTCGCCTGGCGCGTTATGCCACCGAACGGTCTATCCGTTATTTTCCGCGCCGACCTAAGATAAATGCGACCGAGCGGTCTCATCATGCATCGAACGGCAACTAGAGCGAAACGAATGAGGGGACGGACGGTGAAAATCGTCGTACTGATTGTTGGATGCGGTATCGAGAGTGAGACAAAAGCGTCTTTGTGGGTCTCGCTTTTGTCTCGCTTTCGTCCAAGTGTAGGCCATCAAAACGCAGAGTGTCGGAGAGTTCTTGAGGCATACGCGCTTACGTCGGATTCTTCCGATGAACGCCGTGGCCAAGCGGAGGTAAGTCCATGTGGATAGTCAGGCTCGCTCTTAACCGCCCATATACATTCGTTGTTCTTGCGATCCTCATTCTCTTGCTGAGTCCGGCCGTCATTCTTCGGACCCCTACCGACATCTTTCCGAATATCGACATCCCGGTCATTTCCGTCGCCTGGACGTACACGGGACTGAATCCTGAGGATTTGGAGACCCGCCTGACCACTCCTTTCGAGAAGGGCCTCACGACCCTGGTAGACAACATCGAGCACATTGAATCGACCACGTACAACGGAACTGCGGTCGTAAAAATCTATCTTCAACCTGGCGCCAGCGTGGACCGGGCGAACTCGCAGGTGGTAGCGCTTTCCGGCTTAGAGCTGCGGTTTCTTCCTCCGGCCACCCAGCCGCCGGAGATCATCAACTTCAGCGCTTCTAGTGTCCCGGTCCTTCAGCTAGGTGTCTCCGGGCCGGGAATGTCGGAACAGCAGCTTAACGATCTCGCGCTCAATTTCTTGCGCACTCAGCTCATTACGGTCCCGGGCGCCGTGATTCCTTTGCCGTATGGCGGAAAACCACGGCAGGTCATGATCAACATGGATCAAAACCTGATGCAGGCTAAGAACATCTCGCCCAACGATGTTTTGAACTCGGTAAATGCACAAAACCTCATCTTGCCGTCCGGCACGGCGAAGATCGCCGAAAGCGAATTGGACGTTCGCGTGAACGTTACACCGCGCACGGTCTCGGAGCTTGGGGATCTTCCCATCAAGCAAATCGGGGCGAAAACGATCTACCTGAGAGATGTAGCTCGGGTAAGCGATGGGTTTGGCCTTCAAACCAACGTGGTACGACAGGATGGCCATCGGGGCGTACTGGTCAGCGTGCTCAAGGCCGGAACTGCATCGACTCTGGATGTCGTGGCCGGAATTCGAAGGGTTTTGCCCCGCGCCGCGCTGACCTTGCCGCCGCAGTTGAGAATCACTCCCCTCGCCGACCAGTCCCTTTTTGTGCGAAGCGCGATCGACGGTGTGGTTCGCGAAGCCGTCATCGCCGCCGCGCTTACAGGAGTGATGATTCTTCTCTTCATCGGCAGCTGGCGAAGTACGCTGATCATCGCCATCTCTATCCCGTTGTCAATTCTGAGTTCGATTCTTGTGCTCAGTTTTCTACACGAGACGATCAACATCATGACCCTGGGCGGGTTAGCGTTGGCCGTCGGGATTCTGGTTGACGACGCCACGGTTGAGATCGAAAACATCAACCGCATCCTCGAAGAAGGTCACGAGAGCGAGATTCGGCAGGCCATCCTGGATGGCGCTCAGCAGATCGCCGTACCTGCACTGGTCTCGACACTGTGCATCTGCATTGTGTTTATGCCGTTGTTTCTGCTTGGCGGGGTAGCACGATATCTGTTCGTTCCGTTAGCGGAGGCGGTTGTCTTCGCCATGCTCGCTTCCTACATTCTTTCAAGAACTCTGGTGCCGACGCTGGTGATGTATATGCTCAAACTCAATGAGGGTCGAGGGGACGCGCGGAATTTGTTCGTGCGTTTTCAGAAGAGATTTGAGCAAGGGTTTGAACGGTTTCGCAATTCTTATCGAAGTGTCCTGATGCGATGCCTCGAAAGCCGACGGATTTTCATTCCAGCGTTTCTCGCGATTTGTCTGTGTTCTTTTCTCTTGGTCCCTTGGCTGGGCCAGGACTTCTTTCCGGAGTCTGATGCAGGCCAGTTCATCCTCCACATTCGCGCGAAGACAGGCTCCCGCATTGAGGAGACTGCGCGCCTATCGGATCTGGTAGAAGACGCGATCCGCGAGCGAGTTCCGCCGGCGGAGCTGGACAACATTCTCGACAACATCGGGCTGCCCTATAGCCCCCTGAATACAATGCATTCGACGTCGGGACTTATTGGCGCGAACGATGTCGATGTGCTTGTCTCCCTCCGCAGCAATCACAGGGCCACGGCCGACTACGTCCGCGAGTTGCGCGAAGATCTGCCGAGGGAGTTTCCCGGTGTGAGTTTCTATTTCCTCCCCGCGGACATCGTGACCCAGATCTTGAACTTCGGTCTGCCTGCGCCTATCGATGTGCAAATCGAAGGCGCGAATGTACAGGCCAGCCACGAAATCGCTGACAGGATCCTGACCGAATTGCACCAGGTGTCGGGTCTTACCGACTTGCATATCCAGCAGCCACTCGACTATCCCACCCTCGACATAAACGTGGACCGAACCAAGGCAGCGCAGGCGGGCTACACGGAGCGGGACGTGGCTTCAAGCGTCCTGAATTCGCTCAGCGGGAGCTTTCAGGTGACGCCGATGTTCTTTGTCAACTGGAATAATGGCGTGAGTTACAACCTGGTCGCGCAGACACCGCAGTATCGTCTCCAAACGGTCAGGGATGTCCAGAACATTCCCATCGCGGGCGGAACGAAAGCCAATCCCGAGATTCTGGCGGACGTGGCTTCGATGCAGCGCTCACGCGAAATGGCCATTGTTTCCCATTACAACATCCGCCGCGTGGTCGATATTTATGGGGCGGTTCAAGACCGCGATCTCGGAGCGGTAAGCCGAGATGTGCGACGAATCGTCGATGCCAATCGAAAATCATTGCCCCGGGGGACATTTATCACGATTCGTGGTCAGGTGGAAACCATGCGCAGTTCGTACCTTGGTTTAATCACCGGACTGGGCTTCGCCATCGTACTCGTCTACATGCTGATCGTCGTGAATTTCCAGTCTTGGCTGGACCCGTTCATCATTGTTACTGCTCTGCCGGCTGCCATGGCGGGCATCGTTCTTTTTCTCTTTTTCACGCACACCACCTTGAGCGTTCCGGCGCTGATGGGCGCTCTGATGTGCGTCGGGGTTGCAACGGCCAATAGCATTCTTGTGATTTCATTCGCGAAGGAAAGGCTACAAATCCATGGCGACTCAGTCAAGGCCGCGATCGAAGCCGGTGTCACCCGTTTCCGTCCGGTGATCATGACGGCGCTTGCCATGATGATCGGCATGGTGCCGATGGCGCTAGGTCTCGGCGAGGGAGGAGAGCAAAACGCACCTCTGGGACGCGCAGTCATCGGGGGCCTGCTTTGTGCCACCGTAGCAACTCTGGTGTTCGTCCCATCGGTCTTCGCTGTCTTTCATCGAGGCAGGTCGAATGATCCATTGCAGCGTTTCGATGGTGTTCAAGATCACACACACGAGGAATGGAAAGGCTCAAGCCATGACGACAAATGAAACCAAAAATCTTGCAGTCACCACGGACCAGGCTCGGAACGATCCGGGGAGTGCCTTCCGCAAGCGAGCCATCGCAATTCCCGCCATCCTTACCGCGTGCACTGCTTTGGCGATTGTCTCCGGACTACACTCTCGGCTCAAGGCTGAAACCAGACTGCGAGAGAACGCGAAGGCTTCAGCCACACCGTATGTGGACGTGGTCTCTCCCAAAGCGAGTGCCGACGGCGATGAGATCGCTCTGCCTGGGAGCACGTCAGCCTTCAATGACACCCCCATCTACGCGCGGACGAGCGGCTACGTTAAGCACTGGTATGTAGACATCGGCGCACGCGTAAGAAAAGGCCAGCTTCTGGCCACGATTGAAACCCCGGAACTTGACCAACAACTGCAGCAGGCACGGGCCGAGCTGGAGAATGCCGAGGCGAATCTCCAGTTGGCGAACATCACGGCGGCACGCTGGCAGCATCTGCTTGAGACCGATTCTGTTTCGCACCAGGAAACTGACCAGGCCGTCAGCGATCTCCACTCGAAACAGGCCCTGGTGAATTCCAGTAAAGCCAACGTCGAACGATTGGAGCAACTTCAAGCCTTCGAGCGCGTCACCGCTCCTTTTGATGGTGTGGTTACGGCTCGCAATACGGATATCGGGGCGTTAGTGCAGGCCGGCGACAATTCGGGGCCGAAAGAGCTTTTTCACATGGCAGCCATTCAGACGCTACGTGTCTATGTTGCCGTGCCCGAGATCTACGCCGCATTTGTGAAGACCGGAGAACAGGCAAAGCTCACGCTCGATGCAGTTCCCGGCGAAACGTTGACGGGGATTGTCGCGCGCAACGCCGATGCGATTGATGCAACCTCACGGACGCTAAATGTTGAGGTGGACGTTGACAATCCCACAAGGCGCCTCCTGCCTGGCGCCTATGCCTTTGTGCATCTCCGTGTTCCTCCCCATCCCGGCTCGGTCGCCATCCCAGCAAACGCCTTGCTGTTCCGCGCCGAAGGATTGCGGGTAGGAGTTGTTCGCAACGGTCATGTCGAACTCACTCCTATCTCAATCGGGCAGGACTATGGCAGCACGGTGGAGGTGATCTCCGGACTATCGGTGCACGATGCGGTGATTGTGAACCCGTCCGACTCGCTTGCCGATGGCGCCGCTGTACAGTTGGTCGCTAAGAACGGCAACGGAGGAAGGCAATGAGACGCTATGGCGTCGTTCTCCTAAGCGCTATGGGTTTTCTCCTGTCTGGCTGCATGGTGGGTCCGAGGTACGTCAAACCTGCGGTTCCGGTGACGCCCAACTTTGAGGAGGCGCAGGCATGGAAGAAGGGAGACGGATGGAAGGTCGCACAACCGGACGACGACCTTATCCGCGGAAAGTGGTGGAAGCTTTATGGCGATGCCATGTTGGACGAGATCGAAGAGCAGGTGGACCCGTCCAACCAAGGCCTGAAGATCGCCGAGGCGAATCTACGTCAAGCCCGGGCAGCGATTCGCTTCAATCGCGCGTCGCAAGCACCGACAATTGGAAGTTCTCCCAGCGTCTCCGACATTCGAGCTTCCGCTAACCAACCTTATTTTCCGCCCAGCTCAGTCAACAATGGCAGCGGAGATTTCATTCTTCCGCTTGATCTGTCGTATGAGGTTGACCTGTGGGGGCGTGTTCGTCGCAGCGTAGCGGCTGCCAAGCAGCAGGCCCAGGCAAGCGCAGCCGACCTGCAAACGGCTCGTTTGAGTCTGCATGCCGAAGTTGCGGTCGACTACTTCGAGATTCGGAGCGCCGATGCCCAGGAGAGACTTCTGAACGATACGGTGAAAGCGTATACCGAAGCGTTGCGATTAACACAAAATCGCTTCGAGGGAGGAGCAGCTCCGAAATCGGACGTCGCGCAGGCGCAGACGCAGCTTAGGGCTGCCCAAGTGCTGGCGTCCGACATTACTGTCCAACGCGCGCAGTACGAGCATGCTCTGGCGATTCTTATCGGAAAACCTCCGGCGGCATTCCATGTGGCAGTTTCTCCCCTGAATCTTGCGGCGCCCGAGCTGCCCACCATTCCCGTGACTCTGCCAGCGCGGCTTCTTGAGCGTCGTCCAGACATCGCTGCAGCGGAACGTCGCATGGCGTCTGCCAACGAACAAGTCGGCATTGCCAAGGCGGCTTATTATCCGACGCTTAATCTGGCCGCGAGTGCCGGACTAGAGGGCTCTTCGATTTTGAACTGGCTCACCTGGCCGAGCCGTTTCTGGGCTGTGGGACCGGAACTGTCCCAGACCCTTTTCGACGCCGGGCGACGCCGGGCGACTACTGAATCAGCCCGCGCAGGATATGACGCCGCTGTGGCTGGCTATCGGCAAACTGTCCTCGATGCATTCCAGCAAGTCGAGGATAACTTAGTAGTTCTGCGTGTCCTCAGCACTGAATCGACGCAACAACAGCAGGCCACGAGTGCCGCGGAAGAATCGCTCAAGCTGTTTCAGAACCGCTATGCCGGGGGCGTTGACACGTATCTGCAAGTGGTGACTTCACAAACCACGGCTTTGACGAACGAGAGAAACGACATCGATATTCTGAGAAGGCGCCTCGAAGCGAACGTGCTGTTGATCAAAGCCATGGGCGGAGGATGGGATGTCTCGAATTTGCCTCAGTCATAAAGAGGGCCTAGACGCCACCGGTTGGTCACGCCCGGCTTAGCGGACTAGCGATTCTTTGGGAGGGGGAGGGTTGAAAGCTCGAACTTCAGGATGGTTTCCGAAATGACGATCGCGCATGATCATCGCGGCCCCCACATCGCCCTGGAGTGCTCCTTACCAAGCGAAGTGACTGCGATTTCTCCCTTCGTGGACAAACTCATGCTCTTGCTCAGGAATTGCGGCTGTGTTTCCGCGGGCGTGAGCGACGTTGAAATCGCATTGCGGGAAGCCATGGCAAACGCCATCATTCACGGAAATCACGAGGATCGTAGAAAACACGTCCATGTTGCCTGCCGCTGTGAGCCTGGCGAAGTATCGATCGCGGTAAAGGATGAAGGAAGAGGATTTGACATTAATAATGTCCCTGACCCTACAGCCCCAGAAAACATCGGATCGGTTCACGGCCGTGGCATCCACGTGATGAGAGCATTGATGGATGAAGTTCGCTTCGAGGAACGTGGAGCCGTCATTCATATGCGGAAGAGCACCACCGAAGCTCCAAGGCTGCCAGCCAAGGTTCCGGAAAACTCGACGAAGTAGTTCATTCCGGTTTCGAAGTCGATGACAAGTAGTGTGCGGGTTTGGCGGAAGGCACATTCCGCTGCGATGCAGACGATCAAGAGACCGCTATTTGCGAGCCAGAGTTATCTGCCCCAAGTGATAGGACAGGTGGTTGGTTCGACTCAGCAGAACAGCCAATCGGTTCCGGGTCGGATCTTTGGCATAGGCTTCCTCGGATATTGCATAGTGCCGCTGCAACCATTCGTCCGCCGAAAGATTTGCAAACTTCGATAGCAGTTTACCGTTCACTTCGTTCCAACAGTTTCTCAGCTCTCCCACAGGGGCAACTGGGCCGCTGCTAGTCGGGACTGGAGACGAAGATTGCATCCAGTTCAGGGCTGTGAGCTCGTTCGCCGCCAAACCCTTCTCGGTCAAGGACTGGCAACCCTGCGATCAAGCCGGTGAGCCGGTGGGCAACCAGTGCGTTGTGCTAGATGTAATTGTTGTCGTCAAAAAGGCCGGAAATTTATCCCTGCGCCCGTTCAGCAGGTCATCCATGTAGGTTTACATCAGGGTTTTATTGAACGAGAGCGGGCGCGACGGTCGGGCCATCCTTCATCGTGTGGCCGGCTCGGCGGTGGCCTAGCGGCTCAGCGGCTTTCAGTTCGAGCCGGTGGAGAGATTCTCAGCGAGTGAAGGGTAGGTTCGTTCAGGCATTCATCCCGCCGTCCACGGTAAGATTTGCCCCGGTAATGTATGAGGACTCCGGACCGGCGACAAACGCCACCAGCGAAGCGACCTCATCAACGTGCCCGTAGCGGCCGAGTGCTGTGCCCGCCTTCTGCGGTACCGCCCAATCACCCGCGGCGGGATTCAGATCCGTGTCGATCGGACCCGGCTGAACGTTGTTGACCGTGATCCCCCGGCTACCGACCTCGCGGGACAGCCCCTGAGTAAATATCTTCACGGCTCCCTTCGTGGCCGAGTAGGGCACGAGCCCGGGCACCATTACACGCTCACCCACGGATGAACCGATCGTGATGATGCGACCTCGATCATTCATGTGCTTCAGCGCCGCCTGCGTCGTGACAAATACGCCGCGGACGTTGATGTCGATCATGCGATCCAACTCTTCGAGCGTGGTCTCTTCGAACTTCTTGGGAATGGCCGTGCCGGCGTTGTTCACCAGGACGTCCAGCCGGCCGAAAATAGCCACGGTCTTTTCGACCGCTGCGGCGATGGCGTCGGCATCAGTGGCGTCTGCCTGAATTGCGATCGCCTTTCGGCCAGCGCGTTCCATTGCTTTGACGACGTCGGAAGCCGCCTTGGCGTCCTTCACGTACGTGATGGCCACGCTCGCTCCATCTGCGGCCAGACGCTTGGCGACGGCTGCACCAATGCCGCGCGATCCGCCTGTTATGAGTGCAATCTTTCCTTCCAATCCCTTAGACATGGTTCTTCTCCTCGAACTAGACGTATGCTCATCAGGCATGAGCCCCAACTCGACGGCGCGCCCAAGGCATCCCAATCCCCTCATTGGATTACTAAGTTAGCCAGTGGTGGCGCCTCTAGACCATACTTTGTTAAGCTAGCATCGATGCTCTACAAGCATGGGAGTGAACGATGGAATTACGACATCTTCGTTACTTCGTTGCCGTTGCCGAGGCCGGAAGCCTGACGGTCGCAGCCGAGCAAAGGCTGCATACGTCACAACCCTCCCTGAGTCGGCAGATTCGAGATCTTGAGGAGAAGGTGGGCGCCCAACTCCTGACTCGAAGGGCTCGCGGGGTCGAGCTGACACCGGCAGGTCTGGCCTTCTTCGATCAGGCCCGCGCGATCCTATCGCAGGTTGATGCGGCGGCGGAAGCGGCGCGCCGGGTCGCTCATCCCGCCAAGCCGTGCTTCACGATGGGCTTTCTCACCGGCCACGAATTGACGTGGATGCCCGAAGCCTTGCGGATCTTGCGCGACGAACTCCCGAACATCGACGTGATGATATCGAGCCAATACTCCCCGCTGCTTGCGGATGGTCTTTCAAAAGGAAAAATCGATGCAGCTTTTCTTCGACGGGAAAAAGGGTTGGCGGGGTTGGCGTTTCGCCTTCTCGTGAAGGAGCCTCTGATGGTGATCTTGCCGAGTGACCACCATCTCGCTACGCTCAAAGCCATCAGTCCCAAGGACCTAGAAGGCGAGACATTCGTGATTGTTTCGGGCACGGCTCCTGTACTGCGTGCCGTCATCGACGATTACCTGAAGCGGTCCGGAATCAATATCACGCCTGCTCACGAGGCGGACCACGTCACCATGGGACTTTCCTTAATCGTTTCGACGCACGGCGTAGGGCTGTTACCTGCCTACGCACAGAACTTTCTCCCTTCGTCTGTGACGAGTCGCCCTCTGAAGGGATATACGCCGACTGTCGATCTGGTCCTCGGCTACAGAAAGTCGAACCAGTCTCCCATCCTGAAGCTTTTGCTTTCGAGATTGGACGAGTTGGTGGCTCGTGTCTCGAAGAAGACCTGATAAGACTCGGAGCCCATATTTGCAAAGGCGTCTCTGGAGTTCTTGAGTCAGGGCAATCCTGGTGCTGAGTGCCGCTCCGACTGCATTCCTGCCGACAAACCCATATCGGAAGTGGAGCGGAACCGGATGGCGGCTCCGTGGCAAAACGACGAAGTGCAGCTTAACGTTGCATCCGCCAAAACGCTTGAACACGACCAGGAAAGTCCTTCGCGAAACCCGAGTGTGTGACCTAGGCACAACAAAGGACTTTCCCTTCGACTGGATCGGTGTAATTTCATCGTCAGCTGAGGATTCGGCAGCTCAGGAATTGACGGTGCTGCTTGCCATATACAATCGGCCGTCGAAGCGCCCATCCTCAAAAACCGTTGAAACAGTGAGAGGTCGCCATTTCTCGGCCTCGGTCGCACGCGCAGATTCCGCCTGTTGCACCCGCTTTTCCGCATCGACACCAAGGATTAGCCGCGAAGGGACTTCTTCGCTATTTGCCAGTTGCACGATTACATCCGCGATCTTCCGCGGGTCGCCTTCCGAACGCCCTTCCAGGCCTCGCAACATCTTGAGTGTCGAACCGACCGAGGCTTCATATTCCGGCAGCAGGTCCAGCGCATTCTGGCCAGCGCGACGCGCCCAGTTTGTTCGAATGCCTCCGGGCTCCAGTGTGCAGACTTTGACTCCGAACGGCGCGACTTCCATTGCTAGGGAGTCGCTGAAGCCGCCGACGGCCCACTTGGCCGCGTGATACGGAGTGTTGCCGGCAACCGCGATGCGGCCGCCCACGGACGATACCTGAACGATGAGACCGCTCCTCTGCCTCCGCATCACTGGCACAGCGGCGCGCGTTGTGTATACGACGCCGTAGAAGCAAGTGTCGACGACCGCTTGGAAGTCTTCCGAACTCATCTGCTCAAATGGGGCAAATTGTCCGTAACCGGCATTGTTGACCAGCACGTCAAGCCGCCCGAAGGTGTCCACCGCCAACTGCACGGCGGCCTTCGCTGCGACCTCATCGCGCACTTCCAGCGTAACCGGCTTCACCCGGTCCCCATACTGCGCCACCAGAGGCTCCAGTTCCTCCGGCCGGCGCGCCCCGGCTACCAAGCTGTCACCTGCGGCCAGCGCCGCTTCGGCGACGTCACGCCCCAACCCGTTTCCGCTTCCAGTAATCAACCAGACCTTTGCCATTGCAATATCCTCCAGAACATAGGATGATGGAATGAATGACTGGATGCTCATTTATTTGGGTTGGTAGAATCGGCCTGCTTACGTATTGAGCCCACACCCGGTTACATAGGAATTCAGTGGCTCGGCCCAAGAGCGAAGACAAGCGCAATGCGATCCTCGGCGCCGCGACTCGCGCATTTGCGGAGCGCGGTCTTACTGCTGCCCCAACGTCGGAGATATCGAAACGGGCTGGCATCGCCGGGGGCACTCTGTTTACGTACTTCAGGACGAAAGATGATCTGGTCAATGCCCTCTACCGGGAGATCAAGCTAGAACTCGCGGACGCGATGATGTCCGGTTTCCCTCGAAAGAAGAGTGTTCGCACCCGGTTGCGACATGTATGGGACGGCTATGTGAATTGGGGTGTGGCGAATCCTGAGCAGCGCAAAGTCCTGGTCCAACTACAGGTCTCGGGGATGCTTTCGCAAGAAACGATCGCGGCGGGAAGCGCGCCATTCGTCGAGATGCAGAATACGATTCGTGGCGCGATTGAGCAGCATATTCTCCGCACAGACCTTCCCGATGAGTTGCTTTCGAAGTTACTAGCGGCATCGGCGGAAGCGACCATGGACCTGATTGGGTTAAAACCAGCGATGACAAACCAGTATCGCAATGGTGGATTTGAGATCTACTGGGCTGGGATCAAGAGGAAATAATTGTTTGCACCCCGATAGATGAGTGAGTAATCAGGATCTGATAAGGAGAGCGGCCCGTGAAATACAGATTGCTCGGCAGGAGCGGACTTCGGGTTTCCGAAGCGGCATCCCCAATCCTCGCCAAAAGTCATCGTACCCCCTGCCGCGCGGTAGGTCTCATACACTTCCTGCGCATCCTCCTTTGTTGAATTGAAAAGCGGTGAGGCGATGACGGCGCCGTCGTGGAGACGCAACTGCCAGTCTGGGGCGAGGCAGTCGAGTAGTTCGGATCCCGGTTCGGTGAGTATCTTAGGATTGGTCATTGGCTTGCTCTCACGGGACCAACTGGTCTCTTGTTAAAGCTGGACTGTCATTCAAGGAAGAACTCCCCCATCACCAACTTCGGCGGCGGGTCTTATTCCACAGCGAATCCGATCCCCTGCGAATGACTAAGGCGTTTGGCGGGGCGCACAATGCTCGGCCCTGTCAGGTGGAGGAGGGCTGTGGGCACACCGCAATGCGCGCCCCACATTCAAGGGCTCCGCAGTCCGCCCGATAAGAAGATCGCGAGTGCTGCGGTCATAACCACGAGATCGAACCGCGCGCTGTCCAGGCTGAAATCCACGACGGAAACAAAGAACAGCGCAAGCACGAGAATCCGCGCTACTCTTGTGATCATTGTTATCAACTCAAGTCTCCGGTCCACGCACGGTTCAGAGTCTCGCCATTTACCTTGCGCTTAAGGCGACAGTCGATTGCAGTTCGATTTGCTGTAACGCGCGAATTGCGCTGCAATCACTTCCCGCCGGGCGCAGAACCGGGCTCGCATTCACTGACTCCTCAAGTCCGGAGACAAAGCACTGCTCAGCCTTTTCGCGATTGCAGTTAGCAGGAGCGACAGCCGTTGCAGGGTGTCGTTCTCTTCTTTGAAGATTCGATGAAAATCACCGCTGCTGTCGTATGGCATAAGGCTTGTAATGTGCTTTGTCTCCGGCATATTCACCTCCGTCGTGATTCCTGCTGTTTCGTCCGCACAAGTTGTCTCAGCAGATGCCTGGTGAGAACGCTGAACGCTGCTGGAGGAAAAGTTCACCCCTCTTTTCATCAGATCGAAGAGCTCGTCTTTTCCCTCGCGGCTAATGACGGTCACGTTAGTCAGGTTGATGACCAGTGTGCGCCCTCCTAAGTCCCGGCTTGCATTTCTCCAGTTGTGCCAAGCTCAGCGACCCAGGTCCGATGAGGGTTCCTTCCACGAGCAGCGCGCACCGCGACGGCGTATCGGCCATGGATATCTTGAACATGTTGCGCTTGTACCGAACCTAGCTATCGCAACGAGCTCGCCATTTGCCACATTGCTTGGCGCCGTAGCGGCATCTGCAATTCTCCTCGTTGGACGAGGCCCTCGGACGAAATGGCGAATAAGCCTCGTCCTAAACCCAATTCTCGGAGGGTCCGTTCGTAGACACCGCCGCACGAAGCGAAGCGCTTCGGGACTGCTGCCTGAAGGGCTTCGCGCGTATGATCGCAGCAAGCTTGGCGCGTGCCCGAGCGAGCTGCGCTTTCACTGTCCCCTTGGGAACACCCAAAACAAGCGCAGCTTCCTTTGTGGTTAAGCCGTCGATATCGCGCAACTGAAATGTTTTGCGCAGCTTTGGTGAGAGCAGCTTAAAGCCCTCGACCAGCCGGTCTCGTGCTTCCGCTGTGGAGCACACTTCTTCTGGATTTGGCTTCGAATCAGCCAGCCGGTCCGAAAATGTGAGACCTTCCTCCCCCTGCTCCTCGTCTAGCGACAAGTAGCTAGCCCGGCGGCGGCGTAATTGCATTCGGGCAGCGTTGGTGACAATGGTTGTTAACCAGGTTGAAAGTTGCGCGTGCCCTCTGAACTGGCCTAAATGCTGGTACGCGGAGAGGAGAGCATCCTGGACAGCGTCTTCCGCATCTGTTGCGTTCCCCAAGAACTGAAAAGCCCTCTTGTAAAACATAGGCAGGTAGCGCGAGACCACGCTGTCCAGTTCCCGAGCACGCTCGCAAACGACGCCGCTGCGAACCGCTCGCTCTCCTTCAATAAACGTCGCTATTGCCGACACCGGTGTCTC
>Ga0209624_10000910_pt1 | contig 24886 bp, 36 predicted proteins | sample JacPinW_OM2H0_O1_FD_188565 | JGI IMG/M metagenome (GOLD analysis project Ga0209624, IMG submission 188565) | Forest soil microbial communities from Algoma, Ontario, Canada - Jack Pine, Ontario site 1_JW_OM2H0_O1 (SPAdes) (version 2) | ecosystem: Environmental > Terrestrial > Soil > Boreal...
TAATCCCCTCGGTCGCTGTCGCAGTGGTTGCCGTGAAAGGGCACACCATTCGTGCGCCATGCCCATCGCTGTTCGAGTGCTTTCCACTGATCTTCTGTTCCGATGATTCCGGCAACGGCACACACTCGTTGCTTCGTTTCGTCCATACTTTCATCGCCGTACACGAAGAGCATCAGAACCACCGATTTACTCGACCTTGAAACAGATGGAGGCCGAAGGCCGCAATGTACATCTTAGTAAATCTTCTACACTGAGTCGGAACGTTGATCTAGACTGGTTTCGTTGTGGGAACCAGGGAGGAACGCAATGGACCACGCCCTCAGAAAGTTTCACATTCGGACTTGCGTGCGCGATGCGCTGAGCCGCCAAGGGATTGCGCACGATAATCCGATGTGCGCCGAGCTTCAAGCCAACGCCACCATCGCAGCGAGCGACAATTCTCGCGTCATCATGAAGAACGGAAATTCACTGGACGTGGAGATCCAAAACCGGCTCAGTTCGGCGCGCATGGACGAGAGTCTCCCGACAGCTTCGCTCACGGTGGCCAAGAGCGACACCGACGGCCTGCGCAAGAACTTCTCGGACATCGCGTCGGGCAAAGTGCGGGTCACGGGATAAGGATGTAGTCGCGCCGCCGACATACAACCTGTAGTGTATTGGGCAAGAATCGGGGACCACGGGGCCGCGAATGCCCGCATCCTGAGCGGCAGGTTCCTTTTCTGTAGAGGGTTAACCTTGCCGAGCGGCACCGGACACCCTGTGAACGACCTTGTCCATCCTGGCAAGGATGGCCCCTGCAGCCTGACCAGGAGTTTTGAGTGCTGACGCCTGGTTTCGTCACTTGAGGAGCGACCACAGTGACGCGACTGCCGCTAAATCCACCCATGAGTACCATCAAGAGCCCATGGTACGACGGTTCCGATTCGCGACTCTGCCGCCCGGAAAGAGTCGCTGCACTAGCCTAGCGGGACTAGCGTCGTGAGGTTTCAGAGTTTCAGCTCTTCTGCTATTCTTGCAAATCTCGTTTCGAGAGGATTTCTACCATGCCCGAAGTTCCTCCCGCCACTGAGAAGAAGACGGCTACAACCCCGGAAAAGATCCGAGATCCAGACCCGCCTGCCGAAGTCGTCGCACACGCAATGAAGACCGCTGTGCCGACAGGCGAACCTGCCGTGCAAACTCCATTGCAACAGCTCATGTATGGCCTGATCTATCCAGCTGTTCTCGGAACCGGCATCACGATGACTGCAGTCCGTGCCGCGCACCACCATTCGGTCGTGAATGCTTTACTCGATCCGTCGATTGAACTCGGCGTCATCGCTGGACTGTTTTTTTGCGCGTCCTTTGACTCAGCATTCTATTGGCCACCAGGTCAGAAAGGTCACTACAGGAAATCGGCGTTCGGCATCGACTTTCTGGAAGTGATTCTTATGTTTATCTGTTTCCACTACTTGCGACTGTTCGAGGACCCTCGTGAGTTGCAAAAGCCTGACCTGTTTCATGCATATCTGATGTTGGGCATCGACGTTCTCCTGCAATTCGGCTGGCGCGCGGTCGTTGGCCTCGACTGGCTGTACCGTTGGTGGTTACGGCTTAGCATCGCAATTGTCTTATTTATCGGCTGCTCATGGGGAGGCTCGCACTCGTCGGTGAATATAGTAGTCAGCAGCGCGGTTGCACTAGCTGTGGTGATCTACGTTTTTTCAGATCCACGTTACCGAGCAAGTAACTAAGTTCGTATTGCGTTTCTGCTCGGCGCAGTGCTCCTTCACCGCGATCCCTGATCGAAACTCGGGCCGATTCTCGGTGAGCGTAATCTGTTAGCGTCAACCAATGTCGTCGTCCCTGTCCTTACTTTCCTTTATGCCTAAACTGTCCTAGGATTGCAGGGCTACGGAAAGTGCTATCTTGCCTGGGTACGGCGGGGATTTATGGGGTATAGCACAGGATACAAAACTAGGTTTCAGAAGCGCGACGGACTGCTGTCTGTACTCGTCATCTGTGGAGGCGTGCCACTGATGGGCTGGAGGCTCCACTCTGGGGCGCTGATGCCGGATTTGTTCTTGAAGGCTTACGTGCTCACAGCGCCGCTGTTCGGCTGGCTCCTTGCGGGAGATTACCCTCCTGTGGGGTACCAGTTGGTTCTGGAAGGCGATGGTCCCTGTGTTCCTGATGCATTCCGCAGTTCTGTGTGGATTAGTTCAAATGACACTATACTTCGCTGACAGCGGAGTAAAACTGCCAACTCGGGTGGTCTGGGGTTTCCTAGGCGCAGCAGTGATTTTCGAATATCTCGTTTCGCTCCGTATCATTCGCGCCCTAGGTCCGACGGAGCAACGCTAAAGGCAACCGCCGACGCAAATACAAGATGTGGCCAGTCTGTCAGTCTGTCAACTGTTGAAACATCTCGATAGCGCGTTTTGACCCTTGACCGAAAGTCGGCCGATACTCGGTGAGCGTAACTGCCTGGTTACATCAGCTATGAGCTAGAATCGGGACTCACAACATGAACTCCTCCCGCATCAGCTTCGGAGACAAGGTCAGGATTCGGTCTGAGAAAGCCACGGAAAGCAAAGGGGTCGCGGGCAAGACCGGGATTGTCCACGGCCAGACAACGCCCTCGGTCACGGGAGTGGAAGTGATTGGCCCCGCTACTGAGGATTACGCTATCGCGGTCATGATTGAAGGACACGGTGAATCCTTGTGGTTTGCTGAAAATCTTCTGGAGTTCGTTAACCATCAACCCGGCACGACGATTGGCGTCGCGGGTCGTCGCCTGATTCGTGATGAACGCGGCGAATGGCACGAACCGAAACCAAGCTGAGTCCAGTTCATGCAACGCGCCAGAGACGCGATCAACCAGAGACGCGATCAATAAGTGAGACGCCTGGTAACAACAGTTAGCCGATAATGCTAGCCCGAATAGCATCACACGAATAGAATCGCCGGATGCTTCGTACGCTCCGCTTCATCGGGCTTCTGGTGGTCCACACCACAGTCGCAATCATGGCTACAGTGATTACAGAACATGCGATCTGGAGAGTGGTTCCGGCGCACTCGATCAGCGCTGTGCTGTGGAAGGAAAGCATTTTGAGCGCCGTATGCGCAGCGTCAATCGGTTTTGGCGCGTGGAGAATATGGCGGACTTCGGCTGAAAAATGGACCTGGGTTCCTGCCGCAGTATGGTTCGCGCTTGGCTTCCTGATTAGACACGGGGACGTTTGGGGTAGCCTGCTCCCCATTCGCTCCGGGAGCGTTCTTGACGCGCCCGATGCGAGGAGCTTCTTCCTCTTTACCGTCCCGCTAATTCGTGCAACGTTCTATTCTGTCGGTGCTTACACTTCCTCGATGATCTTCTCAGGAAGTGTTACTCGCACCGGAGCTCGATGATTGACGTAACATCTCTATAACGGCTCATCGTTACTTGACCAGGCGTTTCCCGCCCGTCCTGGTCACCTGCGACGCAGTTCAATCCCTTCGATGCAGCCGATCCGGTAAATGTCCTCAAGTCGTTTTTATCGCCGAGTTGCAGCCGTTCGCGGCGCGCTTATCGCCGTTGCAGCTTCGCGCGATCCTAGCGTCGGTGCATCGCTTGACCCTGCGGCGCAGCGCCTAGCCGCCGAGTCCGACTTTCGGGATTGTTTCTGCCAGACTGGGGGTTTTGAGTGCTCTCGCCTTACGTCAGCTATCATCAGTCTTGGAGACAAACCGGATGCGAGCCAGCGAACTATGCGCAATACTCCTGCTTGTCGTGCCGAACTTGGTCGCACAAAGCAACACTCCAGCTTGGAAAAATGGCGCTCAAGAAAGGAAGTGCGGTTTAGGGACATATCAGGACAGCTTAGCCGTGCAAAGTAGCCCACTACCCGCCGCCACCATCCCCAGCCGCCAGGACGGGGTCTCTCAGCGTGTAACCTAGCTCTGGCCGCTCTGGTGGATCGCTCGTAAGTCCTGGCGAATGTGCAGTTTGCGCTTGACAAAGCTAGTAAGCGTTGATACACTTATTTCAGTAGCAAGGAAGCATTGAGAGTGCTGGTTTTACACCAGCACAGCAACCGACCGGAAGATCGGCACGGTGCTTAGGCCCGCAAAGGGGCCGAATGTGGCGGGGAATGAATCCCGCAAAGGCGACACAGAAACACCCACACATTTCTCTTAATGCCCAAGCTCTGTTCGCAGCGCGGCCCAAGTTCCGCGCAGAAAAAGAGGACTAGCTATATGGCAATGATCCACCACGACAATCGCCCCTACGACGTAGCAGTCTCGGAGGCCGCCAAGAAGTTCAAGGAGCGGCTCGAGGAGCGGTTCCACGCTTCCATCCCGCGAGTTGAGAAGGTCATCGCGCAGGTACAGAACGATGTGCCGCAGGACATGATCGCGGTCGGTAACAAGCTGGCCTTCGAAGCGAAGGAAAACGCGCTCGCACTCATTCCACCGCAGTCTGAGGCCTTGATCCTTCATCCACATGCTCTGCGACAGGTGGCCGAGAAAGCGAAGGTCCGCAACCTCGCCAGCTTCGTCACCGAACTCAAGGGGCGCGGACAGTGGGGCGCGGAACTGATCGCCGAGAACCTGAACCGGATTTACTCGCACATGAACGGCGACCGTTATCTCGTCCGACAGTTGCGCGGCGAAGTTCGCGGCTTCCTGTCCGATCAGTACCGCAGGCTGGACGGCCACGAGATGCTGGACGCCTTCGTTGGGGCAATGCAGCAGTACGGTGCGCGGCCCATCGACGGCTTCGCACTCCAGACGAAGATCAGCGTGCGTTGCTTCCTGCCCATGATCTTCGAGCCTTTCCCGGGCGAGATCGTCGCGGTCGGCGCGGAGTTAACGGACAGCGATTACGGCGACGGCTTCCTTACCCTGAACGGGATTCTGGAGCGCATGTGGTGCACGAATCTCGCGACGACAACCGACGTCTTGAAGCAGGTTCATCTCGGCAAGCGGCTTCCCCAGAATATCCGCCTGAGCGACGAGACGTACCGTCTCGACACGAAGGCGATGGCTTCGCTGATCAACGATCTGGCTTCGAACGTTCTCGGCCCTGACGCGGTCAACCAGTATCTCGCGTTCATCCGTCAGGCCAACGAGCAGAAGATCGACGCCCATGCCATCACGGGCTGGATCAAGCAGAACCTGAACAAGGGTGAGGGCGAGATGGTTCTCGAAAAGTTCAATTCGCCGGACGTGGAGTTCCTGCCAGCGGGCAACACGACGTGGCGCTGGTCGAACGCGCTGTCGTGGTTGGCGAACGAGACGAAGGACGACCGTCGCAAGCTGGAACTACAGGACGCGGCTGGAGTCGTCCTTCAACCCGCCAAGAAACCAATGGGAAGCGATATTCCATTCACGGAAGCGCAGGTTGTCGAAGCGACTGCATAACGGAAAGCGGCGAAGAGAAGAACCTTCGCCGCCTTTCGTCTCTCGCCGAACGCTAGTAAACGTAAATCACGAGTTTTTGAAATGGAGGCAAACAAAGTGTCTGCATATCTGGTCGATGATCGAACCATAAACACCATCGTGTCGCACCTTCACCTGAACCGCGACTTGAGTTGGCTGCGGCGCGAGTTCATGGACGCCGTTCATCCCATGACCAGCGACGTCGACGCCGAACTGGGCAACGCCTTGTTCGCTATGAACGTCGCTGCTGTCGAGGCTCGCTACGGCGAGGGTCAGGCGAAGGAGTTTCGGGCGCTGGACTATCGCTTCACGCTGGAGCCTGCGTCGGTGCGGCAGGTCTACCAAGACATCAAGTGCCTGCAATATCAGGCTTGCGAGGGCGCTATTCCAGAGACGCTGCTGTTCAAGCTACTCGTTTCACTTCGGGCGGCGGTTGCCGATGAAGTGATCGAGGAAACGGAGGCGGCATGAACAGAGCCGCGCAGTATGAGGCGTTGTTACGGAAGAAGCTGGCCGCCATCCGCGACGAGGCCATGGAACTTCAGGCAACGCTGGAGTTTTCCTGTCGCGGCGACGTCACCGAGGACGTGGTATGGCAGTGGGCCAGCCGCACGGTGCGCGACGCCGAACAGATCATGTCGAACCAACACGGCGAGCTATGCCTGCCGGAACCGGAATAAGTTTCGCGCCGTCGGCGCAAGAAAAGAGGAAAAGCAAATGTTCAGAAAGTTCAAGTCGTTAGGTAAATCCAACGAGTTCGGCTACAGCTACGACAGTCAGCAATGGGACAGTCGGGCACCAATCGAAAGCACCTTCCGAGTCTTCCACAATTACGGTGACGGTCTGACAGCACACTCGCCAGATTGGAGCGCGCAACTGGAGCAGTTGGCAGACTTCTTGATGTCGTTGGCCGAGGCGATGCGCGGCGACGATGAACTGGCTCAGGCTCTCGTCTTCACGTTCGCACGAAGGCCATCTCTGAAAGAAATCGAGTTCGCGGCGTCAGTGATCTACAAGGGCCACGAGGAGAAGGACTGGCTCAAGTCGCGCCGATGGTTTTCAGCAAAGGAACTCAAGGTCTCAAAGGCACCTTCGAAGGAACACGATAAACGCTACGAAGAAGTTTGCGAAGTTCATGACGGCTCGCCCAACTCGATCTTCCGGATTCTGATCGGCGAGTATTCGAGCGGCCTCGTGAAGTACCTCTACGCGGACGCGATCAGGGATTGGGTTCTCGCGCAGGATCGCGACGGCATGTATATGCCGTTGACGGCCGAGTTCTTGAAGTGGACGGATGATCGCGACACGGCTCGCCAACTGCGGGATGCGTTTGAAGCCTGCAAGAACGTGACCGAGTCATACCGCCTGCGGATGGCGACCGAGTCAGCGATCGAGAACTATCGCCGCATGACGGCACCGAAACCCGAACCGGAACCCGCACCGCAACAGGAACCGCAGGCCGCACCGGAGGAGGCGGCATGAAGAAAAAGTGGAACCCGACGGAAAAGACGGCGACGTGGGATCCGAGGAACGAGTTCGATCCGATTACTGCGAGTCCTTCCGGTTCGGTTCTCTGGCACGACTACGGCAAGCCTAGGAGGTACGTGTGGACGCGGAAGGGTGAATCGCCGATAGACGCGGTGAAACGCGAAGACAAGGAAAAGCGGCGAGGTTGACTCGCCGCCTCTCCGCTCGAATCGGCTTGGCCGCTTTCGTGCGGCGGGCAGGAAGAGGAGGAACGCGATGACGTGTGACAGGTGCGGCAAGGAAACTAGCGTCCACATTCTCAGCATGTTCAACGAGCAGGACATCTGCATCGACTGCAAGGAGCTGAGCGCAAGCGTCCGGACTACAAGGACGCAGTGGCGGCGGATGAGAACGCAATCCGAGGCGGCGACTTCAACTTCAGAGGCATCGGCATCGGCCTGCTGCCAGAAAGGAAGAAGCCATGAAACGGGATTGGACTGATGAACCGAGGGCGAAAGAGTGACCAACTGGTAACTTTTTCGCGCTTCGCGTGAACGGCGTCAACCGCAGTTGCTTTTTAGGAGAAAGGGAAAGGACCCAAAACATGAAGCATCTAGCGCCACAGCAAGTCGCCGACCTGATCAAGGCGGCGCAGACCGACCGCGATCGGCTCTTGCTCACCGTCGTCTATCAGCACGGAATGCGAATCAGCGAGGCCTTGGGGTTGACGAAGGGCCATGTCGTGCGCGGCTATCTGCAACTCAAAGGAAAAAAGAAGGGCAAGCGTGCGGACGAGCGTCTGGATCCGGCGACGGCTGAGTTGTGGGCCAAGGTCACGGCGCACATCTTGCCGAGAACCCTGGTCTTTCCGATCAGTCGGCAGTGGGCCAGTGTGATCTTTCATCGATGCGCGGTGCGGGCGGGCATCGAGCTTCAATTGAGGCAGGGCATTCACAGCCTGAGACATTCGCTCGCGCACCATCTGCTCGATGCTGGCGCTCCGCTGCCCGTCGTGCAGAAGAGTCTGCGCCATCGCAGCCTGAGCAGCACCGGAGTTTACCTGGAAGCTGATGCCGCGAACGTCGATCAGTGGCGGGCGAAGGCGCTCACGGGAACTGTTGCAGCGCCAGCGGAGCCGCAGTCCCTTGCCGCAATTCGGGCAGAAATGCGCCGACTCAGTGCGCTCGCGCTTACACTGCAACGCGACGATGTGGCGCAATCCGCTGCCAGCACGGCTCAGGCAAAAGATGTAGATCGGAATACTAACGCCTAGACCGCCGAGTCCGCGCGCGGAGGGTTCCTGCCAGACTGGGGGTTTGAGTGCCTATCGGGCTACGACAGTTGAGCGCCTTGTGTCAGTGGTATCCTCGCGAGAAGTCCTGGCGGTTGTTGTTCCGACCTCATGAGTTAGGGCCAGATTTCTATCGAGGTTGCCCCATGGGCGCGGGACGGGTTGTACTTGTCCTCACCGAGAGACAGGTACCCGATCTTGACTTTCTTCCCCAAATTGGCAGTAGCGGATATCAACTCTTCTGGACTTTTGACATCCTTGTCATCAACTGAGTTGATGACATCCCCTAACTCAAGCCAGTAGCCCAAGAGGCTGTCGGGGAGAAACCGAACGATCCGCATCTGGCTGTCGACGACTGCACCCAAGAGCGACGCAGTAGTTCGGGTCGGCGAAGCGCTCGCGGGGTATGGTTGGACAGCCGCTTCCCCCGAGAACAGAAAATCTAAGGCACGAGATGCTTCGATGTCCTTCACGATTCCAGTGATCAAACGACCACCGGCGTTGATCGCCCGAAAAGCGTTGGTCACGTTGACGGCGAACTCGGCGTCCGGGTCACCACCTTCCTGGGTCATGTACACATGCCCTCGGTCACCAACTGCGCTGCCGTTGGAGCTGTACGCCACGGCATACAACGTGTTCTTGAGCACGGTATATGGGAGTTGCTCTTCTGAAGTTGTGGCGACTGTGCCGTTGTACGTGTAGGACCAAGTCTGACCGCCGCTACTGACATAACTTGTGCCGGAAACGGCAGTGGTTCTCGTGACAAGAGAAGACTGCAAGCCGCTCAATTCCTGCCGGTCTTCGGAGAGGACGATGGTGAAGTTGGACAGCCCGTTCTGCGGGGCCGAGTTGAAGCAGACGCGCGGATGCTTGTGCTCGTTCTTCAGAATCCAGTTACCCACCCAACCCCCGTCAGCGCCTGGGTGGACGCCAGCCGAGTCTGCCCATGCAAACGAGATATTCATCGTGCAGGGTCGCGTGCCCTTCTCTGTGCGTGCAAATGCCGTGCCCAGCAGCATTGTGACGGATAAGGCAACCACCCCTGCGGAGCATGGTTTCATCCAGCTTTTCATTTTGTTCCATTCTGCTTACAAGAGTAAGCCGGTACTAGGTTTTTTCTTTGGGCGAGGCAACCCTAGCAATTCTCCTGTTTCTCTGTAATAGCGCTTCGGTGCGAAGCAAGGCACCTACGTGCGGCGCACGGCACCGAAGTGCGAAGAGCTTCGCACAAGATGATTGGGCGGGCAGCGATACTGACAGTGACCTGAATCACGCGGCCGTGTCCGCGCAGACTTGCCCATCGTCCGACCTCAGCAAAAGGAGCACCGCCATGGCATTGGCCGCCTTGTCCAACGTGATGCCACGGAGGCACTAGGGGCGCGATTGCGGGATGCAGGAAGGCCCAGGGTGGGATGTGCGATGCAGGGGATGCCCCGCGATGCGCCCACCGCTGCTCCGCCCAGGTTATGATCGGCTTCTGGCGCGAGAAAGGAGCGGATTGCTAAGAGCGAAGGTGAAGCCCGGTCGCCGGATTGGGGAACTAGGCTTCTTATTGAAGCGTTGGCCGTCTCGTCATGATGAAGGCAGTCTGACGGTGAAAAGCAATAACGTATTGCTCGGCGTTCCGGGATTCAGGCTGGATGCGCAGCCCCCAGCGGCTAAAGCTGCGATCTGTGTGGGCCCAGCCTGTTCAAAAAACGCGAGAGATAGACAGATAGGCAGCCCGCATCGGCGGTTCTCGGTTTCTTTTAGTTGTCGGCAGATCCTAGAGCCCTTCTGAATGCTGGATGGATGCAATACGCGAATGAGGGATTGCCGCTGCGCATCTTTTGAAGGTTGTGCTGGTACTGATAGGCGTACCTCTCTTCATCAGGGTAGACGTTGAGACCTAAGAAGCCGAACCACAATAGAAGTTCTAGCACCTTGTCTTTGTCGGCGCTATCCACGCCTGCGGATGCTATTAGGCCTTCTACGTCCGTTGCCGACAGCGTGAAACTCGTACTTATGAAGGCGTATGGAATGTTGCTGAAAGCTGGGCTTATATCTTTAAGCTCGAGCGTTAGGTCAACGAGAGCGTCGTCTGAATACGAGGCCTCAGCCTTGAAGATATCTTCCTCGCGGACGGTGTCGTGTCCTCTGTTTACCGCAACGTCGATGCTGTCACGGACAAACCGAAGGACTTCGCGTGGTCGGGAGAGCGTTCGGTCCAGTATGTAGGAGAAGGATTCTTGGCCCCGAACGTGCGATGCAAAGAAGAACAGCCACAGTTCCTCAAACTTTGCGTCCAAGCCAGTACTCGATGCAATTCGTCGCCTGATGATTTCCTTAAAGACTTCTGGGTCGTTCCAGTCCAGCACGACTGGATTATCTTTGCCCCGATCCGCTGGATCGAGAATTAGGTGATCATAGATGTCGTTCCTCAGAAAAACGACCGCATGGAACTCGGCGCCACGCCTCTCGAACTGTCTCTGCAGCTTCCGCGTTGCTTCGAGCAGACTCTTTACTAGGAGAACGTCCGCTGGCTTGGCTTCCAAGATGGGCCATCCCTTGTCTAAATTGTCCAAAAGGAGCCATACGTGTTCTTTGCGTGCGGTTCCTAGATATTCCCCCAACGCGTCGCTGAGTTCACGGATATCACGCGTATACACCAACTGAGTAATAGCTTCGGTGTTTCCCGGATTCTTAATGACCTTGCTGCGCTCTACAATTTCGTCGACCAGTGCCAGCAGGCGCTCTGAAAAGTCCCCCTGTTCTGTTTCCCCAGTGCGGTATGTTGCATAGACGGATTCGACTCGCTCACAAGCCTGTCGCAGTAATTTGTCCCGGTACGACCGACTGCTCTCTTCATGGACGATTTTGTGAGCGAGTTCCATAAGCAATATGTAGTTCCAGAATGCTGTTAGGACATGCTGCTGGACGCCGGGAGTCAGTTTCTGAAGCACTGCTTCACGCAGTTTTGTAAACTGATGGCCCTCCGGTTTAAGGTCGAGCACAACGTTGGACCATGCTGGCTTGTGGGTCGAACGGATCCCGTAAAAGATTGCGGTCTTGCCAGCCCCCTTTCTGCCGATGACAAGCCTCGCATGGCCCCGCTTAGCTTCATTGAATTGCGCAGTCGGCACGAAGTAGGAACGCAGGGAGACAATTTCGTTCTCGGCAGCTAGGTCGCCAAGATCAATTTTTTCAAGGGGAGTCAGCGGAAGTGCGGTCGGTACGAACCTTGAACCTTGTAGCTCGCCGACGACATTCTTGACGAGCGGAATCATGAGGTCGGAAATTGTCTTCGCGTTTGAGTATGTGCGGATGACGTCTCGGTAGTCGATTGGGGGTGCTTGGTCCGACTTTGTGCCAACCTCTTGGAGCATCAAAACTCTTTTTCCAGCAGCCATCGCCATTCCGGCTACGAGAGCGCACCTTGAGTTGTTGACTACGGAGCCCGTGCGCGAGGGGGCGACAAGGTGGACAATCACGCCGAGCGAGGAGTGGACCTGCTTAAATGCCTCATGCAGCGAGAGACGTGCTGATTCGCGGGGATCGAAGGAGCGGAATCGTAAGCCGGATTTCTTGACCGCAGACATGAGTCGGACCGACCCTTCGCTCTGGATGTGGCTCTTCATAATGAATAGCGGTTGCTCTCGGTTGATAGGCGGTGGCTGAGGGAACACCGGCTGTTGATTCAGTCGGCGCGTTAGACTTTCGGCTAGTCCCGCTGAGTTTGCGAAATCGATATATCCGAGGACGTCAATCATACCGATCTGTCCGAAGAGCTTGCTGTCTTCGATGTAGCTCGTATCTCGAATGGGAAGGACTGGCACGCCCAGACCCAGTGCGTATCCGATCTCGAACATGACGTTGAAGTTAAGGGTGGTCACATCCGCCGCGATCACGGTGGCGAACCTCATGGCCTTGCAAATTCGGCAAAATATGATTTGCCCCGAGATGCCAATGTCCTTCCACGTCCTGAAATGCAGCGGGCCGCGAAGGCCGTAAGTCGCGGTCGACTGAAGGAGCTTGGCCGCGTCTTCGATCGTATGGGCGATGATCTCCGGTTCGCTTGGATACAGAAGCAGAGCATCGCAATAACTTGCGTCGTTGAAGGTCTGGTCGCATGGTCCGTTGGCGTACTCGCAAAGTGAAGGTGGGCGGGTGATAACTGGAACGCTCGTCGGTGTGTTTGACATGGCTGCTGAAGAAAAAGGGTCCTACGGCATAGTGCCGTGGGACCCCCAGTCCTGACGGTCCTTTGTACATGTGGGAGCAGAGAAATGCAAAGGGCACAATGGTGGCGGGAAGGGCACGGGAGAGCCACAAAGACGAGGCCTTGACAAGCCATGCAGGAGCGTCGTGACGTCGACTCGCCACTATACTCGCGGCTCCGGCAGGAACCCTCCCCGCAAACACCGGCCTTGCCCGAGGGGCATACACTTGTCGGAAAGGCGCCTGCAATGGAGTATCGCGCAGCCGCCGTGAGGAAAAAATCAATACGGCTCGTCCAGCACAGAGTCGGGCCTGAACCAGGAGCACCGCCGTGGAACCGACAAACGATCTCGATCCTTCGCAAGCAATTGAGCCAGTTGGCCCGCGCCAGCTCTGGGACAAGCGACCCGACGAATCGCAGCGGGCATTCGACGCGTTTGTTAGGTACAGAGATGCCGAGAAGCGCAGCTTCAAGAATATTGCGGATCAACTGAATTGCAGCCCGCAAAATATTTTTCAATGGTCGAGCAAGTTCAATTGGCGCCTAAGATGCGACGCGTTCGACTTGGAGCAGGACAGGATCCAGCGCGAAGAACTTGCGCGCGGCAGGATGCGGATGCGGGAGCGCCATCTGAGGCTCGCTTTGAGCATGCAAGGGATCGCCGCGCATGCTATCAGGGAATGGCAGGCACGCATTGCTTCTGGCACGGTGCTGAACTTGGCACCGGAGCAGATTGCATTGTTAACCAAGTGCAGTGTGGAGCTTGAACGCACAGCCATGGGAGTTGAGCGTGAGCACCAATATACGACGATCAACGTCGTCCTGGGCCAGCACCGATATCCAGGCGAGCAAGGCGGCGAGGACGAGGGCGAGCCGAAGCTGCTCAAGGACTTCGAGGCCGAGGAGTACGAGAAGCTCGACGCCGACGAGAGGGCCGCGCTCGACAGTTGGCGCGACCCGCCGAAGCGAAAGGCGCTCAATTGATGGCGAACGAGGACAAGCGCACCCCCGGGCTGGATGACGCGGAATCCATTATCGAGATGCGCCAGCGGCATCTTTCGATCGGGCTGCAAATGCAAAGGTTGGCCTGCATCGCACTTGAGGAACTCGAGGCCAAGGTCAAGGTAGGCGAGCCGCTGAACCTGACGGCGGACGATGCGAAAGCGCTCTTATCCGCAGGCGAGCAACTGGAACGCGATGCGCTCGGCAAAGAGCCGGACGACGACAATGCGCCAATTCCGAAGAAGCCAAATTAGCACCGTTGGTGCGATTATCTCGCCGCCCTATTGCTTTTTTGCAGGAGCCTGGCTCGGCGCGCCTTGTACAATTCTGGACTGAGCGGCTGATATGCGATGCGGCGCTATTTCTTAAAGGTGAGCCGACGCGCTCTTCACCGCTCGATGCAAGTCATCACATTCAGGTCGTCCACCACCCAGCTCTTGCAGGGCTTCTCCGGAGCGGGCTTGTCCGTGGGCTGCATGATTTTCACCTGCGGGTCAGGCGACGGCTCGGTCGCCGCCGTCGCGCTTGGGCCGTCGTCAGCACGGCAACCATCAGCTTTGAGCCGCGCATTGATGTCCTCGACCGTGAGATTGGCCCCGATCATCGCCGCCTCAAGCTTCATGCAAGCCGCCTGCTTCCCCTCGTCCGAAGGCGGGTGCGCCGAGTCGATCGGCATCCTGCCGGACTTGAGCGCGATCAGCACTGCGACGTTGTCCTCGATCGGCATCCTGCCGGAATTCGACTCGAGCGCGAGCAGCACCGCAATGTAGTCCTTTTTGTCGAACTGGAACAGGGCAGTGTCGTTGTTCACACCCCATGTCAGCGCAACGAATGTGTCGGTGTCAGTTGCCCCGCTGGTGGCGATGGCCCCGCCAAGGCCCAAGATCATGGTCGCGGCAATCTTCCGCCCCGTTGCCGAGTGCGTGCCAGAGCCGCAAGTTATCTTTCTGATCGCCTCAAACGGGATCACGGTAGTTGACTTCTTGCGCGTGACGACGACGCTGTCCGCGCCGATCCTGAAGCGCACGCGACTGTGGTCCTCATCTTCCCAGGCGTATCCTCGCAGGTCCGCCACGGCCACGATGTTCAGGGAACCGCCGCGGTACAGCGCGGAGTAGCTGTCCTTGTCCCTCGCGAAGGCCAGCGTGGCCGCGAGCACTACTAGCATTGCCGTGAGTTTCATAATGCCTCCCCTATGCTTAGCGGCCTAGTCTATAGCGATGACGTCAGGCATGCGTCCTGCGCCGTCTGAATTTGATGCGGGAGTGGAGTCGCCGGGCCAGACCCATCACGCGCGTGCCCGTAATACAGATGACCCCGCCGAGCGATGCGGTAGGAACACCCTTCATCTGATCGTAGCGGTCAGAATAGAGCGGTGTGAATACTTCTTGGGACTTCTTTTTGTCGAGTCGTTTTCCTGGGTTTCCTGTATTGATCCAGATGGATATTCGAAGGATTTGAGCGGAATTGATCGAGTGTCATTCCAAGCGTATTGGCCTTAAAGCTGAAATCCCGTTTGTCAGCTTGTTCCTGCGCGAAAGTTGGCAGTGTCAATATTGTGAGAGTTAAGATTAAAGTCGCGCTTTTCATTTTCCCGCCTGTCAAACAGTTCCGGCACCGCGCCACTTGTACCGTGCACGTAGCAGGTTTGCAATGCCACTATCGTGCCCCGGGCTGTGGCCGCGCAGGAGCCGCTGCATAGGCTGGCCGAGAAATAGCGCACTTCACAAACTCGGCCTACGGCTACCAAGCCGCCCCAAGTCGCTGACGCTGTTGGCTTCCTAGTAATCCTCGCCTTTTAGAAGCACTTTTTGTGGTCTAAACTTCCCACTTTCAAGACCCTCCGGCGGGCTCGATCTCACGAACGCACCGCGAGTTTACGAGATCGTAGATCGGAAATGGGCCGGAAAGCTGGCGGCAACGCTTTCATCAAAAAGTTGCCCATTTGAAAGCCGCTCTAATGGTGCATTTTTGCGTGGTACAATTTCTGTAGAGTTCACAGAACATAGGGGTGCTACTCCAGCCATGAGGGCTGGAATTGCTGACCGCGTATTCGCAATATCGGACATCATTGGGACCAACGCGGCAATCTAATCGACAACAACCGGAGCCTAGCTTCCGCTTGCTTCCCGTCATGGGGCTGATATACCATTCGCGCGAGTACCAAAGTAACCAATTCCCCCTGTCATGGCATCCAAATTGCTCTACCGCGTAGTGACACGTCGGTAATGTTGAACCATCGGTGGACTGATCGGACAATCAGTTAACCCGCCGACAGACCAGAATATGAGGGAAAAAGTGCTGGCTACCGAACCAACCATCGACCTGAAAGAGCACCCGATCATGCTAACGCTCCAAGATACCATCTCTGGAAATGGTTTCTTGGCACGGATCACCATGTCTGGCCGCACGTTGATGCGTAGAGAAGACGACAAGTGGTGGATGCACGGAGTGCGCCCTGCTGGTATCACTGCGTCTGGCGGAAATATCGAAGAGGCATTCTTGCGCTTCCGCAACCGATACAAGGAAATATTGTTCGACATCGCCCAAGAGAGCCATACGTTCAAAGATTTCGCATCGGAAGTAGAACGATTCTTCAATGAGAGCGATGCTGACAATGAAGACGAGCGGCAGTGGGAATGCGCTCTGGCAGCAATTCGTAGTGGTGCGTCCCAACCGCCAACGCTATTCGCCAATCTACCACGGCGGTCACCGGAGACTTATCCTTCGTTCATCAAGATCGAACGTGTTGACGCCAACGCGAACGATGTCCGCCTGATGCCGAGCGATAATGTGGCGGATAGCTATGCCTATTCGTCTCCCAAAGCTGCCTGAAGCATGTCGGCATCCGCAAGTTTTTCTGAGATCAAGAAGATGCTGGACAAGTGTGCTCCAGGTCATACAATCAGGCGCACAACCCACGCTCGCCTCGTTAGCTTCGGAACAAGAGTATTCCGCGACCTTCCGAAATTTGACGACATCGAGCTTGGGCACATCCGTAAAATGGCTCGCCACTTCGGAATCTACGACTGCGCCAAACAGTTCGGCATAATCTGACAACTGACGATATTCCGTCATAGTGCCGACATTTTCGTCAACTCGCGAGCCATGGGTGCTGCGAAGAACATCATGCTGGCATAGCGCGACGAGAAAACCTTCGGCCTGCTGAAGATAATCCGGACGAGCTACCCGAACGATCACCACTTGTTCGAATTTCGGCCAGCCAGCGCAAGCCGGTAACCGACGACGGGATCAGCCACAACCTTGTCGAAGGCTTCAACCTACACGCTGGAGGAGATCGGCTAGGAAAACCCGACCGAGAAGGGCCGTTTTGTGTGTTCTGTCGAAATGTTCAGATATGGGTAGTGGTCAGCACGATTCAAACAGGTCAGGCCACAGGAAGGGTACAATAGCTCGCCGTGATTTCTGGCTTCATCGCGGGTTGTAAGGGTGCCTTGCGGAAGATCGTGGGGTTGAGAATATTCTTAGTCAGATATTTTTCAAATGCTTTACGCAATCCAAAAGTCATGCATGTGATAGGCACGTTCTGCGCTGAAGTGGCGGTCCTTGTCGCCGTGTTTCCCATTTTGGAAACGATTATCAGAAGGTCCGAAACCGCGCAACCCGCCGGGAGTGCAGCGCACCAAATTCCACTGCCCCAACTTGGGCCAGTGGCTTTAGTAAGTGGCATCGTTGTGTTCGTCTTTCTACTCTTGGCGATTATAATTGCGAACAGATGGGGTTAATCCAAATGTGGCCCGCAACACTCGAACTCCTCGTAATAGCAGCGGTGATCTCTTCTATCGTGGCGTACTCAGCGTGGAGCAGTCGCGCAAGACAACACCGCGAGTCAGCCGACAAGATGGCTGCCAAAGGGCAAGCGAACTCTGCATCAACGATTAACGCTGCCCAGAGAGGTGCGGAGCAGCCCGATATGGCTGCGGCGAGCAAAGCGGCGAGCAGTCAACGGGGGACGGAAAGTGAAGCTTTCAGCGGTCGTTCTCGCTAGAGTTCTCGGATATATCGAACCAATCGATCTAAATCCACGAGGGACTATTTTTTATCCCGAGTTCACGCAAGAATTTGTGCAGCGCTACAAGTTTCAGAAATTCCCGCAAAAACTGGAGGAGTTCGACGAATCGAAGGGTGTGGAATTTCACCAAGGCAAGATCGGGGACATGGTCATACAAAAGTTTGTGATCTGGAATACGCTTTTTGTGGTGGAGACTCGTTCGAACACAACGGATTCAAAGCGGGTACTTGATGAGATGCTCCTGTGGGCTGCTGACAAGTTCGGTCTCATCTACAAACCTGGAATGATTAAGAGATTCGCCTACGTCAGCGACTTGACCTTCTACAGCGATGTCCCAATTCTGTTCGCCAATCCGGCGGTAACGCGACTCGCTGCGGAGACGAGCAAGGCCGTATCCGAGATTTGGCAAGATCACGTCCAGTACGAGCCTTTGAGCGTCGGTGTAGGACATGATCCGATGGCACGGAAATATGGCATCGCGTCATTCACGATCCAGCATAGGGCTGAGTCTAAGTTTTCGGAAAACAAGTACTTTTCCGAGGCCCCACTCCCGACTGATAAGCACATAGCCTTGCTGGAGGAATTTGAGGCTGACGTAAAACGGCTACTGGCCTAGCGCCGTCGGCATCGATACACCGCACCGTGCCGACTGGTAAAACTGCTGGAGGCCTCAGTCGGCCTCATTAGGCGGCCCGCCTCAGGGTGGCGAGCCTGTGCACGTTGGCGAGAATTGTCCGCCTCTGCAACTCGGCCAGCCTCGGCATGTACTGCGCCAGTTCCGCGATGAACTGATCCTTCATCAAGTCGTTTACCGCGGTCGCTATCTTTTCGAGGCTTCCAAGCGTTGGCGTGCACTTCAAATTTTCGAGCTTGGACGCGTAAACTCTGACGGTTCCTAACCGCCCGGCCAGAGCGAAACAACTGCGTTTTTGATCCTAATGCGGACGGCGGAATGCATAAGAAATGTTGGAACATCTACAGGCGCGGTCCTGACCCCAACTGCATTCAACTGGGCTTAGACGGTGGTCGTCTCTCCGAGCGTCGGGTACGTGCGGACTACAAAAGTGCAGATTACGTCAAACTGGCCGAAGAAGCCGCACAGTTTATTCGGGATGTGAAACTATTCAGGAATCGGCTTATGGGACTCGACCCTCGTTATCCTTTGCCGTAGATTTCGCTAGTTGATCGAAGAAAATGCATTCACACCGTTTGTGAGGCCACAATGAGCGAATTTAATTGGGTACCGGAACGCGCCAAGTGCTCTATTGGGCTTTTATTTGAGCAGCTGAAAGCTCAGGTGGAAAAAGACATAGATGCGCGACAGGCGCTCTCTAAAGGGCCGCCCTATTACTACGGCTTCAAGTTTAAGACAGAAAACGACACAATCATTGCGCTCATTGAGGGGAATCGCCTGCATGAGTCGGTCACATTTCGTCTTTCCAGTAATGCAATCGAAGTGATGGGCAGGGACGGAAAACTGTTATTCAGCGGCACGGCTACGCTCAACAATGACGGCGACTGTCGGTTAAGAGTTGATGGCGACGAACTAGAGCTTTGGCAGTTTAGGAAAAAGGCTCTTGAGGATTTATTTTTTACCGTACCCGCCGACTACATGCGAGCAGAGGAGCGGCGGATTTATCCGGCCTAAATAAAAAACCCGATCTTGGGGATCGGGGTTAGCAGCGAGTCGCTGCGAATTTGGACACAGATAGTATCGCCGCGAATTGCGACACCTCAAGGACGGGTTGATCCCAGAAACGATCTATCAGGAAATCCCAGGCTTTTAAACATGGTTGGGACCCCGTTGTAAATTGTCGCCAGAATCCCGACTGTTCCGGCGATGGTTCCATACCAAGTATGGAAAAAGGCCGCGATTCCGCGCCATAACCACATCGCGCACACTCCCGCCTGACGCTGAAAGCGTTGACTTGTGGTTGTTTCCGCCTCTCACGGCTCCTCACTTTGATCTCCAATCGGTTGCTGCGTCAAATGCACAATCATGGTTCCGTTTTAGTCGGGGATTCTTTTGATATAGTAGCGAAATTGAAAGAGGTCAGGTGGCGACCTGACCCCTTGAACGGCAACCGGATCGAGGCCGGCCACCAGAAACTTACTAGTTTTCAAGCCTACCTAGTTCCGCTGATCCCGTCAAGAGCAAGACTCGCCGCCGAAACTCTGCTCCCGGCCTTCGCGCCGGCGGCTGATCGCGGCACCCAGTCCGAAAAAAAAGGGCCGCTGCTTCAAGGAACACGTACCAGCGAAAGGCCGCTGGATGGAACGGAACGGCTGCTTAGCCCGGGCAACGTGACGGTGATTGATCCGTCGAGAACCCCAGATCGCCCCGGCCCACACCTTGAGAGAGTGAGTAAAAGCGTACCACCGTCCAAGACGTAAATGAGCAGAGTGAAGCGTGGTGACTGTGGCTAGAGAGCGGAATCCTCTCTCTCAGGCTAGGGACTGGGGTGTGTCTCTCGCAGGCAAGGAGAGAAAGTTAATGGCAAAAGGACGGGAAAAAAAAGGGCGGCGGCGTGAGCACGATCTTCCGACGAAGGGTGCGGCGAAGATGCAACTCGTCGACCAGGGCGTCGGCTTCTGGACGAAGCACGGGGACGAGTGGTGCGTCAGGATCGCGGGGAAGTTCAACTCCGGCGATCGCGTGCGCGTCATGGCGAATAGGGGGCGCGTCGCGATGGTCGTGCTTGGCGATGCAATTCCTGGTACCAGGTTCCAGTGGAAGAACTCTGCGGGCGAACTAGTGGATGGCCAGTTATTCAGCAGGGTGACGACCGAGGCGTGCATGATGAGCAATTTCGCAGGGCAGATGTTCACCACGGAGCAGTGGAAAGATCCGGCGACGCGTACGCGGCTGGTCGACGAGTTCAAGGCACAGAAGGGAGCGGCATGAACACGGCGAAGGAAAACGGCGGCGCGGCCAGCAGCAAGCTGTTGAGCGACGAGCCGGAACGGCGAGGCGCGACTACCGCAAGCATGAACCTGCTCGATCTGATCCGCGAGAACGGCAGGCTGCGGCGCGAGCAGTACTGGAAGCAAGTCCAGTACGAGAAGGCGCAAGAGAAGGCCAAGGCCGCCGCGCAGTCCAACGAGGAAGCCGAGAGATTGGCCGAGATTGCGAACGACGATAACGCAGCGTGAGGCAAAAGTTCGACTGGAGGCAACAACAATGTTCATCCGCGAGAAGCGCGTCAAGAACGTGATCTATCGCTCGCTCATCGAGAGCTACCGTCAAAACGGCAAGGTGCGGCAGCGCCTGCTCTACAACTTGGGCAGGGGCAGGACGACGCTGGCCGAGTGTATCGCATGGGAGCGGCGGCGCCTGGACTCGATGCGCGCGCACCCGGGCACTTTCGAGGCCGAGCGCATCGAACGCCGTGAGCGCTTGGTCGCCCGCCTTGAGGAGTGGGAGCTTGTAGTGGCAAGGAGTCCGCGCAAGCGAACACCAGAAAGCGTTTGCTTAATGGAAACGAAAAAGAGCAACGGCTCGGTTAGGGCAAGATCGCTTGGCGGCGGCTTGACAGTCAGGCGGTGAAAAGATCGCGGGCCCAGCGGCGGCGTAGCGCAACTGGCGCACGTCCTAGAAGGCCTGCACGCCGCTGAGCTGCGGCTCCTGCTGGATGGCGAGGCCGAACCCGCTGCCACGGGCTTCAATTGCGAGACGTCCGAGCGCATCCTGCACGTCCCGCACAGCATGGCGGCGGACGAGGCAGAGGCGTTGCTCATCACGATGGGGCAGGGCGTTGTCGCCGCGAAGCTGCGAAACATGGATTCGGAAGGCGCCGCCTACGTGTACGTCGACGACGCTCGCGAAGTCGGTTTTCCCGTCGTGAAAGACGGAACCACGCGCAGGGAAGGAAGGTGTGAACATGCTGCAGGCTGAGCGAGAACTTCTGGTCAGAGTGGAGTAATTTGATGGCAGTTTCGCCACAGCGCCTTTCGCCAGGCTCGCAGCTCAATCAGGGCGATCCCCAATCTGCCGGAGGGCTCAGTTGCTGCTTGTGAACTCAAGGCCTGCCTTCGCGCAACGAACGGCGTCTTCTAGAGCTTCCACCGATATAAATATATTTTACTAATCAAACCGATTCAGTCAATATGTGAGTGCCGGAAAGCAAAGTATCCGGTGCAAATTCTTCAGCTATATGAGTCCCTCGAAATGAAGAACTGGACGAGGCCACTGCATTCGCGGGAGAGAGTGAATGCGGCTGGAGATACACTGATAGACCCTAACGCTCCAGAGCCTGAGAAGAACTACGCTTTGTCCGTCATAGGAAACTGGCGATCCTCGCATAGCTATCCGCTGCATGCCTTGAAGATGACATTGCGTAGGCGGGCTCTCGGCCAAGATAGGAACGCCCTCGTTGCGCAACGTCTAAAACGGTTGACTTCGATTGCTGCCAAGTTGGAACGTACTCATGGTATGAAATTGGCCCGAATGCACGACATCGGCGGATGTAGGGCTGTTCTTTCCAGCATGAAGAAAGTCAGCAAGCTAATTAGGCTTTATACCGCCAGCAGGGGTAAGAATCCGAAGACTCGCGCGGAGTTCGTAAGGCCATACGACTACATCACAAAACCCAAAGCAGATGGATATAGAAGTGTTCATCTAGTCTACAAATATCGAAGCGATTCCGAAACTCACAAATGTTGGAATGGTCTTAGGATCGAAATCCAAATCAGGTCTCGTCTTCAGCATGCATGGGCAACGGCTGTAGAAACTGTAGACATTTTCTGTGGAACAAGTCTGAAAACAAGCGGCGGCACTGGATCAGAGAAGACCGATTGGGGTAGATTTTTTGCCTTGATTTCGAGCTATATTGCGTTCAAGGAAAAGTGCCCTCTGGTTCCCAATACTCCATCAGATGAGGCGCAATTAATTGCGGAGATCAAAGAAATCGCAGCAAGATTGAATATAGAATCTCGCCTACGCGGGTGGATGACTGCAATGCATCACTTCGAAGATGACGCAATCGCTCAGACGAAAGCGATCAAAACGGCCGCAGTATTCCTATTGACGACGGATGCTAACAACAGAATCGTTCATTACAGACCCTATACACAACGCCATATGCAAGAAGCGCAGGACGAATTTATGCAACGCGAGACAGCAGCCGCGCCCGGAGTTCAGTCTGTCTTGGTGTCGGTCGATTCGATGGACAAATTGCGCGAAGCGTATCCGAGTTATTTCGCTGACACAACCGTGTTTCTCGAAGTTCTTGAAGAAGTGATGTCCAAGAAATGAAGGTGCGTTGCCAGTTCGGGACCGATTCTCCCCCCCCTCCCGGCTTGATTATTCCCAGTCGGTAAAATTGTGTGAAATGGTTGAGATTTTCGGAGTAAGATTTAGCTCTCGCTAGGGCATGATTGGCCGGCGAGGGAATAAAGCATGTCCGGCGGACCCACTCCCGTACCACCACTAGCGCCGACCGCACCAAGACACGCTGCAAGTTTGTATCCGGGGAAACGCTCCGAGGTTCCGTCAGGGTTAGTCGCTTGCGTTCGGAGGCTGGAGGGGGCTTTACAAATTCCGATATGGTTGCTCATTCAGAGCGGCGGGAATCTTGATTTTGAGGATTTGGACCCTGCGACAGCCCACGCCTTCTGCTCTTCTCCGGGCGGCCTTCCAGAGAATCAGCATATTGGACTCGTAGTTGATTCTCCGGGTGGTGATGCCAAGTGCGCCTACCAGATTGCTAGATTTATCAAGAAAAGATGTGGCGGCTTTACAGCTATCGTGCCCGAATATGCCAAAAGCGCGGCAACCCTTTTGCTGCTGGGTGCCGACAAAATAATTATCGGGAAGAACGCGGAACTCGGGCCTCTTGACGCTCAAGTCTATGATAATGACAGAGAGCAACGATTGTCAGCCTTGGACGAAATACAGGCTCTTGAACGGCTAAATGCCTTTGCGTTGCAGGCGGTCGATACCAGTATGTATTACTTGAAGCGCAGAACTAAAAAGAGTTTCAATGTCCTGATCCCCGGAGTCCAGAACTTTGTGGCCACGATGTTGCGACCACTCTTCGATAAAATTGACACAGTGCATTACACGCAAATGTCCAGACTGCTCAAGGTAGCTGAAGAGTATGCCATTCGTCTCCTACAACCGCGTTACAGCCCAGAAAAAGCGGCGGAAATCGCCCGGTATCTTGTCCACCAATATCCGGCGCACGACTTTTTTATTAACCTTGAAGAAACCGAAGCAGCAGGTTTGGATTCGGTAGAAGAGGCTAGTGGCGAGGTCGAGTCAGCCATCGAAGACATGATTAAATTCATGCAAAAAACAACTTACATCGGAAGACTAGAGGAGATCCCGCAGCCATGAAAAATGACGACCGCCCCTCTTGCAGTGATCCGAACGACATCATTGAGGATGCTATCGATTTCGCTAAGCGCGATCCCAAACGCACTTGGGATGATGTGAGCCGCAAAACCCCGTCACCGGGTAAACCGGGGAACAATATCCCTAAAGACGACACAGATGGGAAAGTCGCGGCTAGGAACCGATCACGCCGAGCATATCCGACGAATGTGATTACTGGGTTTTAGGACGAGCATAATGAAGTCTAATTCCAAGACTATCAAAGAACTCTCGCCATTCGAGAATTTTACCAAGGCGATGGATGGTTTGATGCGCGTTCCTCATTCAGCGATTAGAAAGGCTCTTGACGAAGAGAAACTCCAGAAGGCAGAGAAAAAGCGGGCTAAGAATCAACCCGCTTCGGACCACGTTGCCGACGATAACGACTAGAAGGGCGTGTTTTCTCCCTGCTTCCCGGTCAGTTCCTTATACGTCAACCGTTTGTTAGCGACTTGCGTGGAGTGCGAAACTGAATCTGTCTGCGTCCGTCATCGGCTTATCTTTCGTGACGCGATTATTGAAGCGAAAAATCTGCTCATCCAAATAACGATCCAAGTGGAATGGCTTCCTTTCCCCTCTACTAAATAGAGCCGCCCGGCTGGGGCAAAGAAGTTCAGTCCGCGCAGGATGCGCGAGAACGGGGCGTCGCTGGTCGCAATCGCAACGCGCATGCTGGAGCGGCGCGGCATGACTTACGCCGCCGCGCGCTTTCGCCGCGCCACCATCTCGTGAACCCATGCAAGTATTCCCCGCATCCGCGCCTCGCCCAGCGTCCCCACGAACGGAAGCAACTCTGCAATGAAGGGGTCGGCCGTCAGCTCGCTGAGTTCTCGCTGACGGGCCTGCTCGTGTCCCACCACCAAGTCGCAAACTGAACAGTTCAGCGCGCACGCCAGCCTAACCAGCGATCGCAGCGTGGGAGTGGCCTTGTGATTTTCGACCTTACTGACCCAGGTCCTCGGAGTGCCGATTCGTCGCGCCAATTCACGCTGGGAGAATCCGTTGCGCAGTCGCAGGGCGCGGACGGATGACGCCATGTCAACATGTCCGGTCACGACGGGCATCGGCAAGGGCGGCGGCACCTCTCGCGCGGGCGAGCGCTGGGCGGCGACGTGGAAG
>Ga0209624_10000911_pt1 | contig 24876 bp, 23 predicted proteins | sample JacPinW_OM2H0_O1_FD_188565 | JGI IMG/M metagenome (GOLD analysis project Ga0209624, IMG submission 188565) | Forest soil microbial communities from Algoma, Ontario, Canada - Jack Pine, Ontario site 1_JW_OM2H0_O1 (SPAdes) (version 2) | ecosystem: Environmental > Terrestrial > Soil > Boreal...
CCGCGCGCGCCGCCGCGGCGGCCGCAATCACCGTTTTGCCGCAGCCGACATCACCTTGCAGCAGGCGCGCCATCGGCACGCTGGCGCAAAGGTCGCCCTCGGCCTCGCGCAGCGAGCGCGCCTGCGCGCGGGTGAGCGCAAACGGCAGGCTGGCGATGAAGCGCCGCCCGAGCCCGTCCTGATCGGCAAGCGGCGGGGCCGCATCGGTCTTGAGGGCGCGCTTGCGCAGCTTCAGGGCCAGGTGGTGCGCCAGGAGCTCCTCGAACGCGAGGCGCCGCTGCGCCGGGTGCGCTCCGGCGGCAAGTTCCGCCAGCTTCGCCCCGCGCGGCGGTGCATGCAGGTAATCGAGCGCCTGCCTGAGCGTGGGCAGCCCGGCGGGCAGAGCAACGCCTGTGGCCAGAAAGTCGGGCAGCCCGCCGCGCTGCGCCTCGCGCAGCGCCTCGCCGATCAGTGCGCGCAGCCGCGCCTGTGGCACGCCCTCGGTAGAGGGGTAGATGGGGGTGAGCGTCTCTTCCAGCGGTGCGGCCGCGCCGAACAGGCGCCGGTATTCGGGGTGCACCATCTCAAGTCCGAGCGGCCCGCGGCGCACTTCGCCGAAGCAGCGCAGGCGCGTGCCGCGCGCAAGATTCTGCTGCTGGCTTGCCGAGAAGTAGAAGAAGCGCAGCGTCAGCATTCCCGACCCGTCGGCGATGCGGCACAGCAGCTGCCGGCGGCCCCGATAGGCGATCTCGCACAGCTGGATCTCTGCTTCGACCGCCGCGCGCGTGCCCGGCTCGAGCGAGCCGATGGGCGAGAGCTGCGTGCGGTCCTCATAGCGCAACGGCAGCAGGAACATGAGCTCCGCCACACGCGTCACGCCGAGTTTCGCGAGCCGCTCGGCCAGAGCCGCACCCACGCCGCGCAAGGCCGTGACCGGGCGCCCGCCCGGGTCGGCGGCCTGCGCTGGAGCGGCCTGCCGCTGGGACTTCACCCCAGGTGCAGGATGCACTCGATCTCGACCTGCGCAGCGCGCGGAAGCTGCGCGACGCCCACCGCGGCACGCGCCGGGTAGGGCTTGGCGCAGTAGATCGCCATGATCTCGTTGACCTTCGCGAAATGCGCAAGATCGGTCAGATAGACATTCATCTTGACCACCTGCGCGAGCGAGCCGCCGGCGGCCTCGGCGACGGCCTTGAGATTGTCGAATACGCGGCGAATCTGCGCCTCGATGTCGCCGCTCACCAGCTGCATGGTGGCCGGATCCAGCGGCACCTGGCCGGAAAGGTAGACGGTGTCGCCGACGCGCACCGCCTGTGAATAGGTTCCGATCGCCTGCGGCGCATGCTCGGTATGAATGGTCTGGCGGTTCATCCGGTCGATCCTCCCATGTCGCTGTCGCCCTCGCTGTCGCCCTCGTTGTCATCCTCGCTCCCGCCATCGAAGTCCAGGGCCTGCGCATCGCGCGCGTGGGCGGCGATGGTGCGGGTGACCCGCGTCACGTCCGGCATGCGGCGGATGATGCGCACCAGGCGGGCGAGATGCCGGCGGTCGCGTACCCGCAGCTCGAAGGTCAGTACCGCCGTATCGCTGTCCTGCTCGTCGATGGAGACGTGATCGATGTTGGTTTCGGCACTGGCGATCGCCGCCGCCACCGCGGCGAGCACGCCGGTGCGGTTGACGACGTAGACGCGGATCTCGACCGCGAACAGCCGGTCCGGTGCGCTCTGCCAGCTAACCGGGAGCCAGTTCTCCGGGTGCTTGCGGTAGTCCTCGACATTGACGCAATTCTCGCGGTGGATCACCACGCCTCGCCCGGCCGACAGGAACGCGAAGATCGGGTCATAGGGTATCGGGAAGCAGCAGCGGGCGTAGCTGACGAGCAGCCCTTCGGTGCCGGCGATGGCCAGCGGCGCAAGCCCGGTCGGGCTGCTCGCGGTCGAGGCGGCCGGCAGCAGGCGGCGCGCCACCAGCGGCGCCAGACGCTCGCCCAGGCCGATCTTTTCGTACAGTTCGTCCAGATCCTTCATGCCAAGCTCGCCGAGCGCCGTGTGGCGCAGCTCCTCGGCCAGATCATCGAGCGAGAGGGAAAACTCCCCGAGCGCCTGCGCCAGCAGCTTCGAGCCGAGCGCGATCGCCTCCGTGCGCCGCAGCCCCTTCAGGTAATGGCGGATGGCGCTGCGCGCCTTGGCGGTCACCACGAAGTTGACCCACGAGGGGTTGGGGGTCGCGCCCTTGGCGGTGATGATCTCCACGGTCTGGCCGTTGCGCAGCACGGTGCGCAGCGGCGTCATGCGCCTGTCGACCTTGGCGGCGACGCAGCGGTTGCCGACATCGGTGTGAACGGCGTAGGCGAAATCCACCACCGTGGCGCTGCTCGGCAGGCGCAGAATCTGCCCCTTGGGCGTGAATACGTACACCTTGTCGGGGAACAGGTCGACCTTGACGCTCTCGAGGAATTCCTCGGACGTGCCGGCTTCCTGCAGCGACACCAGGTTCGATATCCACTCGCGGGTGCGTTCCTGCTGCGTCGAGTCGGCCGCCGCGCCGGTCTTGTATTTCCAGTGTGCGGCGACGCCGGCTTCGGCGACGCGATGCATGTCGCTGGTGCGGATCTGCGCCTCGATGGGCACACCGTTGGGGCCGAACAGGGTGGTGTGCAACGACTGGTAACCATTCACGCGCGGAATGGCGATGTAGTCCTTGAAGCGCCCCGGCATGGGCTTGAATACCGAGTGCACCGCGCCGAGCGCCCGGTAGCAGGTATCGGGCCGATCCACCACGATGCGTATCCCGTACACATCGACGATCTCGTTGAGGATGGCGCGCTTGCGGCGCATCTTGCGATAGACGCTGTACAGGTGCTTCTCGCGCGTCTCGACGTGCGCGGGGATCTCGCTCTTCAGCAGCGCCGCGTGCAGATGCTGCTCGATTCTCTTGAGGAATTCTTTCTGGTTGCCGCGCGCGCGTCGCAGCGCGCGCTCGAGCACATGGTAACGGCGCGGGTACAGCGCCTTGAACCCCAGGTCCTCGAGCTCGAGCTTCATGTTGTAGAGCCCGAGCCGCTCTGCGATCGGCGCGTAGATCTCCAGCGTCTCGCGCGCGATCGCCCGGCGCCGCGCGGGCGCCATGGCTTCGATCGTACGCATGTTGTGGGTGCGGTCGGCGAGCTTCACCAGGATGACGCGCAGGTCGCGCACCATCGCCAGCAGCATCTTGCGGAAGGACTCCGCCTGCGCCTCCTCGCGGCTCTTGAACTTGATCTGGTCGAGCTTGGTGACGCCATCGACGATCTCGGCCACGTCCGCGCCGAAGCGTGCCGCCAGCTGATCCTTGGGCGTTGGGGTGTCCTCGATGACATCGTGCAGGATCGCCGCCACGATGGTGTCGGCATCCAGCCGCAGATCCGCGAGGATCGCGGCGGCGGCAACCGGGTGCGCGATGAAGGGCTCACCGGAGAGGCGCTTCTGCCCCTGATGAGCGGAGGTGCCGAATTCTGCCGCCTCGCGGATGCGCCCGACCTGGTCGGGCGGCAGGTAGGCGTCGACCGCGCCCAGCAGTTCCTTCAGCCCCGGGGTGCGTCTTCCGCCGGGCAGCAGTCCCAGGAGCGAAGACGCATAGTCCATGGCCGAACGAGCGAGCCGTCAGTCTCCGAGGCCGAACTGGGGCGCGCGGAAGGTCGACTGGTTGTCCGCGCCCGGCACCATCGATTCGGGCATGGGCTCCGGCTCGCGCAGCATCTCGGCGGTCACGTTGCCGGCGGCGATCTCGCGCAGCGCGAGCACGGTCGGTTTGTCGTTTTCCAGCGGCAGCGTCGCTTCCGCGCCGTTCGCCAGGCGCCGGGCACGCTGTGCCGCCAGCAGCACCAGCTGGAAGAGGTTTTCAACGTTCTGCAGGCAGTCTTCTACGGTGATTCGGGCCATGGGATCGCTTGACGAGTGAGAGGCACCGCACGGGGTGCGCAGGACTTGGAATTATAAGCGAAAACCCGCAGCGGGGCATCCGCCGGCGCGCGCGGCCCCCGGGGCCGCGTAAAGACGGCCCCTGCTAGGGTATCCGGCGTGGTCCCTCACACCTCAAGGCTGCGCTTGCGCACGCCGGTGCAGACATGACGGCACGCCCGCCGCTTAGCGCTGTCCTGCGCTACGCGGATTTTCGTAACTACCTGTTCGCCGGTGCACTGGCGAGCGTCGCGGCGGAGATGCAGAGCCTTGCGATCGGCTGGCAGGTGTATCAGCTGACGGGCAGTTTCGCGCAGCTCGGCTTTATCGGCCTGGCGCAGTTCGCGCCCTTTACGCTGCTGGTTCTGCTGGCCGGCCAGGTCGCCGACCGTCACGATCGCGGCCGCATCGCCACGGCGTGCGTCGCTCTCCAGGCCGCCGGCAGCGCACTGCTGGTGGCGTTCGCGCACAGCGGCACGCACCGCACCTGGCCGGTCTACGTGGTGCTGGTGCTGTTTGGCACCGCCCGCGCGTTCGCGATGCCGGCAGCCAGTGCCATGGTCATCAATCTGGTGCCCGCGCAGGCCTTCCACAGCGCTGCGGCGGTGAACTCCAGCGTGTCGCAGGTGGCGAGCATCGCCGGTCCGGTGCTCGGCGGCTGCGCGACGCTCATTGTGCTCGCCGCCTGGGCCCGGCTGTTTCCCGCGCTGAGGAGCGCCGACGGCTTCCCCTCTCAGCCGCGCGGGCCGCAACCGGAAAGTTAGGGCGCGCCCAGCAGTTCCCTGAGCAGCGGCCGAAGCTGCGGCCGGTCGGCGCGCAGGTCCTCGCCGCGGCCTTCCACGATGCGCTGCAGTTCGGCGACCGCCTGAGCGAAGTCATCGTTGATGACCACGTAGTCGAACTCGTGGTAGTGCGACATGTCGGCGGCAGCCTCCGCCAGGCGCCGCGCGATCACTTCCTCGGAGTCGGTTGCGCGGCGCGCCAGGCGTGAGGCGAGCGCCGAGCGCGAGGGCGGCAGGATGAACACGCTTATGCAGCGCGGCATCGCCCGGCGCACCTGGCCGGCACCCTGCCAGTCGATCTCGAGCACCACGTCATGCCCCTCGCGCAGCTGCCGCTCGACGAAGGCCCGCGAGGTGCCGTAGAGGTTGCCGAACACCTTGGCATGCTCGAGAAAATCCTGAGCGGCGATCAGCTGCTCGAATTCCGCCACGCTGGTGAAGTGATACTCGCGTCCCTCCTCCTCGGTCGGGCGGCGTTTGCGCGTGGTGTGGGAGACCGACAGGCGCAGCAGCGGCTCCCGCTCCAGCAGCGCCTTCACCAGCGAGGTCTTGCCGGCGCCGGAGGGCGCCGAGATGACGATGAGCTTTCCTTGCGTCATGGCTGGCGAATATAGCCCTGCGCCGCGAGCATCGCGACGAGCCCTGCGAGAGCCTGGGCGCGGTGACTCAGCGCATTCTTGTGCGCGCTGGTGAGCTGGGCTGCGCTGGCAAGGCAGCCTTCGGGCACGAACAGCGGATCGTAGCCGAACCCGCCGCGCCCGCGCGCGGCCATGGCGATGTGCCCGGCCCAGCTGCCGCGGGCGATCAGTGGCGCCTCGTCCTCGGCGTGGCGCAGGAACACGATGACGCACTGGTAGCGCGCCTGGCGCTGCGCTGCGGGCACGCCCTCGAGCTGGCCCAGCAGATGACGCAGGTTCTGCTCATCGCTCGCCCCCTCGCGGGCAAAGCGTGCCGACCATACGCCGGGCCGGCCGCCGAGGGCATCCACTTCCAGCCCCGAGTCATCGGCGATCGCGGGCAGCCGCGCCCGCTGGGCGGCGTGGCGCGCCTTCAGCAGCGCGTTCTCCAGGAAGGTGGTGCCGGTCTCGGCGGCGGAATCGATGCCGAGGGAGGACTGCGCGATGAGCTCGAGCGCCAGGGGCTCCAGCAGGGCCGTGAGCTCGCGCAGCTTCCCGGGGTTGCTGCTGGCGAGGACGACGCGCCTCACGGCTACTTCGGCGCCTGCAGCTGTAAGGCCTGTGCCTGCAGGGCGAACAGCTGCCCGATCCCGGCAGCGGCGAGGTTCAGCAGCGCATCGAGTTCGTGGCGGCGGAACGCGTGCCCTTCGGCGGTGCCCTGCAGCTCGACGAAGGCGCCGCCGTTGTTCATGACCACGTTCATGTCGGTCTCGGCCTGCGAGTCTTCCGCGTAGTCGAGGTCGAGCACTGCAATGCCGGCGACGATGCCCACCGACACCGCCGCCACCTGCCCGTGCAGCGGGCTGGCTGCGATCAGCCGGCGGCTGTGCAGTTGCTCGCAGGCCTGCGAGAGGGCGACGAACGCGCCGGTGATGGCGGCCGTGCGCGTGCCGCCATCGGCCTGCAGCACGTCGCAGTCGAGCGTGACGGTGCGCTCGCCGAGCGCCTTGAGGTCCACGACCGCACGCAGCGAGCGACCGATGAGGCGCTGGATCTCCTGGGTACGGCCGCTCTGTTTGCCGCGCGCCGCTTCGCGCGCGGTGCGGGTGTGGGTGGCGCGCGGCAGCATGCCGTACTCGGCGGTGATCCAGCCCTGCCCCTTGCCGCGCAGAAAGTGCGGCACCGAATCCTCGACGCTCGCGGTGCACAGCACCTGCGTATCGCCGAACTCGACCAGCACCGAGCCTTCCGCGTGCTTGGCATGGCGGCGCTCGAAGCTCACGCGGCGCAGCTCATCGGGCGCGCGTCCGGAGGGTCTGGCCATGTGTGCCCTACTCTCCCAGCCAGCGCAGCGCCGCCGCCGAGGTGTTGTCGCTGCCGGCGCCGGCGCGCTTCACCGCGCGCTCGCCGAGCGTGAGCAGCTTCTCGCGCAGTACCCCGGGGGTGCCGAGGGCGCCGGCGATCTCGCTATCCTTCAAGCCGCCCCACAGCCCGTCGCTGCAGACCAGCAGCACGTCGTTCGTCTTCAGCGGGCGGCGCCGGCTGATCGACATGTCGGGCAGGATCGGATCGCCGCCGAGGCAGCATTCGACGAAGTTGCGCATGGGGTGATTGTGCGCCTGCTCCGCGTTGATGAGCCCCTCGCGCAGCAAGAGCTCGACGTGACTGTGGTCGCGGCTGCGCAGGAGCAGGGCGCCCTGGCGCACGTGGTACAGACGGCTGTCGCCGACGTGAGCCCACCAGCTGGCGCGCTGCTGGATCAGACACACCGCGCAGGTGGCGCGTGGCCGTTGCTCGAGTGGCAGCTGCGCACCGAGCTTGACGACCTCAGCGTGCGCGCGGCCGAGCGTCAGATGCAGGAATCCCATCGGATCGAACAGCGGCTGCGGGGCTTGCCAGAAGGCATCCACGATCACCTGCTGAGTGACCTGCGCGGCGCGGGCGCCGTGGGCGTGGCCGCCCATGCCGTCGACCACCACCAGCAGGGCTGCGTGCTCAGCGACCGCAGCGGTAACGCGGTCCTGGTTTTCCTCACGCCCGCCCAGCAGGCTGATGTCCGCGTACTCGACCCGCAAGGCAATTCCCTGTGTCTGTTAGAATCTGCCGACGCTTTATATCACCAGTACCGGGTGCGAGCATGATCGCGAGCATGACCGGCTTTGCGCGCCGTGAGACCACCGGATCGTGGGGGACTCTGGTGTGCGAGCTGCGCAGCGTCAACCATCGTTTCCTGGAAGCCGGGTTTCGCCTGCCGGACGAGTTGCGCTCCGCGGAGAGCGAGCTGCGCACGCGACTCGCGCGGCAGCTGCGCCGCGGCAAGGTCGACTGCACTCTGAGTTATCGGCGGCCGCAGGGCGCCGGCGGAGCCTTGGAAGTGGATGGCGTGGCGCTCGAGCGGTTGCTCGCGGCGGTGAGCGTGGTGATGGGCTCGCAGCGCGAAGCGTTCACGGTGAATGCGCTCGACGTGTTGCGCTGGCCGGGTGTGCTGCGCGAGGACACCGCCAGCGGCGAGCAACTGCTGGCGGTGGCGTATGCGGTGTTCGGCGCCACGCTCGAGGAGCTGGTCGCGGCGCGCGCGCGCGAAGGGGCACGGCTGCGCGAACTGCTGGAGCAGCGCTGCGCGGCACTTGAGGCCCTGGTGGCGGGCGTGCGCGCGCGCCGGCCGGAAGTGCAGGCCCGCGTGCGCGTCCGTCTCGATGAGCGCGTGGCGGAACTGCGCGCCGCCGTCGAGCGCGAGCGACTGGAGCAGGAGCTCGCGCTGCTGCTGCAGCGCCTGGACATCGACGAGGAGCTCGAGCGGCTCGACGGCCACATCAGCGAAGTGCGACGCGTGATCGGCGGCAGTGAGCCGGCCGGCCGGCGGCTCGATTTCCTCATGCAGGAACTTAACCGCGAGGCCAATACCCTGTCCTCCAAGTCGCAGGATCTTGAGACCACAAGGAGCGCGGTGGACATGAAAGTCCTGATTGAGCAGATGCGCGAGCAGGTGCAGAACGCAGAATGATCTGCAGGCAGGACCGGTACCTGCGGCTGTGGAATCAGCCCGTATTGGATGCCGGGATTGTTTCCGGAGAAACAGGTTAGCGAAACCTGGGACGCGACGGGATCGCGCTCAAGGTGCCCCGCCGCAAACCCGCGGGGACTCTTTAAGTCGGGCGCGGGGTGGACTTTGAGCAGCCCGGTTTGCACCCCATTCGGTAGGTATTTATCCGCAACAGTGGTGTAGCCACTGGGATCCCTGTAATGATCTTTGGCGATTCGGCCCGATACGACGCCCGCCCGCCAGACCCCATGTCCGCCCTCACCCTGCCGCCGCTCGCCCTGTACGTGCACTTCCCCTGGTGCGTGCGCAAGTGCCCGTACTGCGACTTCAACTCCTACACGCTGCAGGGGCCGCTCGCGCAGGAGCCCTACCTCGCGCGGCTCACGCGCGATCTTGAGGCGCAGGCTCCCCAGGTGGCCGGGCGCGAGCTGACAAGCGTGTTCTTCGGCGGCGGCACGCCGAGCCTGTTCCCGCCCGAGGCCATCGGGCGGGTGCTGCAGGCGGCCCGGCGCGTACTGCTCTTCGCCCCGGACGCGGAGGTGACGCTCGAAGCCAATCCCGGCACCATCGAGCGCGGGGCGTTCCGCGACTACCGTGCTCAAGGGGTCACCCGCGTGTCACTCGGCGCGCAGAGCTTCGATGAGCGCACGCTCGGGACGCTCGGGCGGATCCATTCGCCCGACGAGACCCGCATCGCGGCCGCGGAGCTGCACCAGGCGGGACTTGGCAACTTCAACCTCGATCTCATGTACGCACTGCCCGGGCAGGCGCTCGCCGCGGCGCTGCGCGACGTGGAGGAGGCGCTCGCGCTCTGCCCCGCCCACCTGTCCCACTACCAGCTCACCCTCGAGCCCGGGACGCTGTTTGCCGCGCATCCGCCGCCGCTGCCCGATGAGGATCTCGCCGCGGGCATGCTGGCGGCGTGCGCTGAGCGGCTCGCTGCGGCCGGCTTCGCCCGTTATGAGGTGTCCGCGTACGCGCGCGAAGGTGCGCGCTGCCGCCACAATCTCAACTACTGGAGCTTCGGTGACTACCTGGGCGTGGGCGCCGGCGCGCACGGCAAGCTCACCTTCCCGGCGCAAGGAAAGATCGTGCGCACGACCCAGCTGCGCGAGCCGCGGCGCTATCTGGCCGCCGCCGATGCCGAACTTGCCCGGCGCGTCGTTGCGGCGCACGAGCTGCCCTTCGAATTCATGCTGAATGCGCTGCGCCTGGTGGCAGGATTCGACGAGGCGACGTTCCGCGCGCGCACCGGGCTTGAGGGCGCCGTCATTGCCGCCACGCTGCACGCCGCGGCCGCCCGCGGTCTTGTGGTACAGGCTGCCGGCGGCTGGCGGCCGAGCGAGCGCGGCCTGCAGTTTCTCAACGATCTGCTCATCGAATTTCTGCCGGAAACTGCGGGAAAAGCTGAGCTTTCCGCGTTGTCAATGAGCGCGTCCGGGGCTCGTGCAGGCAACTGAAGGACCTTTATTCACAGCCCGCCGGGGGTGCGTCGGAGAATGAGCGAATTACACGCCATACCGCCCAAGCTGCTGGACAAGATGCTCGTAACCTACTGACCTTGCAGGTGAAAATTGCCTGGTCATTTTTTGACCAAGGTAACAAATATGCAATCTTGCTGCGAAACCGTACCCCTGGCGGGCGTGCCGTCCACAGAGTTATCCACAGCTTCTGTGGATAAGGAACGGCGGGCGGCTTGAGGCGGCGGGACACTGCCGCTACACTCCCGCGCCCTTTAACTATCGCGCCTGCCGCCCCATTTAGCCGGCAAGCCTTCAATACAACGCCAGTGATGCCGCCATGAAAGCCGCGATCCACCCCGAGTACAAAGAGATCAACGTCACCTGCACCTGCGGGAATGCGTTCAAGACCAGTTCGACCTTAGGGCACGATCTGCAGGTCGAGGTGTGTTCGAACTGCCATCCCTTCTATACGGGCAAGCAGAAGATCGTGGACACGGCCGGCCGCGTGGACAAGTTCCGCAAGAAGTACGCGACCGCAGCGAGCGTCAAGTAACCTCAAGCGGCGCGGCTTGCCGGCCGCGACGCGCCTGCGACTGCACAGCTTCACTGCCGGCCCGGGAAAGCCCGGCGCCTCTGCATTTACCCGCGAGTAGACATGCGCGCGCCTTGATTCGGCGCACGGACCATGTAAACCTCGTTTTTCGCGCGCCGACCGGCGCAGTGGTCGTGGTCCCCACGGAAAAAAGCGCCTGTGTAAATGAGCGACAAGAGCGGCAAGACCTTCGAGCTGACCGACCCGGCAAGCGGGCGCAGCGCGCAGCTTCCGGTGCGTGCCGGCACCATCGGGCCGGCCGCGCTCGACATCGCAGAGCTACACAAAGACCTCGACGTCTTCACTTACGACCCGGGTTTCGGCATGACCGCCGCGACCGACAGCCGCATCACCTATATCGACGGGGATGCGGGGCTGCTCCTGTACCGCGGCTACCCCATCGAGCAGCTGGCCGAGAAGAGCTCGTTCATGGAGGTCGCCTACCTGCTGCTGATCGGGGAGCTGCCCACGGCGGGTCAACTGACCGAATTCACCGGCAACATCCGTTATCACACGATGATCAACGAGACGTTGCTGCGCTTCTTCAACGGTTTTCATCACAACGCGCACCCGATGGCGATGGTGTCCGCGGTGGTCGCCTCGATGTCGGCGTTCTATCACGACACGATGGACATCCATAACCCGCGCCAGCGGGAGATCTTTGCGCACCGCATCATCGCCAAGATCCCCACTATCGCCGCGGCCGCGCACAAGCACTCGCTCGGCCAGCCCTTCATCTACCCGCGCAACGATCTGGACTACGCCGGCAACGTGCTGCACATGCTGTTCGCCGTGCCGTGCGAGCCCTACAAGCTCGACCCGATCGCAGCCGAGGCCCTCGACCTGTTGTTCATCCTGCACGCCGATCACGAGCAGAACGCCAGCACCTCGACGGTGCGGCTCGCCGGCAGCACCGGTGCCAATCCGTACGCGGCAATCTCGGCGGGCGTCTCGGCGCTGTGGGGGCCGGCGCACGGAGGTGCCAACGAGGCGGTGATGGCGATGCTCGAGCAGATCGGCTCGGTGGACAACATTCCCAAGTACCTGGCGATGGCCAAGGACAAGTCGAGTCATTTTCGCCTCATGGGCTTCGGCCATCGCGTCTACAAGAACCTCGACCCGCGCGCCAAGATCATCCGCGAGATGTGCCACAAGGTGCTGGCACAGCTCGGCCGCTCCGACAACCCGCTGTTCGAGCTGGCGCTGCGCCTGGAGGAGATCGCGCTCAAGGACGAGTATTTCGTCGAGCGCAAGCTGTACCCGAACGTAGACTTCTACTCGGGGGTGATCTACAGCGCGATAGGCATTCCGCGCCCGATGTTCACGGTGATGTTCGCGATCGCGCGCACGGTGGGCTGGGTGGCGCACTGGCAGGAGATGATCTCCGATCCCAACATGCGCATCGGGCGGCCGCGGCAGCTGTACACGGGACCGAAGCGCCGCGATTACGTCGAGGTCGGCAAGCGCCGCGCGTGAGTTTCCTTAAGGCAGCGCCGTTCACGGCTGCTGCAGCAGGGCCTCCACCTCGAGGGCGTTGGCGCGCCGCATCGGCCGTCCGTCCACCGGACTCACCGGCGCCTGGCGGATCCCGTCGGTCGGGAACACGGTGGCCTCTATCGGCTGCTCCTCCATCTCGAAGCGCACGCCGGGAAAGGCGCGCACGCTTTCGGTATTGAAGCGGACGCGCTTTTCGGTCACCTCGTGCGGGATGCGCTGATCGAGGAGCTTGAGCATCACCGACTCGGCGCGCTCGGTGAAAAGGTGCAGCTGCACCTCTGAGTGCCGGGTGGCCGTGCCGGACAGCACCGCGCCCACCAGGCGCGGCTCGAACTCGCGCAGGTAGCGCATCGCGGACAAGGCGGCGCGGCGCTGCGCGAGCAGCGCCGTCAGGTGGGACTGCCCGCCGAACAGGCGCTGGTATTCGGCGAGCGCAGTCTCGATCTCGCTGTTCTTCGGCAGCAGTGCCGCGCCGTCATCCACTCCCAGGCGCTCGGCCGCCTTGCGCTTGGCGATGCCGAAGTCGCGGATGCCGTGCTCGGCCATGATGCGCGCGGCCTGCTGCGCCAGCGCGCGGCGCAGGTTGTCGCCCCCGCGCGTGGGATGTCGCTTCACTCTCATCGGCCGCTCTAGAAGATCGGTTCGCTGTTCGGCTGGCTTTCCGGACCCTGCACGACGTTGCCCGCCTCGTTGGCTGCCGGCAAGTGATCCACCAGGAACAGCTCCGGGACGCCGTCCGGGTTCTCGGCGCTGACGAGCGTGCCGGTCTCCGGGGAGATCCGCAAGGTGACGATACCCTCGGGCATGGTGCGCGGCTGCTCCGGCACGCCCTGCAGCGCCTCGCGCATGAACTGGATCCAGATCGGCAGTGCGGTGCGCGCGCCCTCTTCGGCCTCCCCGAGCGGGCGTTCCTGGTCGAAGCCGACCCACACGGTGGCGACGAGATTCTTCGTGAAGCCGTTGAACCAGGTGTCCTTGGCCTCATTGGTGGTGCCGGTCTTGCCGGCGATGTCGCTGCGGTTGAGCGAGAGCGCGCGCCGGCCGGTGCCGCGCTTGATCACATCCGCCATCATGTCGGCCATCACGTAGGCGTTCTGTGCGCTGATGACCCGGGGCGCCGCCTGCGCGGCCGGCAGCGGCGCGGGCTCGACGCGGGTGGTATCGGCCTGCGCGGGCTGCGCCTGCACCGGATTGGAGATGCGCAGCGTCGCGCCGGGGGGAGCAGGCGGACTGCCCTCGTCGCATTGCGTGCAGACCATGCGCGGCTCGGCGCGCCACACGACTTTGCCGGTCGCGTCCTCGATGCGGTCGATGAAGTACGGTGGCACCCGATAGCCGCCGTTGGCGAACACCGCGTAACCGGCGGCGACCTCGAGCGGCGTCGCCTCGAGCGTGCCGAGTGCGAGCGTGAGGTCGTGCGGCATGGTGCGCGGATCGAAGCCGAATCGGCTCAGATAGTCGATGGCGGCCGGGATGCCGACCTCCTTGAGCACCCGGATCGACACCAGGTTGCGCGAGTGCACCAGCGCCTCGCGCAGGCGCGTGGGTCCGCCGAACTCGCGGGTCGAGTTCTCCGGACGCCATGAGTCCTCGCTGCCGTTGCCTTCCAGCACGATGGGCGCATCGAGCAGCACGCTCGCCGGCGTCAGACCGTGCTCGAGAGCGGCGGAATAAAGGAAGGGCTTGAAACCTGAGCCCGGCAGTCGCCGCGCCTGCGTCACGCGGTTGTACTTGTTGGTGAAATAGTCGAAGCCGCCCACCAAAGCGACGATGCTGCCGTCGTTCGGATCGAGCGCCACGAGTGCGCTTTGCGCCTCGGGGATCTGCCCGAGTTGCGCATGCCCCGCGTTATCGGCCACCACGTACACCACATCGCCCTTGGCCAGCACCTGGCTTGCCTCCTTCGGCGCAGGTCCCAGGGCATCGCTGCGCAGTTCCTTGCGCGCCCACGACAGCCCGTCCCAGTCGATCTCGACCGGTCCCAGCGACTTCACGTAAGCACGCGCGCTCTTGTCGGACACGGCCGTCACGACCGCCGGCGACAGATTGCCGATCGCGGCGTACTCATCGACCAGGGCATCGTAGTCCGGCTCACCGTGCGCGGGCAGGTCGACATGCCCGGCAGGTCCGCGCCAGCCGTGACGGCGGTCGTACTCGATGAGCCCGACGCGCACCGCGCGATTCGCGGCCGTCTGCAGGCGTCCGTCGATGGTGGTGTAGACCTTGTAGCCGGTGCTCTCCACGTTCGGCCCGAAGCGCTGGCGCAATTCCAGGCGCGCCATCTCGGCCACGTAGGGCGCTTCCACATCGTAGAGCGGTGCGTGCGCGCGCGCCTGCATCGGTTCCTTGTTGGCAGCTTCCGCGGTGGCAGTGTCGATGAATCCCAGCTCGCGCATGCGGCGCAGCACGTAGGCGCGGCGCGTGGTGGCGCGCTCCGGATCGACGATCGGGTTGTAGCGCGAGGGTGCCTTGGGGACGCCGGCGATGGTGGCAGCTTCGGCGACGTCGAGCTTGTCGAGCGACTTGCCGAAGAACGCCTCGGCGGCTGCTGCGACGCCGTAAGAGCGCTGGCCGAAGAAGATGACGTTCAGGTAAAGGCCGAAGATCTCGGGCTTCGTGAACTCGTGCTCCATGCGGTAGGTGACGAAGGTTTCCTGGAGCTTGCGCCGGTAGGTCTTGTCGAGCGTGAGGAACATGTTGCGGGCGGCCTGCATGGTGATGGTGCTGGCACCCTGGCTCTTGTCGCCGGAGATGAAGTCGATGGCCACCGCGCGCGCGACGCCGAAGTAATCGATGCCGTGGTGCTCGAAGAAACGCTCATCCTCGGCGGCGAGAAAGGCGTGTTTGACGAGTTCGGGTATCTGGTCGTAAGTGACCGGGATGCGCCGCTGTTCACCGATCTGGGCGATCAGCGCGCCGCTGCGGGTGTAGACGCGCAGTGGCACCTGCATCTCGACGTTGCGCATCGACTCGATGGAGGGAAGTGTTGGCACCAAGTACACATAACTACAGGCCAACGCGTACGCGCCCATAAGTGTGATGAACATCACACTGCCGGCGATAACTGTCAGGAAGCGAAAGTAATTCCATTTCACGAAAAACACTGACCTCTGCTTGCGCTCCCTGCGAGGGCTATGCATAGTACGCGCCGATTCTTAGGCAAACTCACCGAAAGGTGGGGACGCAAAGCCTCCGGTCTACGGGACGTATGTGCCTACGACAGCGGGGTTGCCGGTTCGAACGTTAACGCACTCCGATCGCCTGGGTCACGCGCCCTGCCGGGAGTGAGGGTTCGACCGACCGATCTCGTGCGGCGCCTGCCCGTCCCACCGGCTTTGCCCATCCCCATGGAGACTTGGACAGGACGAAACTGCATTCGTTGATTCCGGCTGCGGTTCGCTGCGCTCGTGACGCGCTCGGCACTTCGCGCGGGGCGTTCCGGATTAGCATGCGGTTCCGTGAGGGGTCTCACGTTCAATTTGACTTTGCGCTGATATATAGTGTCTGCAACAATCATACAGGGAGGTCATTTTCAGGCGTAATGTCCTGAAAAGGAAATAAAAATGTTCCTTCTCCAGCGCAAATACCGCCCTATTTTGGGACTTGACATAACGACCTCGTCGGTCAAGCTCATCGAGCTGGCCATGGCAGGGGGCCAGTACCGGGTCGAGGCCTACGCAGCCGAGCCCACCCCGCAGAACGCCATCAACGAGAAAGCCATCGTGGATGCCGAGGCGGTCGGTGAGGCCATTCGCCGCGCGGTAAAGCGCGCCGGCGCCAAGAGCAGCGAGGTCGCGGTCGCGATCTCCGGTGATGCCGCCATCACCAAGGTGATCCAGATGCCGCGCACCTTGCGCAGCGGCGACCTTGAGGCGCAGGTCGAGATGCAGGCCGACCAGTACATTCCCTTCCCGATGGACGAGGTCAGCTACGATTTCGAAGTGCTGGGGCCGAACGAAAAGGATCCCGAGAGTAACGACGTGCTGCTGGTGGCCACACGCACCGAAAACGTCGAGCAGCGCCAGGCAGCCGTCAAGGCCGCAGGCCTCGGCGCGCGGATCGTGGACGTCGAGGCCTTCGCGCTCGAAAATGCCTGCAAGCTCATGACCCATCAGATGCCCGACGGTGGCATCGATCGCACCATCGCGGTGGTCGACTTCGGCGCCAGCAGCACAACCTTCAGCGTGCTGCGCAACCTGAAGGTGGTGTACACACGAGATTTCGCCTTCGGCGGGCAGCAGCTCACCGAAGAGATCATGCGTACCTACGGGCTGGCGATGGAGGAGGCGGGGCGCGCCAAGAAGGAAGGCGGCCTGCCCGGCAACTACCAGTCGGAAGTACTCGATCCGTTCATCGACGACATGACCCAGCAGGTCAGTCGCTCGCTGCAGTTCTATCTCGCCTCCGGTTCCGGGCGCGAGCAACCCGAGAAGATCCTGGTGTGCGGCGGCTGCGCCAACATCCCGGGAGTGGCGGAAGTGATTTCCAGCCGCGTGGGCATCTCCGCCGAGAAGGGCGACCCGCTTGGCCAGATGAAGCTGTCCTCGCGCGCCAAGGCGCAGGCGGTGCAACGTGATGCCACGGCGCTGCTGACGGCGTGCGGCCTAGCACTGCGGAGTTTTGACTGATATGCCGCGCATAAATCTACTTCCCCACCGGGAAAGTAAACGCAAGGAGCGCAAGCTCAAATTCATGGTGGCGCTGGTGGTGGCCGCCGGTGCCGGCATCGTCACCGCGTTTGCCGCCTACCTCATGTACGGCTCGATGATCGATGGCCAGCAGCACCGTAACGATGAGCTGCGCGCCCAGATCAAGACCCTCGACAAGCAGATCGAGGAGATCAACGATCTTGAGAGCGCGAAACAGAAATTCATCGCGCGCATGGAGATCATCGAGAAGCTGCAGCGCTCGCGGCCGGAAATCGTGCACGTGTTCGACGAGATCGTGCGTACCCTGCCCGAGGGTGTGTATCTCACCGCCGTGCAGCAGACCGACAAGAAGCTGAAGTTCGAGGGCGTGGCGCAGTCGAGCACCCGCGTCTCCACTTTCATGCGCAACCTCGACGGTTCGCAATGGCTGCGCAACCCGGAGCTGCTGGTCGTGGAGAGCGCCAAGGCAGGTCCCGGCTCAAGTTTCACCCTCACCGCCGATCAGGTGACGACGGCGGGCGACGATAACGCAGGCAACAGAAAGATGCGCAAGGCCAGTCTGAGTGGCGCGGGGGCACGTCAATGAACCTGCTCGAAGAGCTGCGGTCACTCGATCCGCGCGATCCGGGGCGCTGGCCGCTGCCGGTTCTCGGCGGTGCGGTGGCGCTGGCATTCCTGGTCGTATCGCTGATCGGAATTTATTTTTTCGTCTGGAACGGGCAGCGCCCGGAGCTGCAGCGGCGCGAGGACGAGGAGCAGAAGCTGCGCTTGGAGTTCCACGACAAGCACGCCAAGGCTGTGAACCTCGAGATCTACAAGCAGCAGCTGAAGGACATCGAACGCTCGTTCGGTGCACTGCTGCGCCAGTTGCCCGGTAAGACCGAGGTGCCGAGCCTGCTGGTGGACATCTCGCAGACCGGACTGGCCGCCGGGCTGAGCGAGAAGCTGTTTCAGCCCCAGCCGGAGGTGAAGAAGGACTTCTACGCGGAGCTGCCCATCAAGATCCGCCTGAGTGGCAGTTATCACCAGTTCGGCGAGTTCGTGAGCGGGATTGCAGCCCTGCCGCGCATCGTCACCTTGCACGACATCGACATCAAGCCGGACAGCAAGGACGCCTACGACCAGTTGTCCCTGGAACTGACCGCGAAGACTTACCGCTACCTGGATGAGGAAGAGATCTCCTCGGCAGCCGAAGCCGACAAGAAGAAGGATGTCGCTCACCGTCCGGGGAGCTGATGGCAATGAACATGAATGCACCGATCTACCGACGCGGCTCGCGGCTGCTGTGCCTGGTTCTCGCCTGCGGCTATGCCGCACTGACCGGCTGCTCGAGCGCGGACAACGAGCTGACGCGCTTCATCGAAGACACCAAGAAAGAGCCCGGCGGCCGGGTCGAGCCGCTGCCGGAGATCAAGCCGTACGAGACCTTCATCTACGCCGCTTCGGACCTGCGCTCGCCGTTTCTGCCGAGCAGCCCCGGTTCGGGCGCCGGCCTTGCCGGCGTGCGCCCGGACCAGAAGCGCAACCGCGAATTCCTCGAGCAGTACTCGCTCGACACGCTGAAGATGGTCGGCACGTTGCGCCTCGGCGGCCAGATGTATGGTCTGGTGGAAACCAAGGATGGACTGGTGCATCGCGTCACGACTGGCAACCACATCGGCCAGGCCGAAGGCAAGATCACCGATATCACCCCATCAAAAATCAGTCTCGTTGAAATCGTTCCGGACAGCCTCGGCGGGTATATGGAACGCCCCGCCGCGCTTGCCCTTAACGAGTAAGGTCAGCAGGGAGTCTCACGATGCACGCCTCTAGCCTGATGAATCGTCTCCTCGGCGCCGCCGCCTGGCTGGTGCTCGCAGGAGCACTCGGGATGCTCCCAGCAGCGCCGGCGCGCGCCGCGGATCAACCCGCACTGCAATCCATCGACGTGCAGCCCCTGCAGGGACAGCAGCTGCAGCTGACCCTGCACTTGTCCGGACCCGCGCCAACGCCGTTGTCGTTCACCATCGACAACCCGGCACGCATCTCCTTTGACCTGCCGAACACGACGCTGGCGCTGCCCTCGCGGCGGATCGACGTGCATACCGCCGGCCTCGATACGATCCTGGCGGCGGAGACCAAGGACCGCACCCGCCTGGTGCTCAACCTCGACAAGCTGGTGCCCTACGACACCCGCGTCGCCGGCAACGATGTCATCGTCATGCTCGGCGCCACCGGTGCCGCCGCCGCCGCGGCTCCCGCGGCCGCGAGCGCCACTGGCAGCGCGGCCGCCGGCAGCGGCGTGCGCGAGCTGCGCGCGATCGACTTCCGGCGCAGCGCCGATGGCGCCGGACGCGTGATCGTGAAGCTCTCCGATCCGCATATCCACATCAACCTGCACCAGGTTGGCAACCAGGTGGTCGTCGATTTCAGCGACGCCGCCGTCCCCGCCAACCTCGTGCGCCGCTACGATGCGACCGATTACGGCACCCCGGTCAACAGCTTCGACGTAACCCGGGTGGGCCCCGGGTCCCGCATCGCGATCACTGCCAATGGCGACTTCGATCAGCTCGCCTACCAGTCGGACGACCAGTACGTCGTGGAAGTGTCGCCCAAGCACAAGGGCGCGACCGCCCAGGACGAGAAGCCGGTGTACACCGGCGAGCGGCTCACGCTGAACTTCCAGGACATCGAGACACGCGCGGTGCTGCAGCTGCTGGCCGATGCCAGCGGGCAGAACATCGTGGTGAGCGACTCGGTTACCGGCAACGTCACGCTGCGCCTGCAGAACGTGCCGTGGGACCAGGCGCTCGACATCGTGCTGCGCACCAAGGGCCTCGACAAGCGCCGCGACGACAACGTGATCATCGTGGCTCCCCAGGCCGAGCTCGCCGCGCGCGAGAAGGCCGATCTCGCCGCCAAGAAGGACGTGCAGGAGCTGGCGCCGCTGCGCTCGGAGTACCTGCAGGTGAACTATGCCAAGGCGGCCGATATGGCGGCGCTCATCAAGACGCAGACGAACTCGCTCCTGTCGGCGCGCGGTAGCGTCGCGGTCGATGAGCGCACCAACACCCTGCTGCTGCAGGACACCTCCGAGCGGCTGGTGGATATTCGCCGCCTGGTGGCGACGCTCGACATCCCGGTGCGCCAGGTGCTGATCGAGGCGCGCATCGTCATCGTCAACAACGACTTCGACAGGCAGCTCGGCGCGGTCTTCGGCGTCACCAACGTCCAGAAGAACGGAACGAGCGGTATCGTGACCACCACCGGCAGCGCCGCGGGTACCGACCAGATCATCGGTTCGGCCCTTACCAACTCGCAGACCAACGCCAACGGCTCGCCGTTCCCGGTCTCGATACCGACCGGCACGACTGCTGCCAACCGCTACAACGTCAACCTGCCGCTGGCAACCCCTGCCGGCTCGTGGGCACTCGGCATTCTCGGCAACAACTTCATCGTCGACCTCGAGCTGCAGGCGGCGCAGGCGGAGACCGAGGCGAACATCATCGCCTCGCCGCGCTTGCTGACCGCGAACCAGAAGAAGGCGACGATCGAGCAGGGTGTCGAAATCCCTTACCAGCAGTCGGCTTCCAGCGGCGCGACCACCATTCAGTTCAAGAAGGCAGTGCTGTCGCTTGATGTGACGCCGCAGATCACGCCCGACAATCGCATCATCCTCGATCTGGATGTCCGGGACGACGCGGTTGGCACCATCGTGGTGTCCTCGGGCGGCGTGAACGTTCCCTCGATCACGACGCGCGAGATCGCGACCCAGGTGCTGGTGAATGACGGGCAGACCGTGGTGCTCGGCGGCATCCTCACCACGACGCAGCGCGAGGATGACACCAAGGTGCCTTACCTGGGCGACATCCCCATCATCGGGCACCTGTTCAAGACCACTGACCATGAGGACGACAAGGACGAGCTCATGATCTTCATTACGCCGAAGATCGTGCGCGAGGGCGTGAACGTCTATAACTGACGTTCCCGCCGACCGATGAAGAGGACTGCGGCCGCCCTCGGGCGGCCGTGCTCTTTTTGACTATCCTGTCAGCAGGCATGCTCGCTAAGACCAGCTTATTCCTGATCGGCCCGATGGGCTCGGGCAAGACGGCCGTCGGCCGCCACCTCGCGCGCGCGCTGGGATTTCCGTTTCACGATTGCGACGCCGAGGTTGAGCGGCGCACCGGGGTCGATATTCCCTTCATCTTCGAGAAGGAGGGTGAAGTGGGATTCCGTCAGCGTGAGCGCGAGGCTCTCGAGGCCCTCACCGCGCTCGAGGGGATCGTGCTCGCCACCGGCGGGGGCGCGGTGCTGTTGCCGGAGAACCGCCGCCGTCTGGCAGAACGCGGCTGCGTCGTCTACCTCAAGACGTCCGTGGCGCAGCAGGCCGACCGCGTTCGCCATGGCAGGAATCGCCCGCTGCTAGCCGCGGGTGAGGGTGACGCGGATTCAAGGCTCAGCCAGCTCATGGACGTGCGCGCCCCGTTGTACGCCGAGATCGCCGACATCATCATCCCGACCGACGGCAAGCGGGTGAGCAGCGTGGCCGAACACATCCTGCGCGAGCTGCAGACGGCACGTCGTTCGCGCTGAGGGATGCCGGCCCGAAGCTCTCACGTATACTGAGGGCCCGCGGTGGGTCTTGCGCCCTCGCGCTGCCGCGCCTCGTACGTGGACACGCTTAACGTCGAACTCGGAATCCGTAGCTATCCGATCCTGATCGGTGCCGGCCTGCTCGGCCGTCCGGACCTATGGCGGCAGCACCTGCAGGCGCAGGATCTGCTGATCGTCAGCAACACCGTTGTTGCGCCGCTGTATCTGCCGGCGCTCGCCGCCGGCCTGGCTGCGCGGCGCACGGTGGAGGTGATCCTGCCGGACGGAGAAGCGCACAAGACGCTCGCCAACGCCGCGCGGGTCCTGGATGTGCTGGTTGCCAACCGTTTTGGCCGCGACTGCGCCGTACTTGCCCTGGGGGGCGGGGTGGTCGGCGATCTGGCGGGCTTTGCCGCAGCCTGTTACCAGCGCGGCGTCGCCTTTGTGCAGGTGCCGACGACGCTGCTCGCACAGGTGGACTCGGCGGTGGGCGGCAAGACCGGCGTCAACCATCCCGGCGGCAAGAACCTGATCGGGGCATTTCACCAGCCGGTGCTGGTCGTCACCGATAGCGGCACGCTGGCCACCCTGCCGCCGCGTGAGCTGCGTGCCGGGCTCGCCGAGGTTATCAAGTACGGGCTGATCTGCGATGCGGCACTGTTTGACTGGCTCGAGGCGCACCTGGACGAGCTGCTGGCGGGTGATCCCACCGGGCTGGCGTACGTCATCCGCCGCTCGTGCGAGATCAAGGCAGCGGTGGTCGGCCGGGACGAGCGCGAGCAGGGCGAGCGGGCGCTGCTCAATCTCGGTCACACCTTCGGGCATGCAGCCGAATCGGCCACCTCGTACAAGGAATGGCTGCACGGGGAGGCGGTGGGTGCCGGGCTGGTGATGGCCGCCTCCGCGTCTGTGGAATGCGGGCTGCTGGCTCAGCGCGAGGCCGAGCGCGTGCACCGCTTGGTCGAGCGTGCCGGTCTGCCCACTCGCATCGCCTCAGTGCCGCCCGAGGTGGCACTCGAACACATGCGGATCGACAAAAAAGTACTGGGAGGGCGGTTGCGTCTGGTGCTCCTGCGCAGGATCGGGGAGGCGGTGCTCAGCGCGGACTATCCGGCTGCCGCTCTGACGCGCACGCTGGCGGCGCACTTCGGATGAGCGCGCTCGCCCCTTATGCTGCGAATGATGCGCAGTCGCGCGGCCGGCGTTACCCGGAACCCAAGCCGGAGTTTCGCGGTGAGTTCCAGCGCGACCGCGATCGGATTATCCATTCCAACGCGTTCCGGCGGCTGGTCTACAAGACGCAAGTATTCGTCAACCACGAAGGGGATCTGTATCGCACGCGCGTGACGCATTCCATCGAGGTGGCCCAGATCGCGCGTTCGGTTGCACTGGCCCTGGGCCTGAACGAGGCGCTGACGGAGGCGATCTGCCTTGCCCATGACCTTGGCCACACCCCATTCGGACACGCAGGCCAGGACGCGCTCAACGAGTGCATGCGCGAGTACGGCGGGTTCGAGCACAACCTGCAGTCGCTGCGCGTGGTGGATGAACTCGAGGAACGTTACGCGGACTTTAATGGCCTGAATCTGACTTTTGAATGCCGTGAGGGAATTCTCAAGCATTGCTCACTGAGCAACGCACGCGAACTGGGCGAACTCGGCGAGCGCTTCATCAAGCGTCAACAGCCCGGCCTCGAGGCACAGATCTCCAATCTCGCCGACGAAATCGCGTACAACAACCACGATGTGGATGACGGCATCCGTGCCCAGTTACTGGACGTGTCCGCCCTGCGCGACGTGCGGATGTTCCGGCGCCAGCACGACGTGGTCGTGACGCGCTACCCGACGTTGAACGAGCGGCGCCTGGTTCACGAGGTTATCCGCCGCATGGTAAACCACCTCGTCGTGAATTTTATCCGGGCCACTCAGGAGCAGCTCGCCCGGGTACAGCCGCGCTCCATCGATGAAGTGCGTGCGCACCCCAAACCGCTGGCGATGCTGAGCGACGAATGTCGCGAGGAGCACCTTGAGCTCAAGGCGTTCCTGCGCGAGCACGTTTACCGGCATTACAAGGTGGTACGCATGACCTCCAAAGCGCACCGCACGTTGCAACAACTGTTCGAGGCATTCCTGAAGGACGTGAGTCTCATGCCCACGGAACACCGCGATCTGGCCATGCAGGCGGAGGGTGCTCACGGCGCTCTCGGCCGGGCCCGCGCGGTCGCCGATTACATCGCCGGCATGACTGATCGCTACGCGATTCTCGAGCACCGACGCCTGTTCGAGCCTGGTGAGAGGACCTGACACGCTTGTATGGCCCGTGAATCAGGAGACTCCGTGCAGAGTTCTGAGACTCAGTCTAATTACCAACGTGGGTCCTTTGCGCAACAAAGCACCACGACGCCAAATCATCCAATGCGGACCGTCAATGCTGCGTCGCAAGAAAACGCCAAATTACATTGAAATTACAGGGGAGAAGGCAAGAATCGACTTGTCATAACCCCAAGAAAAAGCGCATTATGTGATGTGTCTCTCAATTACAAAAGCGAACAAACGGACGCATCCCACTCAGCTGGTGTAAGGGCCCTTGCCGACACCCTGCAGACGTTGGTGCACCCGCTCGCGCGAATGCTCGTGCGCCGCGGGATAGGGGCGCGGACCACAACTGAGATCGCTAAGCGGGCGTACGTGGCGGCCACGATGGATGTCCTTCGCGAGGAGAACCTACCGATTACTCCGGCGCGAATTAGCGTATTCAGTGGTTTGACCCAGAGGGAAGTCGAGCACGCCAAGTCGTCGCTGGACGGTTTCAACGAGTCGCAAGGCACCAGCGTCACCGAACTCGCGGGGCTTTTAACTGCCTGGCACGAGGACTCACGCTACTCGATTGCTTTCACGGGTACGCCCGCTGAGCTCGATTTTGATGCCGCAGGCGATCGGCCGAGTTTTGCGGGCTTGGTGAGTGAATGCGCACCGGGCCATTCTCCCAAGGATCTCCTCGCGCTTTTGGTCAGCACAGGAGCCGCTCGAATCAACGAAGAGACCGGGCGTGTTCAGGCCGTTTCACGTGCGTTTATCAGCGAACCCTATTCGGAAGCCGCGGGCAAACGTTTTGAACGGATGATTCGCAATCTTATCGAGACTTTTTATTCCAATTTCGAAACCGCCGATGCCGCCAAGCGCAGATTCAACCGCAACGCGATTGCCGACTTCTCACTCCATCCAGATGCTGAAGAAGGTTTTCGGCAGCATGTGCAGGCTGAAGGTCAGCGGTTTCTAGAGTCCCTAGATAAGTGGCTGCAAGGCCAACAGCAGGGATCGGACAACGGCCGACGCGTTGGAGTCGCTCTCTTTCATTTCGTTGAACAACGTGAGCACGGTGAGGGCGAAGCAGAATCACGAGTGCCTGCGCCGCATGCTCCGCAAACCAACTTCCCGCGTTCTCGAGACGCTGATCTCGAAGAAGAAGCTAAAGACGTCATTGATGTTCTCAATTATCAGGGACCAAAATCATGAAATTCCGCTCTCCCGTGGCCATTGCAACGGCGCTGCTGGGCGCAACCCTAATTTCAGGTGGCGTAGCACAAGCCGGCATTGAGGGCAACGGCTCGGCCGCGCACAGCCCGGTGGCGAACGGCATCGAGGGCAACGGCTCGGCCGTGCACAGCCCGGTGGCGAACGGCATCGAGGGCAACGGCTCGGCCGTGCACAGCCCGGTGGCGAACGGCATCGAGGGCAACGG
>Ga0209624_10000912_pt1 | contig 24874 bp, 24 predicted proteins | sample JacPinW_OM2H0_O1_FD_188565 | JGI IMG/M metagenome (GOLD analysis project Ga0209624, IMG submission 188565) | Forest soil microbial communities from Algoma, Ontario, Canada - Jack Pine, Ontario site 1_JW_OM2H0_O1 (SPAdes) (version 2) | ecosystem: Environmental > Terrestrial > Soil > Boreal...
GGAGACGTCGCCCGACGTGGTCTGCCTGCAGGAACTGAAGTCGGAAACGTTTCCGCAAAGCGCGCTCCGCGCGGCTGGCTACGAGGGAATCTGGAGCGGGCAGAAAAGCTGGAACGGGGTCGCCATTTTGGCTCGCGGCAAGGGCTTGATCGAGACGCGGCGCGCCCTCCCCGGCGATGACGACGACCTGCACAGCCGATACATCGAGGCGGCGGTCGACGGCCTGCTGATCGGCTGCCTGTACCTGCCCAACGGCAATCCATTCCGGAGCGAGAAATTCGACTTCAAGCTGCGTTGGTTTGAGCGGCTGATCGCCCATGGCGCCGAGCTTCTCGCGAGCGGCGCGCCGATCGTGCTCGCCGGCGACTATAACGTGATGCCGACCGAACTCGACGTCTACAAGCCGGAACGATGGGTCAACGACGCGCTGTTCCGCGTCGAGGTGCGCGAAGCATTCAGCCGGCTGGTCGCGCAGGGCTGGACCGACGCGTTGCGAACGCTTCATCCGGCTGAGCGCATCTACACCTTCTGGGACTATTTCCGAAACGCCTACACGCGTGACGCGGGATTGCGCCTCGACCACCTGCTCTTGAGCCCGTCCGTCGCCGCGCGCCTTCAAGCGGCCGGCGTCGATCGCGACGTGCGAGGCTGGGAGAAAGCAAGCGACCATGCGCCGGTCTGGATCGAACTTGCAGACAAGGCGGCGGAGCGGTCGAAGCGGGAAGCGCCGGCGTTCAGGAGCCTCGTCAGGTCGCCTTCCAGGCGGCGATCCGTCGTTTGAGCGCCTTCGCGGCGTCGGCGTCTGCTTCTCGCTTTGTCGCGAAAGACATTTCTGAGCGATCTTGGGCTTGGCCGGAATGCAAAAGAACCCAGCGATAGCGACCGCTGCGCAAAAGATCCGGCTCGACGACAACGGTGATCTGATGATCTTCGACCATCTCGCTAGTATGCGCCGAACCAAGACAAGTTTCCACAAACTCGTGAAGGTCGCCTTCGCCTGTGGGAACGACGGCGCGGGCCGAGGCCGCGCAATCGTCTTCGCCGGACACCAGGCGCGCCGGGCGCCCGTGCTCACCTGACTCGTTTGGGGGGCAGCGAGGCGCCCGCCGCCTCCCTTGCTGTTACTTCGGCTGTGCGCCCTCGATCCCCACGATGCGGAAGTTGGCGTACTTACTGCCGACATCCGTCTCGAGTTGGTGCTCTTTGACGTAGAATGCCTTGACCGCGTCGATATCAGGGAATTGCAGCAGAACCACGCGGCTGGGCGGCGGGGAACCACTCAAGCCAATTGCTTTGTTAAAGCCGCCCGCAAGGTAGTTGCCGCCGCTTTCTTTGATGTTGGCTTGCGCCTTGGGCAGAAAATCCTTGGTGTAGCCGTCCTGATCTTTGACATCGATTTCAGCCCACACGTATCCCGGCGGCTTGGCCTGCGCGTGCAAGACATTGGCGGCGCCCACGCCCAGAACAAAGCTGCCGATCACAGCCGCGCTAATTTTGCCGGTGGAATTCATCGCGTCGTTCCTCCTCCCTCAGCCGACATTCGCTCGATGCCGTCTCCAACCGTCAGCACGGATAGCCGGATGACGCTGTGATCTGCGTCACACTCGCGGCGAAACTGCTGCCTGCCTGACGGCAACGGAGCGCGGGGGCGTCTTTTTTGCTGAAAATGGACGCGCGACTCTATTTTATTCTTGCTTTGTTCTCGCTTCTCCCCTAACCTTCTTCTCCGAAGGCGAACGCCTCGAGCAAGCTGAGAAAGCGATCGTCTCCGACGACATTGATGGGCGGATAGGACTGGGGAAACGAAACATGAACACTGCTGGACAAATCGCTGTGACGCTCGCCGCGCTCATGGGCTTCGGTCGCCTGTTCTTGGCGGATGAGGGCGAGAGCCACCGCCTGAGCGGCATGCTCATTCTCGCCGGCCTTGTCGGGAAGATCGCGCTGTCGATCTGATCGGAGGCGCTCCGAAGGCCGAACCGCCGCTACTGCGTCAACGGCGTCTCCGTTCAGGCCAACCGATCCCTCGGCGTCATGCCTTAAGGAGCGATGCGCAGCATTGCGTTTCGAAGGATGGTCCAGTTCATGGCCGCCCTCCGAGCGTCCTTCGAGATGCCGCCCATGTCCCGGCTCCTTGAGGCGCGAGGGCGGCTGGGACTGGCGAGAGACCTTCAGCCCTCGGGCGACCGGCCGTAGCCCGGCCAGCCAAAATGGCGGTGGAACTCATCCTCGCTGGCCTTGTCGGCCATCGCCAGCGGGTCCCAGGCCGGAGCCGATCTCACCTGATCGCGCGACACGTTCATATTGACGTGTTCGCCAAACCAGTCGATGTCCTTCACCGCATAAGGCGAAAGCTGCACAATCTTGCCCGGCCACCAGTTCCGCGTCGCAATGACCAGATAGCGGATCTCCCAATTCGCCTCGTCGGCGAGAAGGTTCTCGACGTGGCCAATGTCGCCATCCAGGGCGTGAACGTAATAGCCCTGGAACTCGGCCACGCTGTGCAGATGTTCGGCGCCGTCTAGAGGCGGGATTTCAGCGTCCGCCTCGCGCCGCGCCGAGTCGCCAACAAGTTGCGATTCCGCATTCGGCAAGGCCGCGCCGCCAAAATGCGACCCGCCCCAAAAAGGATCCCAAGCGTAATAGTCGTAGAGGAGCGACTCCATGTCGCTCGTCACCGGGTCGTCTTCGTGCGCGTGCGGACCGGCCGCGATCTGCTCTTTGGTCAGATTGACGGTGAGCGCCAGCGTGTCGCCTGGGCTCATCATCGGGAGCTGTGGCTTTGGCGGCAGCACTAGCGGAGCAATCGCTGACGGATGAATGAACACCCGCCGGCCCGGCAGCCAATGACTGGCGTCGACCGCCATCCAGCGGATCTTCCATGTCGTATCGTCGAACAGGAAGTCCTTGACCGCGCCCACCTCGCCATCGCTGGCCCGGACTGGGCAGCCAATGAGACCCCTCGTGGCGAACAGCATGGCCCGTCCCTCCTTACGCTCCGTTCGTTCGGCGGCGCGCCCTGGCGTCGAAACAACAATCTGCGCTGTTGAGAGTCTCGCGACAAGTCGAATTCGGTCCCGGTCCGGTCGACAAGCGTGTCCCCCCGCGCTAGGGGTGACGATTCCTACTGTGAGCGAACACACAGGGGACGGGAGGAAATTTGGAGACCACAATTTCGATCGTCGGCGGCGTCGGCCTTTTCCTTTTAGGGATGGCGGTGATGACCGACGGGCTCAAGGCGCTCGCCGGCACGGCTCTGAAGACGGTGATGGAGAAGGCGGCGGCGACGCCGCTGCTCGGCACGTTCTGGGGCGCGGTGATCACCCTCATCGTGCAGTCGTCGAGCGCCACCACCATGACCACGATCGGGCTGGTCAGCGCCGGGCTTTTGACGTTCCCGCAGGGCCTGAGCCTGGTCTTCGGCGCCAACATCGGCACCACGGGCACCGGCTGGCTCGTGGCGGCGTTCGGGGTCCGGATCTCGCTCACCGCCGCCGCTTTGCCGATCGTATTTGTCGGCGCGTTGCTCAAGGTGGTCGGGCGTGGACGATTGGCGGCGGCGGGCAGCGCCATTGCCGGCTTCGCGCTGATCCTAGTGGGCTTATCGACGCTGCAGCAGGGCATGGGCGGCCTTGCCGAATCGTTGCACCCATCGGACCTGCCCACGATCACCAACGCCGCCGGCGCCATCACGCTCGCCGGCATGGCCAATGTGCTGCTGCTGGTGGTGGTCGGCGCCGTGATGACGACCGTCATGCAATCGTCGACCGCTGCGATCGCGGTCACGCTCTCGGCGCTCTATGCCGGCGCGGTCGGCCTCGATCAGGCGCTGGCGCTCGTCATCGGGCAGAACATCGGCACGGCGACCTCTTCCGCCGTCGCCGCGATCGGCGCCTCGAGCACCGCCAAGCGGCTCGCCGTGGCTTATATCGCGTTCAAGCTGGTGGCGGCGCTGATCGCGATCGCGCTCTTTCCGTTTGTGACGCCGCTGATCGTTCGCGCAGCGCAGACCATCGATTCGACGGGCCTGCTCGCCGCCTATCACACCGCCTATAACGTGGTTGGCGTCGCCGTCCTCCTGCCGCTGATGGGCCCGTTCACGCGGTTGATCGAGCGCTTCGTGCCGGAGCGAGGCTCCGCGTTCACGAAATACCTCGACCCGGCTTCGCTTCGCTCACCGATGGTCGCGGTCGAGGCGGTGCGCCGCACCGTCGAGCGGGCGCTCGAAACCCTGTGCGTCGCGACCGCAACCGGGCTCGAAAGCGCGACCAAAGACGCGACGGTTCGCCCGGCCCTCGATGACGTGACGTTGGGTCAGGCGTCGGACGGCGTGCGTGCTGCGAGCGATTTTCTGTCGAAAAGCGACCCGCCGCCCTCCGAAGACGGCCATGCGTGGTTCACCAGCACCGTGCATGCGCTCGATCATGCAAACCGGCTAGCCGAAGCGGTCGACGCCATGGCGAAAACGGGCGTCGCGACTGACGGGCCGGAAGAACTCGGCGCTGCGGCTTTATGCGCGCAATCGATGCGCGACGCGGCCGGGGCCGCCGCGAATCTTGCGGTCGCGTCCGGGCCGGGCCACGCGGCCGATGACGAACTGGCTCAGACAATCACCGGCGCGAAGACCTCAGTCGCCACACGTCCGCAAGCCGGCAATGATGTGGCTAAAGAACTTGAGCGCGCCGCCAAGGCGCTGGCCGACCTTCGGGCAACGCACCGCAGCGCCACGCTTGACATGGTCGCGTCCGGCAAGCTTACCGCGAGCCAAGCGATCGCGCGCGTCGACGCGGTGGCGCTCATGAGCCGGATCGCGCATCACGCATGGCGCGCAGTCGCGCATCTCGAGCGCGCCGCCGCTTCGCGCATGGAAATCGAACAATGACCGCAACAGAACAGACGGCATGGCACGCGCTGACCGCCGACGAGGCGGTCGCAAGGCTCAAGAGCAGCGTGACGGCGGGACTCGATGACGCCGAAGCCGCCCGCCGCCAGGGGGAATATGGCCTCAACCTGTTGCCGACCGCGCGCAAGCGCGGCCCGTTCATGCGCTTCCTGGAGCAGTTCAACAACGTCCTTGTCTACGTCCTGCTCGCTGCCGGATTCATCAAGCTGATGATGGGCCTGTGGCTCGACTCGTCGATCATCCTCGCGGTGGTGGTGATCAACGGACTGCTCGGCTTTCTCCAGGAAGGCCGGGCGGAAAAGTCGCTCGATTCGATCCGCAACATGCTCTCTGCCGAAGCGCGAACCCTGCGCAACGGGCAGACGTCGATGATCCCGGCCGAACAGCTCGTGCCGGGCGACATCGTATTCCTCGAATCCGGCGACAAGATCCCCGCCGACATCCGCCTCACCGAGGTCAAGAACCTGCGCACGGAAGAAGCAGCGCTCACCGGCGAATCGGTGCCGTCGGACAAATCGACCGCGCCCGTCTCAGCCAAGGCGACCGTCGGTGATCGCTCAGACATGGCCTATTCCGGCACGCTGGTCGTTTCCGGCCGGGCGACCGGAATGGTCGTCGCGACGGCGAGCCACACTGAACTCGGCCGCATCAACCAGTTGCTAGCCGGCGTCAGCGCGCTCGAGACGCCGCTCTTGCTTCAGATCAAGAAATTTGGCTATGCGATCACGGTCATTATCTTGATCATCAGCGCGATCACTTTCGCTTATGGCCATTTGATCCGCGACATTCCGTTCGTCGAAATGTTCCAGGCCGTCACCGGCATCGCGGTGTCGATGATCCCCGAAGGACTGCCGGCCCTGATCACCATTACGCTCGCAATCGGCGTCCAGCGGATGGCAGCCCGCAACGCCATCGTGCGCCGCCTGCCGGCGGTCGAGACGCTGGGGTCTGTCGCGCGCATCTGCTCCGACAAAACGGGCACGCTGACGCTGATGGAAATGATGGTCGTTTCGGCGGCGACCGCTGGGGAAACGCTGAAAGTCACCGGCGACGGCTACGCCAACGAAGGCGAGGTGCTCAAGGACGGCGCGCCCGTCGGCAAGGACCCGGTGCTCGAGCTTTTGGCCCGCGTCTCGGCTTTGTGCAACGACGCTGAACTGCGCAACGAGGACGGCGTGTGGAAGGTGGAGGGCGATCCGACCGAAGGCGCGCTTTATCCATTCGCCGCAAAACTGGGAATGGATCGGCAGAAGGAACAGGCCGCCTATCCGCGCATCGACGCCATCCCGTTCGAATCCGAACACCGGTTCATGGCGACTTTGCATAAAGCCCCAGAAGGCGGCGAGATCCTGCTCGTGAAGGGCGCGCCCGAGGCGATCCTCGACCATTGCGATCGGCAGCAGGACGCTTCTGGCCAAAAGCCGCTCGATCGCGCCTATTTCGAGCAGGCCTCAGATGTGCTCGCTTCGCAAGGCGAACGCGTGCTGGCGCTCGCGTGGCTGCCCGATCCCGGCGTCAAAGCCGGGAGCCTCGGCCCGGCCGATCTGCCGAAGAACCTCGTTCTCTTAGGCCTGGTCGGCCTCCTCGATCCGCCGCGCAAGGAAGCGATCGAGGCGGTCAAGGAATGTCACGCCGGCGGCATCCGGGTCACGATGATCACCGGCGACCACAGGATCACCGCCGCCGCGATCGCCAAGATGCTCAACATTGGCAACGGCAAGACCGCGGTCACCGGGGCGGAGGTCGCGGAAATGGACATGGCGACGCTTCAGGAGACGGTCGCCAAGGTCGATGTGTTTGCGCGCGCAAGCCCCGAGCACAAGCTGCGTCTGGTCAAGGCGATTCAGGCCAACGGGCAGGTGGTGGCGATGACCGGCGACGGCGTCAACGACGCGCCGGCGCTGAAAAAGGCCGACATCGGCGTCGCCATGGGAATCAAGGGCACCGAGGTCACCAAGGAAGCGGCCGAGATGGTGCTGGCAGACGACAATTTCGCCTCGATCACGGCGGCGGTGAAGGAGGGGCGCACCGTCTACAACAACATCGAGAAGGCGATCCTGTTCATGCTGCCGACCAACGTCGCCCAGGCGCTGGTCATACTCGTCGCGATCTTCGTCGGCTTCACCACGCCGATCACCGCGCCCCAGATCCTGTGGGTCAATATGGTGACCTCGGTCGCGCTCGGCCTCGTGATCTCGTTCGAGCCGCACGAGCTTGACGTGATGTTGCGGCCGCCGCGCATGGTCAATCGTCCGATCCTCGACGCCTTCGGCGTGTGGCGGGTCGTGTTCGTCGGCGCGCTGCTGCTCATCCTCACGCTTTGGGCGTTCTTCTGGATGAAGTCGCAAGACGCTTCCGACCCGCTTGCACGCACGGTCGCTGTCAATGCGCTGGTGATCGGCCAGGTCTTTTACCTCTTGAACAGCCGGTTCAAGATCGACTCGTCGCTGTCGCCTTTTGCCCATCTCGGCAACCTCTATCTGCCAATGGGCGTCGCTGCTGTTGTGATTCTGCAACTTCTGTACACCTATGCGCCGCCGTTGCAGCGGGTGTTCGAGACCGAGGCGATACCGCTTGGCGTTTGGCCGTGGCTGTTCCTTGGCGGCCTGATCTTCTTCCTCGTCGTCGAGATCGAGAAGGCGATCATCCGCGCCATGCGTTCGCGTGAACCCGCGGTCGAGGCGCCAGCGACGGCGTAGGATTTGCACCTAGGCGTGATATTCTGCCACCCTCCGCCTCGTCCTGAGGAGCGCCGAAGGCGCGTCTCGAAGGACGAGCCCGGGGGACCCCCGCCTCCCACTGGATTATTCTTCGAGACGCCGCGCTTCGCGCGGCCCTCAGAATGAGGGACGAGGAGAACCAAAAACAAAACCGCGCCAGGGAACCGCCCGGACCTCGGGCGGGCTTGGACAAAATACAAAGCAACAGAAGCGAGCCAATGATCACGCCCGACGCGATAAAGCCCCGGATGCAGCCGTTTCTTCCGGCGACGGCGCCTTTCGTCAGCGGAAAAGATTCGCCGCGCGAATTTCTCGAGCGCTGCATCGCCGAACTCGACGCCTGGGAGCCAAAGATCGGCGCTTTCGTCGCTCTCAATCTTGCCGCCGCCAGGACGGCCGCGGATCGGTCGACTGACCGCTGGCGCGCGGGCAAGCCGCTCTCGTCCATCGACGGCATGCCGATCGGAATCAAGGACATCATCGAGACCATCGACATGCCCACCGAGAACGGCTCGCCGCTGTTCGCCGGCTTCCGGGGGAACCGCGATAGCGCGAGCGTCGCGGCGCTGCGCGAGGCCGGGGCGGTGATTGTCGGAAAGACGGTGACGACCGAATTCGCCTGGATGCAGCCGCGCGCCACCCAGAATCCGTGGGATTTGACCCGCACGCCTGGCGGCTCCAGCAGCGGTTCGGCTGCGGCGGTCGCCGTCGGCGCGATCAGCGTTGGGATCGGCACTCAGGTGTTTGGCTCGATCTTGCGGCCGTCCAGTTTCTGCGGTTGCTTCGGCTACAAGCCGACGGTCGGCGCGATCAACCGCGGCGGGAGCCACGACACGCTTTCCCAAAGCACGCATGGGCCGATTGCCGCGAGCCTGCCCGAGGCTTGGGCTGTCGCCTACGAGATCTCCCGGCGAGCGGGCGGAGACCCGGGCTTTCCAGGACTCTACGGTCCACCGAGCTGCCCTAACCCCTCCAAACCGCGCCGACTAGCGGTTCTGGAAACGGACGGCTGGGCGGTGGCGACATCATCGGCTAGGCATGCGTTCGAGGAAGCGTCGGCGAGACTTAAATCCGCGGGCGTCAGGCTCGCATCGCCCCATGAAAGTGAGAAAGTCACCGCGATCGAGGACGCGATCCATGGCGCGCGGGAACTTTCCGCGAGTATCATTGCCTGGGAGTCGCGCTGGCCGATCAACACCTACCGTGCGCGCGACGCCAGCAAACTCAGCGCGCCGATTCTCGAGCTTGGCGCCCGGGCCGAGGCGATGACGCTCGACGACTATCGCCGCGACCTCAGGGAGCGCGAGAGGCGGCGCGCTGTCTATCAAGCGCTGGCGGCGGAATTCGATGCTTGCCTGACCTTGGCGGCGCCGGGGGCCGCCCCGGTCGGCGTCGGCTGGACCGGCGACCCGGCATTCGTAATTCCGGGGTCGATGCTCGGCGTTCCGGCGATCACGATCCCCGTCCTTCAGGACGAAGGCCTTCCGCTCGGGCTTCAGTTGCTCGGATTCGCCGACGCGGACGCGGCGCTGTTTTCAACCGCGGGCGGGGTGCTGGCTTTGCTGCAGCAGGGCTGACCGGCCTGGCTTAGAGAATTTGCCTCCAGTACTGATCGCGGACCACTCCCCGGCCTCGTCCTGAGCGCCCTTTGCGACAGCAAAGGGCCTCGAAGGACCCACGAGCTCGCAGGAACGCTGGCGCCAGCTGGAGCATCTTCGAGGCCCCGCTTAGCGGGGCGCCTCAGAATGAGGGAGGAGCGAGCGCGTCCAAAGCCAATCGCTCTAAGCCTTATCTTCCACAAACCGCAGGCCTTTGAGCGAAGCCACGTCGTCGTAAGCGCCCTTGGTCGAACGCTTGGGCAGCTTGATCTTGACCCGAGGCGCGTCCTTGTGCGGGATGACTTTTAGCAGGTGGCGAATGCAGTTGAGCCGCGCCCGCTTTTTGTCGTCGGACGGGACGATGGTCCAGCGCGCGAACGAGGCGTCGGTCGCTTTGAACATGATGTCGCGCGCTCGCGAGTACTCGTACCACTTGCCGCGCGAAGAGAGATCCATCGGGCTCAGCTTCCACTGGCGCAGCGGATCCTTGATGCGGGCTTCGAAGCGGCGCTCCTGCTCCTCGTCACTCACCTCGAGCCAGAATTTCACCAACAGGATCCCGTCGTCGACGATCGCATGTTCGAACTGTGGGCACAGGACGAGGAAGCGGCGGTGCTGCGCTTCGGTGCAGAAGCCCATCACATATTCAACGCCAGCGCGATTGTACCAGCTGCGGTCGAAGATCACGATTTCGCCGGCGGCCGGAAGATGGGCCACATACCGCTGCAGGTAGAGCTGGGACCTCTCGCGGTCGGATGGCGCGGGCAGCGCCACGACCCGGAACACCCGTGGGCTCACCCGCTCGGTGATCGCCTTGATCGTCCCGCCCTTGCCGGCGGCGTCGCGTCCCTCGAACACGACGACCACGCGAAGGCCCTTGTGCTTGACCCACTCCTGCAGCGCGCAGAGGTCAACCTGCAGCTCGCGAAGCGCCTTCTCATACGCTTTCCCATTCATGGGCTCTTTTGCGGTTCTCATGATTGGCCCTCGATTGGTGAGAGCCGCGGCCGCATGCAGGCTGTTCTCCCCCCAACGTTCTTCGTTGACACCCGGTATAAGCGAGTCTGTTTTCGAGTCCAACAGGCGGACCTTGCGCCGCGTGCGCCTGCTCGTGTCGGAACGACTGGAGGCCGACGCGAGCGACTCGTGAGACCGCCGGCGCTCACGCTCTGCTCGCACTCACGAAATTTTAAGTGCGCGATGCTCTGCGCCGGGAACCGAAGCGAGCGGACGGGCGTTACGGACTGAGATGCGAACAAGCATGGGCTTGTCGCCACCCGGGCCGCCAAGATGTCTCCCATCCTCCCCATCTCGTTTCTGGTCACACTGCTCTGCGCCTTCGGGGCGGTCGAGGGCGTGCTGTTTCAGCAGCTCCTGTTCGTCGGGGCCGCGCTTTCGGCAACGATTTTGGTATGCTCGTTCGAGGCGTGGAGCGCCCGGGAAATTCCGGTGCGCAGCGACGACGAGAGCAGGCTGCGCAAGCAGTCGGAGCACTAACACTTCGGCTCGCTTTACTCCGGTGGCTCAAGCGTCCGGCGCGTCAACCGCAAGCGAGTTGTCCTTGACAGCCAGCCGAAGCGGTCTCGGTCTGACGCGCGTCCAAATGGCTCGGCTGACGGTCCTTCTGCTCATCGACCCCCGGGTGGACGTTCATCAGCGCGGCTGGAACCTCTCCTTTCGGGTGTGATGTCGGCGCCTCTATGCGGCTTCTTGAGATACACCAGCAGCCGCCAGCGGCATCGCCCGCGCCCCTCCCCGAAACCGCCCCTTAAGCCTTAGAATCGGCTTCTCCACAAACTCATAGGAAAGCGCAGCGGTCGCAAAAATCAGCGCTATCAAGCCGATCTCATAAAGGTGGTAGGGCGCGTCGACTGCCCATTGCTCGCCCAAAATGAAAATAGGCGAGCTATAGAGATAAAGGCCATAGGAGATTTTGCCGATATAGACAGCAGGCCGCAGCGACAACAGAGCTGTTATGGTGCTTCCAGGCTGAGCCGACACAATGATTGCAGCCGTGGCGAGCGAGCCAACAGGCGGGCCGGCCAAAAGAAACCGATCGGCTCCAGCAAGGCCGATGGCGATCGCCAGAAGCGCGGCCATGGCAACGAAGGGAAGCGCCGCGGGCACGCGCGACCATAGGCGAACTGGGAGCAGCGCGAGCCCGCACCCGACAAGAAGGCCAATCGGACGGGCGTCTAAGGCGAATATCAGGTGCCTGAGGTGTCCCCTGAACGCGAACCTGTCCGCCATCATCGCGACGATCGCTAAGGCGATCCAAACCAAAGGCCGGCGCTTGATGACCAATAGTAGAGCGAAGGGCCAAAGCAAATAGAATTGCTCCTCGGTTGCCAGGGACCAAGTATGCCCCATGGTGGGGCTCGGCCGAAAGTCAAAGACCATGTTCCAGTTTTCAAGGTAAGCCATCGAGATCAGTGTCGCGGTACGGATCTCGCTGCCATTGGGGCTGAATCCGGATCGAGCGAACTGGAACAGCGCGAGCAATAGCAGCGCCGGCGTTAGCCGTAGCGCGCGCCGGACATAGAAGTTGGTGAGCGAGACAGCGCCAGTTTCCATAAGCTCGCTGGCCAGGATCGACGTTATGAGATACCCGCTCAAGACGAAGAATATGTCTACGCCTATCCAGCCGCCTGGAAATATTGCCTGATCCGAATGAAATAGGATGACAAGAACTATAGCGACGGCGCGCAAGCCGTCGAGTGCTGGATTGTATCGCATAAAATCGCCCAAAAAATTACCGCGACGATCTGGTTAACCGACAACATACCGCGCATGTCAAATCACTTGTTTCGCGAGTTTTGTTACTCGAGTGTGATTGAGATCGTGACCACGCCTGCGACGCCAGAAGCGGGTGGTCACAGAACGCATCGGCGCCTCCTCAATGACCATCGCACCCCAGGAGAACAAGGTAAACTTTTCCCTAATTTTTCGGCGTGCGTGGCCGGAACAAACTCTTTTGGCCCAGGTTTTGCGAATGTGGCGAAACGCACCAATCCCGCCGTCAATGGGTCACGTAATGTCCCCGATCTTGCCGATTTCATTTCTGGCGACGCTGCTTTGCGTATTAGTCGCCATTGATTGGCCGTTGTACCAGCAGATCCTGTTCGTGGGCGCGGCGCTTTCGGCCACGGTATGGGTTTGCGCGCTCGAAGCCTGGAGTTGCCAGGCGCCGGTAACGAGCGAGGACGAGCGGAGCCACCCCCACCCGGCCGACGAATAGGCGCTTAGAACCCCTCCCCGCCGTCGACGACCAGCACATGGCCCACGATGTGACGCGCCCGCTCGCTGCCGAGGAAGAGGACGGCTTCCGCAATGTCGTCCCCGTCGGCGATGCGGCCCGCGGGAATGCGCGCCAGCACCGCCTTCTCATCGAGTCGACCGGTCCGTAGGTCCTCAAGCACTCCCTTCGTCGCGACATGGCCTGGCGCGACCGCATTGACGCGGAGCCCCTTCCCCGCCCACTCGACCGCCATCGACCGGGTGAGGCTGTCGAGCGCCGCCTTCGACGCCGAATAGAGGGCGAGGCCAGGCGCGGGCCGTCCTGCGGCGATGCTGCTGACATTGATGATGGCGCCGCCGCGTTTGTGATCGACCGCCCAGCGCGCGAACGCCCGCCCCGCATTAAGAGGGCCAAGGGCGTTGACGGCGAAAAATCGGGCCGCCTGGGCCGCGTCGGCGTCGATCAGCGGCAGAACGGCGAACAGCGCCGCGTTGTTGACGAGGATGTCGACCGCGCCAAAGCGGTCGACGGTCGCCGCGACCAAATGTTCGCAGTCAGCGGTCTCGGCGACGTCAGCTGCGACCGGCAGGATCGACGATCCGCATTCTCCCTCGATCGTCTCGGCCGCATGCGTCAGCGTATCCTTGGTCCGTCCTGCGATGGAGACCCGCGCGCCCTCTCGGGCGAAGGCGCGCGCGATCGCAAAGCCGATGCCCGCGCCGCCTCCGGTCACGATCGCGACCTTGCCGTCGAATTCGCCGGGCCCACAATCGGTCGGTTCCGTCACGACCTTACCGACCTGATGTCACGCCATCGACTGGAAGCGGCGCGCGAGCGCGCTAATGTGCTTCGCCGTCTCAATGTCGAGATCGGTGATCTTCATGCCGGCGTCATGGGTGCAGAACGAGAACGACAGGATGTTGTAGGAATTGTGGAACTCGGGATGGTGGTTCATCACCTCGGCCTGAATCGCCACTTCAACAATAAAGGCGATCGCGTCGCGAAAGGTCTTGAGCTCGAACCGAGCCTCGATATTCGGAGCCTTCAAGGACCAGTCGGGCAGTTCGGCAAGCGCGGCCCGAATCTCGGCGTCGCTCAGAATTTTGTAATGCGCCATCTGGCTGTCTCCTTAACTCATTTCGGAGCGCCGTCGGTCGCGGCGGCGCTGGGCTGGTCAAGCTGAAGGATCGCCTGTTCGAGCGGCGCCGGAGAGACGCGGATCGAACTGGTGTAGGGCTGGCTGAACTCGAGGATCAGAAAGATGGCAAGCCCGATCGACGCACTGCCCATAACGAGCATCGCAAGCGACATCGGGCTCAATCTCGACAAAAGACCCATGGCGGCGAACAAAAGGGACGCCCAGAACGTCACGGCGTAGATCAAAGGCCAGGGAATCGGGGTCGCGGCCTGCAGCGACATGAGGAGCCGCTGCTCGCCGATGAAGGCGTAGTTCGCCCGCGCGGCGGCGAGCAGGCTCGTCTGCGCGGGCGTCTTGGGCGCGAGGCCATCGAGAAACCTGTTCAGGCTGCCCATGGCCTTGTAGGAGGCCTCATAGGCTGCGGCGCGTGAGGTGTCGTCGCCCCAAAACTGTTCATGCGCCCAGACGAGATCGGTCCTCAACATGCTGCGGGCTTCATCCGCCTCGGGCCCGTACTGGCGCATTTCGAGATCGAACTCGAGCGCCCGCGCCGCAAGCGTCTGCAGCTCCGTCTGCTGGGTGCTGTAGACGCCGTAGGCCGTCCAGATGAGAAGGCCGTTGACCAGCACGAGCAGGAGCGTGAGTTGCCCGACGACGCCGCCGATCATGTCGCGGGCCTTGTCCATCGTGTAGCGCTCCGGGAGGACGCGCTGAAGCACGAGGCCGAGGACGCCGCCCGCGACGATCACCCCGATGACAATGAGCGAGATGGCGAGCGAACTCATTTCCGGCAATCCCGCCTCCCTCGGACGCGCTTTCGTGACATGCCCGCGAAGTTCCGTCCAGCAGCAAACGGGTCAGCGGCAGCCCCATGCGTTTGAACGGGATGAAGGCTGGACCTGGCGGAGTTCCCGCTCGTCGTTTGGTCGGTCCGGTACCGTGGCGTCATGAATGAAGGGTATCTTTGTAAATCTTCCCGTCCTTCATGATGATGAGGAAATTCTTCTCCGGGTTTTCGACGAGCGCGATGTTGGCGATAGGATCGCCGTCGACGACGATGAGATCGGCGAATGCGCCCTCTTCGATGATTCCGAGCTTCCCCGGATAGGGATTGCGCGGCCCGGACAGCGCGAGCAGTTCGCCATTGGTCGCGGTGGCCATCTTGAGGATGTCGGCGTTTTCGTACCAGCGCGTGAGATGGGTCAGCATGATCCCTTGACGCGTCGCCTTCTGCGCCGAGAACAGCAGATCCGACCCGAACGCGGTCTTGAGCTTGTGGGCTTTCGCCAATGGGTAGGCTGTGTTTGTGCCGGCAATCACCTGGACCAGATTTATCCGGCTTTGACCGCTAAGCGGAACGGTGTCTTCTTCTCCTACAAACGGCTGAATGCTCAGCCACACGCCCTTGTCCGCCATCAGTTTTGCGGTGGCCTCGTCCATCAGATGCCCGTGTTCGATGCACTGAACGCCCGCAGCGAGCGCGCGCTCAATGGCGACCGGCGGGTACGCGTGCGCCGCGACGTAAGTATTGCGATCGGCAGCCGCTTCAACGCCGGCGCGAAGCTCGGGCTCGCTGAAGGTCATCATGTCCAGCGTGGTGCGCGGCGACGACACGCCTCCGCCTCCGACAAGTTTTATCTGTGACGCGCCCTGGAGGAGTTGCTCGCGCACCCGCAAGCGCACTTCGTCGGCGCTGTCGGCGATATTGGCGGCGCCGGTCCGTTCCATGGCGGTTACTCGACCGCCCGGGCTCCGCGGCAGATCGGATAGCGGGCGCATGTCCCCGTGGCCGCCTGTCGTGGTGATCATGGCGCCGCATGGATAGATGCGCGGTCCGGCCACGAGTCCTTCGTCGATCGCCTGTTTGAGGGCAAATGAAGGGCCGCCGAGGTCCCGAACCGTGGTGAAGCCGCGCATCAGCGTGCGCTCCGCCTCGGCGCTGGCGGCCAGAAAAATATAGCCGATGTCCGCCGCGAACAGCGTCGGGATCGGCAGGGCGGCGAACATGCAATGCCAGTGCGCGTCGATCAGCCCCGGCATGACGACTCGGCCGCCGCAATCGATCGTGCGCGCCCCTTCCGGACCGGCAGGGTTGCCGCTCGCAACCGCCTTGATCCGCCCGCCTTCTACGATGAGGGCAAGTCCGCCGCGCAAAACGTTCGATTTCCCGTCGAACAGGAGGAAGTTCGTGAGAACGATTGGCGGGGTCGGAGTTGACGCGCTTTGGGCGTGCGCAGTGCGGGGGAGGCCGAGCGCGGCGACCGAAGCGCCGATCCCAGCCACAAACCCTCGGCGCGAAAGGTCCGCATTGATGCGGCGAGTGAGGAACTGAAGCTCGGCTCCGCAACAGGAACAACCCTGAGACCCGGCCGCTTGCGGCGGGTCCCCCGATGAGCACGAGAACATGGCGAAGGTCCTCCGTGGGAGACCTTCGCAAGCTACCCCATGCGTCCCGCGACCGAAAGCGCGAGGTTCAAGGCTTGGCGAATTTGGCGAAGGCCTCCTTGTAGTCCGGATGCCAGCGGGAGAGCGGCGGCCGGTTCTCGACGATGTCGCCTGCGGCCCAAAGAATCCGTCGCTCGTCCATCTCGCGCGGCACATCGTTGTCGGGGCAAAGGATATAGAAGTCGCCCCGTCCCATCGCCGGCAGCATGAAGTCGACGAGCTGTTCCGGCGTCCAAGCGGCGGCCGGCTTCTCAGTCCTTGAGCCCTTGGCCATAGAAGTGAAAACGAAGCCCGGAATGAGCAGATGCGCGCTCACGCGGCAGCCTTCGATGTTGCGCAGTTCGTGCGCGAGCGCCTCGGTTACGACCTTCACGCCCGCCTTTGACACATTGTAGGCCGTGTCGCCGGGCGGACAAGTGATCCCCTGCTTCGAGCCCGTGTTGACGATCGCGGCGGCCGTTCCCTGCTTGATCATGTCCGGCGCGAAAGCCTGCACGCCGTTGATCACGCCCCAGAGGTTGACGTCGAGAATGCGCCGCCAACGGGCCGGATCGCCGAACAATTCGCCGCCTCCGCCGGTTCCCGCGTTGTTCATCAGCACGGCGACCTCACCGAACGCTTCATAGACCGATGTTTTCAGGCGCCTGACGTCATCGAGGTTGCTGACGTCGACGGCGAAGGATCGCACGGAATCCGGCTGCGCCGCAGCAGCGCGGACCTTTGCGGAGCCGGCTTCGAGGGCGTCGCCGCCCAAGTCCGCCATGCACACTTTCAGCCCAAGCGCGGCGAATTTGGCCGAAGCCGCCAGGCCAATGCCGCTGGCCGCTCCGGTGACGACCGCGACCCGGTTCGCGGCCAATGCGGGATGATTGGGCAACTCAAGTCCTCCGATTTTGGAAGTCGCTGAGGCTTACACCACGCCAAGGGGGCGTCCGCAATCGGCTGCGGTTCGGTAGGCGCCGGCGGTCGCCGCAAGCGGGGGAGAGTCCCGCCGCGCAATAGCAATTTGATAACGTTTCAGCACAACCTGAATTCAATTGCCTGTAACTAAAATTACAACTGTAACTTGCATCGATGGGTAGCCAGCGTATTTAATAAAAATGGAGCCACCCAATGTCGGGTGTTGGCAGTCCTAGCGGGTTGTAAACGGAATATGGCCAGCGATCGAGATGGGAGATGCATGATGCGTACAAGTCTGATTACCGCGATTTCCTCACTGGCGGCTATGGCTCTGTTAAGCATTACTAACGTGCACGCGGCGACTTACAACTTCACCTTTAAGTCGAGCGGCGCCGAACTGACCGCGACAGGCCAATTCACGGTCGACGCCACCGACCAAATCACCGGGGTTTCCGGCGTCATCACCGGGCTGGTCGATCAGACAATCAACGCGGTCACCGCCAATCCAGGCTTTCCTAGCCCGTCCTATAGCCCCGACGGCTTGTTCATCTACGACAACGTGTATCATCCGACCGGAATGCCCTTCGATGTTGACGGCCTCCTGTTCGTCACCGCCCAGAACCCGAGCGGCTATTGGAACCTCTGGCGGAACTCGCCCGGCAACTATTCGCTCTATGAGTCGACTCGCGGCAATTACCCGATCCAGGAGAACGGAAGTTTGAGCGTGACCCCCGTGCCGGAACTGTCGACTTGGGCAATGATTGCGACGGGCTTCGCCGGGCTCGGCCTGGTCGGCCGCCGCCGTAGAACTGGCCGCCTGGCGCCCAGCCTCGGCTAAAATCCCCGTACCTTCAAGCACTTTAGGGCCGCTATGGAGGCGGCCCTTTTTTGCGTCCGGCGGCGTCGGCGCAAGCGGACGGTGACAAAATTAAGCCAATTTAAAACCGTACGGTTGTAGTGCTTGACTCCTGAGCTGATTGGCATTTTAAACACAACCGATCGCGTGCGTTGAAACACTATGTATTTGGGTTGTAACGCGATCGTGAAGATCCCGAACCGCGTCCGATGGCAAATGTTGGTTCAAAGGGTCTGGTGATGACCATTCGCGGAACACGCTCTTACTCGCGCATGCGCCGGCCTATGGCGCCGCCGCTGAAGGCGCGCGCGGGGGGGACAGCGGTCGAGAGCGCCGAAACGCCCGAATCCGACGCCGATCGATTGATCGCCTCGTTCCCGCTCCGCGCCTATTCGGAGGCGCGTCGGCGACAACGGCAGGCGGGCGCCTCGGATGCCGCCGCCCACTGGGCGCAGGTGGCGAGCCTCATCGCCCGGCATGCGCGCGAACCGCGCGGCGATGAACTGCCGACGCGGACAGAGTTGGACGCCAACCTTGCCTGGGGCGGCGTGGCGATGGGCGCCCGCCCGCCCGTCCGATTTTTCGAGGTTGACCCATTGGACGAGCTCGAACGCATGCTCGCCGTCAGACCGCAACGCTTCCGCCTCCAGTTCTTTGGCGTCGCCGCCGATCATGGCCCGGCCGTTCTCACTGAAACCGAAATTCAAGCCGCAGACGCCTCCGGCGCGATCCTCGAAGCAACCGCAGCAAACTGGCCGCCGCGAGCGGTCGGCCTCCGCCTGTTCGATCTGGAGGGGCGGGAGATCTTCGAGCGGCTCAAGGCCGATCTGCGATAGCGGACGCCCTCCCTACCCCCAAGCGCGAGCATCGACGTTTGACCTCGCTCAACTGGAGGAGCGGCGTCACCGCCGCGGGCCGCGGATACAACCAACGCGCGAATTCCCCGCAGTCAAACGCCAATAAACGTTAGTAAACGCTAGTAAACGTTAGTAAAAGTGCTAGCGTTTACTAGCGTTTATTTTTTCGAATCGAGACTTTTCAATGGGTTACGGCCGATTCAAATAAAAAATTTCGTCTCCCCGTCCCGCCTCGCGTCACGGTTGTAGCCGGCGCGACCCCTTTCCAGTCGCGCCGCCGCGAACCGATCGTTGTTGGCAAATTGACAGAATTCCTCATTGCCGAGCATCATAGCGCATGTTTCGGATTAGTGCAAGAAAAATCATAACTGCTTTGGTCACGCCTTCTGCTTCTCCGTCATGGCCGGGCTTGACCCGGCCATCCATGAGAACATTAGGATTGCCACACCAAGTGTTTGTAATCGTTGTAATAAGATTCGATTGATTAAGCGGTATCGGCGCCGCCGCGTGGATGGCTGGGTCAAGCCCGGCCATGACGCCAACCGACAAAACCGAAAATCCCGCAGGCAGCCTCCGCGGACCACCAGTGACGTTACAAGAAGCCCAAACCGCCACTCTTCCGGCGTCAGCTATTGGTCGGGCCAAGGGCGATTTGTCGGCGTGCGGTCCAAAGGGCGTCCGGAAGGACGCCCGTCTACCGACGGGCTATGGATCGCGCCTAGAGAAGGCGCCCTTGCTGGTCCTCGCTCTCGCGGCTCGCCTTCTTGAGGCTTTCGGTGTGGCCGAATGGAACCTGAGGACGTTTGCCGCCAATGACTTGCACCGCGGTCATAATTTGTAGCTTTAAGAACTTTCGCCCGCCGGTCTCATAGAAACCGGCGGACGCCGCCTCCTTCTCCATCTCTCGCGTTGGATCGTTCAGCGTGAGAAAGAGGCCGAGCGCCGCGCCCTCGCGCTCCATTGTTCCCTTGAGGTCGCGAATGTCGCCGGACTTGATCCCGCCCCCCTTGACCGAAACGACGGCAAGCTGCGGCTTGTTCTCCGCGTCACGAAAATGCAGATAGCCGTCGACGCCGCGGTCCATCCCCTTCTTACCGCCCTTGTACGGTTGGCCGCCGACGGTGGCGACGATCCATTTCTGGAACTCATGCTTGTCGCGCTCGGCGAGGTCGCGCGCCGCGTCCGCGTCCTTCGGCACGCCGTTGACTTCATAGGTGATTCCTGGGAACGCCTCTTTCAAGCGCCGCTCGATCAGCGCGATGGCGAGATGGGTCACGTCGATGCCGATCCACTGGCGCTTGAGCTTCTGCGCCGCGTGGACGGTCGTGCCGCAGCCGCAAAACGGATCGAGGACTAGATCGCCAGGACTGCTTGATGCACCCACGATCCGCTCTAAAAGCTCCGTAGGCTTTTGCGTAGGATACCCGAGGCGCTCATTGCCGGCTGGATTTATCTTATCAATGTCATCCCAGATATCACTAACCGCGAGGCCCTTCAGTTCTTGGCGATACCGCTTGATCTGAGGCCAACCGCCGCCTGGGGGCCAGTAAATCTTGCCTGCCGCATCGAGTTCATCAAGGTTCTCTATGGTGAATTTCCAGTGTGCCCCTTGCGATGCCGGACTATAGCCACGCCACGATTGACCAGAAGAGCCCCGGCGCGTTCCGGCCGCTGTTAGACTGTTACGCCAATATAATCTCCCATCGCCATCGTCATACTTGTAGTACTTATCAAGATAACCTTCCTCATAGTCGACCCTAGGAGCCAACCAGGTGAATTTTATCACTTTTACTATAAAATAGGATTATGTCGTGAATCGGGCCGTATCGTTTAGCGCTACTGTGCGCGCTGTGTCTCTTCCAGATAATTTCATTCTGAAATCGCTCTGGGCCGAAGACGGAGTCTAATAAAATCTTCAGATAATGGCTCGCGGTCGGATCGCAGTGCAAATAAAGCGACCCGGTCGGCTTCAACACGCGGTGCAGTTCGATGAGCCGCACCGCCATCATGGCGAGATAGGCCATCATGTCGTTCTCGCCCAGCGCCGAACGCATCGCCTTCAGCATGATCGCCGCGTCCGAATGGCCGCCGGACATCACCTCGTCAAAGGCGCGCTCGGCGGATTCGTTCCAATGCCAGGTGTTGTCGAACGCCTCGATCTGCGCCTGCGACTGCGCCCCGCTCGGGGCCCTGAACAGCACGTTGTATGAGGCGTTCGAATTGAAGGGCGGATCGAGATAGACGAGATCGACGCTTTCGCTGGCGACGCTCGCGCGCAGCACGTCGAGATTGTCGCCGTAATAGAGCTTGTTGGTCATGGCCCCGCCGCCGCCCCGCCTAACTGCCCCAGGTCTCCTTGGACCTCGTTCTGAGGCGCCGCGAAGCGGCCTCGAAGAACGCTCCAGCCCTCTCTGGATCATCCTTCGAGACGCCCGCTTCGCAGTCTCCTTAAGGCATGAGTCCCGGTCGAACCCGTCCGAATCCCATACCCATGGTTTAAGCCGGGCGCGAGCCCGTTCAAAGCGCCTCACGCCGACTGTTCCTCATTTGTTCTAAAGCAGGAACGCGCTCCGCGCAAGCGTGCGCCTTCCGGATTCTCTCTTCCGCAATATGCGCTTGAGCAACAAGCCGATAGGCTGGCGTCCATGCCCGCTCCCGCCTTTCTGCTCGCGCCCGGCGCCGGCGCCCCGTTTTCGCACCCTCGAATGCGGACCTTCGCGCGAATGTTGGGGACGATCGGCCTGGTCGAGCCGTTCGACTACCCTTATGCCTTGGAGGGCCGACGGCGGCCGGACCCGCTGCCCAAGCTCATCGCCGCGCATCGAGCAGCGCTCGCGGCGCTTCGCGCCAAGCACGACGGGCCGATCGTGCTCGCGGGCAAGAGCATGGGCGGGCGCGTGGGCTGTCATGTCGCCCTCGTCGATCCGGTCCAAGCCGTGATCTGCCTCGGCTATCCGCTTTGCGCCGCCGGCGACCGATCGAAGCTTCGCGACCAAGTTCTCTTGGACCTCAAGACGCCGGTGATGTTCGCGCAGGGAACGCGCGATCCGCTCTGTCCGCTCGACCTTCTCGAAGGCGTACGGAAGCGAATGCGCGCGCCTTCGACGCTGTATGTCGTGGAGGGCGGCGACCATTCCCTCATAGTCGCGAAAGCGGCGCTGAAGGCGCTCGGTTCGAGCCAGGGGGAAGTGGATGAGAGCATGCTGCCCGCGATCGCCCTCTTTCTGAGGGAAGCGCTTAACCAATCTTCTTGATCGACATGCGTGAGGAGCTTCGTCCTCATTCCGCCTCCGTCTCCGCGCATTGACAGTCCTTCGTTCTTTCCCCTAATGATCGCCATGCAGCAGCCGTGATTTTGGAGTGCAACGTGCGGCGTGGCGCGCGACGGGCGCTCGGTGTTGGCGCGGCGCTGATCACGATGGCGGCGTTAAGCTGCGCGCGCGCGGATATCGTCGAAATCGATCTGGATCGATGCTCCGCAAGCTGTATCGCCGGAATCGACGATGCGGCTGCCGACGAGGACGTTTCGGCAAATGACGACGCTGTGTCTATGACTCGCAGCGTGTCCGAGGGCGCGGATGGCCGTCCCGATCTGGTGTTCGATCCAAAGGCGCTGCCGCCGATCCTGGTGGACGGATTGCCGTCCCCAATCGCGTCAATCGGCGCTGAGACCCCGGACAGTCCCGGCCTCTCGCCCTACGCCTTCTTCACGGAAGTCGTCGACATTCCGCTTCCTATGGACGCCCGGACCGGACTCGCCGCCGCCTCCATCAATCTCTTCGCGCCCTCGCTGATCGGCCGGGTCACCCTCACCGACGTCCTTTCGAACAGCAACGACCTGTTCAAGCTGGGCCCCGTACATCCGGATCTACATCCGGAGATGTAGCCGTTAGGTGCGCTTCACACACTCTGAGTCGTCTGCCGCGCCTGGAACTGACCGAATCCGGGCATGCCGACCACTTCGCCATTGTCCGCCACGAGTGTTCCCCGCAGCAGCGTCTTGATCGGCCATCCCGTCACTTCCATGCCTTCATACGGGGTGTAATCGCTGCCGTGCTGCATGAGATCCTGCGAAAGAGTGACTTTCTTGTCCGGGTCCCAAATGGCGATGTCGGCGTCGGCGCCGACCATGATGGAGCCCTTGCGCGGATAAAGCCCGTACATCTTGGCGTGATTGGTCGCAGTCAGCGCGACGAAGTCCGAAAGCGAAATCCGCCCCTTCTTGACGCCCTCTGAAAACAGGATCGGCAGCCGCGCGGCGACGCCAGGTATGCCGTTCGGCACCCAGCGGAACGAGGTCCTCCCGCTCGGATGGCTTTTGCCGGCTTCGTCTTCAAATCGAAACGGACAATGGTCTGAGGAAAAGGTCTGGAAAACGCCGCCGATAAGGCCGCGCCAGATCGCATCTTGCGAGGCGCGATCGCGCGGCGGGGGAGAGCAAACATATTTCGCGCCCGAGAAGTCCATGTTGAGGCCTTTGAGGTCCTCGGCCGTCAACACGAGGTATTGCGGGCAAGTCTCGGCATAGATCTTCAGGCCCCGCCCGCGCGCCCATTCGATCTGCTCCATCGCCTCGCGCCCGGATACGTGCACGATCATGATCGGGATGCCGATTAGCTCCGCGTGCGAGATCGCGCGATGGGTCGCCTCGCGCTCGACGAGTTCGGGCCGAGACTCTGCATGAAAGTAAGGGTGGGTCTTGCCGTCGCGCTCGAGGCGATCCGTCATGTATTTGATCTGGTCGTAGCCTTCCGCGTGAACCATCACCGTCGCGCCCTGTTCGCGCGCAACGGTGAAAACCTCCAGCAACTGCCGGTCTGTCAGGACCATATTGTCGTAAGTCATGAACACTTTGAACGAGGGATAGCCGGACTTGACCAGCGCCGGCAGCTCCTGGCCCAAAACCGCCGGCGTCGGATCCGTGACGATCAGATGGAATCCGTAATCGACGTAGCACTTCCCCTTCGCCTTCTCGTGATAGTCCTCGACGCTCTGACGGAGGGATTGCCCGCGCGGCTGCAGCGCAAACGCGAGGACGGTGGTATTGCCGCCTACCGCCGCGCTGCGGGTGCCGCTCTCGAACCCGTCGGCCATCACAATCCCGGGACCCTGGGGCTGGTCGAAATGAACGTGGCTGTCGATTCCGCCTGGCAGAACCAGAAGTCCCGACGCGTCGATCTCGGAAGCGCCGCGCGGCAGATCTTCGGCGAGCGCGACGATGCGGCCGTCTTTCACGCCGACATCGCTTTTGCCAACGTCAGCGGCGGTGACGACGGCGCCGCCTCGAATGACCAAATCAAGCTCCATACCCACTGCTTCCTTTCACCGGATTGATTTCGACCGTTGACGCAAGATCCATGCAAATCGCGCCATGGCGAAACGGGTTGCAAAATAACGCCCGAGCCGGCTTAAACCTTCGACGCGAATATGGCCGGCTTGATTGACCGGCAGCCGGAAAGGACGCGGCAAATGCGGGACTTCCATCAGAGTGGTCGCAGCCCGGTCTACTCCGTGAACGGGATGGCGGCGACCTCCATGCCGATTGCCTCGCTGACCGCGATCGAGGTCCTGCGCGCCGGCGGCAACGCCGTCGACGCCGCTGTCGCGGCTTGCGCAGTGCTCGCCGTCGTCGAACCGCAGTCGACGGGGATCGGCGGCGACTGCTTCTGCCTCTACGCGCCCGCCGGCGGCGGCAAGGTCGTCGCCGTTAATGGCTCTGGCCGGTCGGGTGCGGCCGTTTCGCTCGATGCGATCAAGGCCGACGGCCCCGTCCCGCCCGACAATGTCTCGCCGCACACGGTCACCATTCCCGGCGCCATTTCGGGCTGGCAGCTGCTGCTCGACGCCCACGGGACCAAGGGTTTCGACGAATTGCTTAAGCCCGCCATCCGCTATGCGGAGGAGGGGTTTCCAGTGCACCCGCGCGTAGGGTGGGATTGGTCGATGCAGGAAGACAAGCTGCGCCGCGCCGGCAACCGGCTCTTCATGCCTGGCGGCCAAGCGCCTCGGGAAGGCGACCGATTCGTCCAGACAGCGCTCGCCGGGACGCTGCGCGCGATCGCCAAGCGCGGCGCGGACGCCTTCTACAGCGGGCCGGTCGCAGCCGACATGGCGGCGACGCTTAAGGCGGCCGGCGGACTGCAGACCGAAGAGGATTTCGCCAACGGACTTAAAGGCGCCGAATTTGTCGAGCCGATCTCGCTTCAATGGCGCGGGCTC
>Ga0209624_10000913_pt1 | contig 24872 bp, 22 predicted proteins | sample JacPinW_OM2H0_O1_FD_188565 | JGI IMG/M metagenome (GOLD analysis project Ga0209624, IMG submission 188565) | Forest soil microbial communities from Algoma, Ontario, Canada - Jack Pine, Ontario site 1_JW_OM2H0_O1 (SPAdes) (version 2) | ecosystem: Environmental > Terrestrial > Soil > Boreal...
AATTCAACAACAGTAGCCCCTAACCTTCGGGCGGCTGCGCGGCCATGCAATTGGCCGCGTGGCCGCCCGATTTTTTTTTCACGCACGAATTCTCCGTACGCGTCTTCATTTTGATTGTTCAATTCCTCCCGAGTGTGCAGCATGGAAATCCGGTCGGGTGAATTTGTTCGCGCAGACTGAATCCACGCGATAAATTTTTCTAGAGCAACTTATTCCACGGATTGTTTCTCGGCGGCTGCCCAAATCCAGCGGCCGAAGGGCAAGCGCAGCGGCGACCAGATTTCTCCGAGCGCACGGAGGACAAAGTCGCGCGAGTCGGAAGTTGACTTTGCGCGGCCACCGCGGCGCCGGTAATTTCGAAGCGATTTCATATCATCGTCAATCACGCGGCATTCGAGAACGCCAAAATTCGTCCGCTCGAGCGCTGATTTAATTTCTGCGCGCGTGAATTCGCGGTGGTGGCCGGGATATGTGCCAGCATCCGCCGTTGTGTTGAAGAAATAATCGAATTCATCGTTCACGCTTCCGCCGAAAAAAAGTCTTATGCGGTTGTAAATCGAAGCGTGATTGGGGGTGGCCAGGATCACGCGGCCTCCGGGAACGAGCACGCGATGAATTTCAGCGAGCACACGCTTGGGCGAAAATGCGTGATGCTCGATGACGTCCGTATAGGTTACGAAGTCGAACGAGTTATCCCCGAACGGCAGCGGCTCACAGGTCAGGTCGCACTCGCGATAGTCCACGCCGCGATCCGCCACCACGTCGCGAAATGCTGTGCAGTACATCCCATAGTCCACGGCCGCGACGCGGCAGCCGAGCTGCTGAGCGTAAATCGCAAGCGCGCCGAATTGCGCGCCGATATCGAGCAATCGCGGCGTTTGATCTTCCTCGGAGTGGGCCTGTATGTAGCGCAAGACGCGAATTTTGCGGCCGCCGTAGCGCAGGCTCTCGCGAATCCATTCCGCGAAATTTGGAGGGATGCGCGGGTCGCTGGTGATCGACTCGAGCACCGATTCGAGACCATCGAGCGTGGGGGGCGGCGGGGGCATCGAGCGGCTCGCGCAATTGTACATGATTCGAGAGATATGACCTGCCCTCACGGCTTCGATGGGGAGCCTTTCCGATACGATTTGTGGCCGGACATGCCAGAACTGCTCGCTTCTTAATGCGGGCCCAGCTCTTGCCGGATACCTCGCATGGTAACCGTCACAGAGAATTATATCTGCTCCTCGTCCTCGCTAACTTCCTGCTCGTAGCGTCGCAATTCGATTTCAGTATCGGATGCGGGCTTGAGATCGTCGGCCGGTTGATCGGCAGTGGCCGGAATATCTAATTCGTCTATCCCCGAGAGCCCTTGATTTAGCTGCGGCCGCCGCTCTTCCTTATGTGTAGGGCGGTCATCTTCAGCCTCTGAGCAAGCAATCGGTGGGTTCGTTTTGTAATTTCCTATTGTTGGCACGGCAATTTCTGGGATTTCGTCCTCTTCGAGCGATTCCTCGCCGGCCATCGAAGTATCCGGCCGGGCGGGGGTATCAAGGCCTTCTTCGTCACCCGGGTCGACTTCCGACGGAACAGGAAGAGAATCGGACCCACCATCTTGAGGCTTCAACCAGGTCGGCCACACTGCGCAGGCCGGTCCCAAGTCGTCAGAGGGATCGGATTTAGCAGGCTCAGCCTTTCGCTTTGCCTGTAGCCCTTCTAGTTGCTCAAGCGCCCTGGTGAGTTGGCGATCAATGGCCGTTTGATAACGAAGAATTCTATCGATTGGCGGATTCCAAAGTGCACGCGCGAGGTCCAATTCATTCCGCTCGAGCTTCAACGTACGAGCAAAGCGAACCGTCTCGGTGACGACTTTGTCGACGAGGCGTTCCTCCATGACGCCGTGCGGCCGGTAGTGGGAATAAATATCGGAAATCAAGTCTTTGTATTCCTCCCAGTCCTTGCGGCCTTGTTCGGTCGGCTGGAAGATCTGTTGGGCGAAAATGCCTAGTTTGTAGCTATTTCGCTTACTATTTTCCTTTCCCTGGAGGGTTCTTGGCCCAGTTGACCGCTGGGCATTAAGACGGTTGGCCGCAAGTTTTCGGTCTGAAATCAAGCGTTTCGGCTCCCGCGCAGGGTCTGGCGCCGGGCTCTGGCCGGCAGGTATTGAATGATCGTCGGGCATTTGAATCCTCCTCAATTTAGAAGCGTCTCCGACTCGAGCGACTCGTTAGGCCGCTAGGCGGGGGTTCGGCCTCGTTTCGTGAGATCACCATGCCGATTTCCGCACCGGGAACCTACAGTCCGATTCGGACTTCAATGGCGGTCTCACTGTAGAGGTCAATAGTCGATTTTCTGGAACTGACTGGCGGCCGGCATGGATTTTTCGCCGGCGATATTGCTTCAGGGCGTCATTTACATCACCGCCGCGCTCGATGTTGACGGAGACACTTGCGGGTTGATGTCTAAGAGCGCGGAGAAACAGTTGATTTCCTGGTGTGAGTGTGGGGCTGCTGGGCTTTGAGAAATCGAGATTTCAAGAAAGCCGATACGTCCGTGCAAGTGGAAAGAGATCTGCACGGCCCGCAGCCTCTGCCGAGATTACGAGATTTTTGACGAGTTCTCGTTGCAGCGGATACGGCAAGATTTCGATGCCGTTCCGATTCAGGGTTCTCGATCGCGCGGTTGTGGGTTGCCCGTGCGAGTCTTTACCGGTCCGGCGATACTGCAATAACGGCAACTTGGCGCAAAAATAATCAAGGAAGCGGAGGTTGCGATACGACAGGAACCGAAAGTGCCGAAAGTCCGCGACGTCTGCTTCAGCGAATCGTAGCGCACTGAAGAAGTGGGCCCCGGCAAAGGGGATTAAGTGCAATCCCCCTTTGCCACGTTGCGTGACATCCATTCTTCGGGTTGGGAGCCGGTTAATCTACTGTGATGCGGGTAGCGGAGATTGTCCCCGTGACCTCCGCGATCGGGGCCCCGACGCCGACAGCGGCGAAACTGGGAGGCCAGAGTTTGAAATCGAAGCTGCCGGTGTAAGTTTGACCGTTGGAGCCAACCGTATCTTTTTCGTCGACGGTGAATGTGTTCGAGATCGCACCCGTCGTCGCGTCAAACATCAGACCGATATGGTGCAGCTTAACTTGGCCGCGCCCTACTTCCTTCCAGACTCCGAAGCAGATGTTTCCGCCCGAGGGCGCCAGAAACGCGTTTTCAAATTCAGTTCCATCCGCATGCCAGGTCTTAAAAGATTCGAGGAACGCAAAGGGAGCCGGAGGGAAAATAGGGGCGCCAGACTCGGCCTCGGCAGTGTAGTTTACGTGCCACAAACCGACGATGGTATGGTCTAAGAAATCTTCGCCCAATTGCAGATTGCTGCCATGCGGGCCGACGAAGGGAGCTAGGGTCGCGGCTGCCCCTTTGGAAGTACTAACGCCGCAACCACCGGCCTTGGCGCCGGAAGCGGTGAGCAAAAGTACCAATGCTATCAATGCAACAAGAGCAGAAAACCGTCCGCCCGAAAGCAGCCGGCAGGGATTCATTCGATTCATTGTTCTTCTCCTTTTAGTCGAACGATCGCGATTGTTGTGTTCTTGAACCCCGGAGGACGGAATCACCCGGAGCGCGTGCAATTTCGTCCATACGGGCGGTAGGGGCAATGCTTCGGAGGTCACTTTGCGTTGAATTTTTGTTGATCTGCTAAGTCATTGATATCAGAGGCTCTATGCGCGAAGCTTTGGCGCTTGACCACGCTTTCTGGCAGTGTTAGCATCCGCGCCATTCGCCGCAGATAATGTAACTTTAGAGTAATTCGCCCGCCGAGCGCCGAGTTTCGGCCCAAAGTCTCTAGCTCTAGTCAGACCGACAGTGCCTGGCTAGCTGGCTCAAAAACCCTGCGTCGCTCGGAGCAGGTGCGAATTACAGCGAACCAAGTAACCGTTTAGGACCGCCGAATGCCTTCCTCGATTCGTAAAGACTTCTTGCCCTCCTCGCGACTGTCCCAGCGAATTGCTTTCAACAATTTCGAAATCGATCTGCGGTCTGGCGAAGTTCGCAAGAACGGCTCCAAAATTCGATTGCAGGCCCAACCCTTTCAGCTCTTGGTTTTGTTGCTTGGAAATGCCGGCGAAGTGGTCACTCGCGAGGAAATCTACCGTGAACTGTGGCCCGCCAATACCTTCGTCGATTTCGAGCACAGCTTGTCGGCGGCGGTAAAGAAAATTCGCGATGCTCTAGGAGACTCGGCGGACGATCCCAAATACATCGAGACACTTCCCAAACGAGGTTACCGATTCATCGGAACGATCAGGCCCGAACCGCCGGTGGTCCTGACCGTACCGGTTGCCCAAGAATCTGCAGAACTCGCGCCCGTACCTGCGGCAAAAAGCTGGACCGATGGCAAGTGGCGCCTTGTCTTGGTAGTGGTAGCCGTCGTGGCGGCGGCCGCGTTCGCATTCATCTGGTTGTCTTTCAAAACTGCCGATTCCGAGCCGATGACAATTGTTCCTTTCACTTCCTACCCAGGGCAGGAAACGGCCCCTTCGTTTTCGCCAGATGGCTCGCGAATCGCTTTCGCTTGGGACAACGGCACTGGCAATCGCTCCGGAAGGCCGCAATACGACTTGTACGTAAAGGCGATCGGCAGCGAAAAGTTGCTGCGGTTGACGAATCATCCTTCCGATTGGATCAGTACGACGTGGTCGCCCGACGGCACGCAGATAGCATTTCATCGCTTGGCCGTTGACGACACCGGCATCCATGTTGTACCGGCCTTGGGTGGGCCGGAACGCAAATTGATTGCCACTCACACGCCGTACGATCTTGCTGCTCCCCTCAGCTGGTCGCCCGACGGGAAATGGATCGCCTACAGCGACATGGAAAACGGCGGCACCGGCAACCGCGACTTTCTATTAAACGTCGAGACGCTAGAAAGTCACGAGTATCAGCATGACGCGGCTTGCAGGCACCAGGGATTCCCGACGTTCTCGCACAGCGGCCAGGAACTGGCCCTGGTCTGTGTCCATAACACGACTTCCTATGAGTATTTAGTGAGCGATCTGGGAGGAAAGTCCACACGATCGTTGATCACCTTTCACGAACTCGTCACCGGGCCGCTTTGGACCGCCGACGATAAGTCGCTCATTGTGGGGACGGCAACGGCCAAGGGTAACGAGTTTGATGAAGTTCGTATTCGTGACGGCGAAGTGCATAAGCTTTTTGTGACAACTGGATATTGGCCCGCGATTTCTCGGGATGGGCGCAAATTGGCATTCAGCGCGATCGACGCCCACCTCAACATCTGGAGAAAAGACCTGCAACATCCCGAAGCTCCAGCGATCCAGATGTACGTCTCCACGCGTCAGCAAAATAATGCCCAGTATTCGCCGGACGGCAAACATGTGGCCTTCGATTCTGCTCGCTCTGGATCCTGGAGCGTTTGGGTGGCAGACGCCGACGGAAGCGACCTAATTCAGATTTCGCAGGGAGGAATCGCCGGTTACCCTCGCTGGTCGCCCGATTCGCAGAAGATTGCATTCCATATGGTGGAGCCTAGCGGTCACCTTGGTGTTTACACCGTCGATATTTCTGATCGAGTACCGCACAAACTGAAGACCAGCGTCCGCGAGTCGAGCCATCCTTTCTGGTCTCACGATGGGAAATGGATTTATTTTCGCGGCTACGAAGGTATTGCTCGTCAGCTATACCTATGTCCTGCGGCTGGTGGGGACGCAACTCTTCTCGCCACATCCCAAGACGTAAGGCTCCCGATCGAATCTTCCGACGGCAAGCTGCTGTACTTTCTGTCGAGCGACTCTAACATGACGATGCTTGCGCTCGACCGTCTCGATGCGACTCCCCAACCCGTCCCGCAAATGCCGAAAATCACGCAGGACGCCAAGTGGGCGCTAATGCCAAACGGCATCTACTTCAGTCCCCAGGACGCCCCGCGAAGCATCTCCTTTTACGATTTCGCCACAAGGCAGACGCGGGTAATCTTCAGAGCGGACAAAGACCTCGACGAGGGCATGTCCATCTCCCCCGACGGCCGATACATGCTTTATTCGCAAATCGATCAAGCTAACTCCGACATCATGCTCGTCAACAATCTCCGCTAAGCGTCCCCGGTTTCATGAAGGTTTCCAAGGCAGCGCGCAATCCGGTTAGCGACTTTGAACAACGTGCGGCGGACATTTCTGTGGATCACCCTTTAGTTCTCGAAAATTACCGCGCAGCCCACCGAAGCGCGCTCCTTCAAACAAAGGGACAGGCGGGTACCGAAGAACTGCGCCAAGGCATGATTCATTACCGGACTCTTTTTGAGGAACTGGTCGGGCAACCGGATATGGTACGCGCGAAAGCCGCTTCTTAGAACTGGACTAAACACCAGAAAGCATTTCGAGCCTTAGATATTGGCGGTCCGAGTGGCGTTAGCGATAGCAAGCGATCGCGTATTTCCGGCTGTTCCAAACGGGACTGCATGGCTTCTATCTTATGTCATGATGCGTATGTTGAATAAGAGAACAGAGAGCGAAGTAGATACGGCGACAAGCGCCAGCGTCAAGAACGAGATGGCGAAGCCGCGCATGGCTAGGTCAGCGAAGGTCGCGGCACTGAATCTGGATAGGGCGCGAATTCCGGAACAGCCAAGTGCATCCATGTCCGGAACCGTCGATAAAATCATCCTCCGCGTCCGAGCCAACCGTAAAGGCACAGATTGCTGTTGAGGGCGCCGCCCGCAGGTATCGAAGTCTCCGTATTGAAAATGTGTCAACGGTTCTCGATCACAGCGGGATCGTCTGGAACTGCTGGACGGGAGCGTTAGCGCATCTTGGCGTGACTCGTGCCAACGCCTTGCAGTCGAGAACTTCACAGCGCGCAGATGCTGATGCTGCTCGTGTCCGGGCGCTCGCCGCTTGCAAAGCTTCCCTCACGCTCTGGGAAGACGCCTACCCCGACATTCCCATCCTGCAGCAAGCCAAGGCGGCCAAGCTGAAATAGTGCGCACCTACGCGGGATTCCATCTCACTCCAATTGGCGCGATCCAAGCCGCTCAGGAAGTAATCGCGGATGGCTCTCAAATCGGCCAGTGCGTTCCGCTTATGCGAATGAGCGAGCGCGGCTCGGTGTGCAATGCATAGGCCAGCCGGTTGTTTCCGAGTTGCCGTGATCGGCAAGTTGGGTACTAATTCTTCAACGATGGCATTGGCCGGTCAATTACTCTCCGCATTCCTGAAGCCTGACCCAAGCCACAATCATCCAACCCTAGCAGGGGACAACGAACATGCATAATGTGCGACAAGAGAACCTGCCTTTTGTCGGCAGTTCGCATGAGTTTGTCGGAGCTGAACAGGGCGACACCAGTGTTTCGGTCTTTCTGTTTCATGGAAAGCCTGGTTCGGGACCAGGTCCGCACCGGCATCCCTATGACGAGATCCAGTTCATCCGTGAAGGCCGCGGAGTGTGGACGGTGAATGGCAAAACGTTCGAGGGCGGTGCTGGGGACATCTTTGTCATCAAGGCCGGCGAGATTCACAGCTTCAAAGCGGTAGGGGATTCACCACTGATACAACTCGACGTGCATCTCAGTCCCCAGTTCATTCAAGAGAACCTATAGTCGAGCACGGGGCTCTCCACCTGAAACCTTTCCCAATGGCTCATATCCAACTTGGTGCATAGCTCTAGAAACTCCGCTGGGAAGCGGTGCACCGAAACACAACGCCGCTTCCCACTTAAACTCTACGGATTGACGCTAGAATCAGACGGTGAAGGTTGGCCCGTTGCCCGAAGGCGTCCTTACCTGGCTGGTCGCGTCGCTAAATCCGTACCGATTTTGGACGATTTCGTAAGACAGCCCCCGTCTTGGTGAAACCTATTTCAACAGCCCGTATCCAAGTTGTAGATACAGACGTCAACCGGGGAGCGGCGCCTACTCGCACGGGATCGTCGCTTCCCACCCCTTCAGAAATGCCGCTAGAATTTCTTCCGCAGATATTCGAGAACTACGTAACCGCACAGTGCGCAAATGATGGCAACTACGAAGTTGGTGCCCGTGAAGATCTCTTGAATCGCGAATGCCAAGGTCTTTCCGTTGCCATTCGTACGCGTAAATTGCCCCATCAAAAGATTGGAATAGAACAAGAAGATTATGAAACCGACTTCAACAACTAGCCGCCAAATCGGCGTGAGCTTTCCAGGCAGTTTCGAGTTCGATGCCATCGGGTAACTATACAAAAACAATTGGTGTGAGTCTCGCCGAATGAAATTCCGTTATTGCAGCGGTGGAGAAGTAGCTGTGGCCGTGCCCGTCGCGTTGAATCGAATTACACCGGTCTGATCCGAATAGAAATAGCGTTGCCCCGTCGTGCCTGGAGTCACCGGCTGAGCAGTGACCGAATATGTGTTCCAGCCCGCACAGCCGCCCGTGGGCGCCGCATTGGGCGTATCGCCCGTGCCGTCTTTGTACGTGAAGCTGTAACCGCTCTTGACGCCAGCAGTCAGCAGGTTGTCGATCAACAACCCTTCGCCGCAGCTCGCCGTCGTATCGCCGGCCGCTGCCGTACCCATCTTCGATAAACCTGCCGGAAAGCCATTCTCGTACGTCGCGGCGTATTCCACCGAAGAAGTATTTATCGTCCTAATCGAACCCACCGCCGATGCCTCATTGGCCGCGATGCGGGCACGGAGCAGGTTCGGAATCGCAATAGCCGCGACAATCAAAATGATCGCAACGACGATCAAAAGCTCGATAAGTGAGAACCCTTTTTGATTTCGGTTCATGGCCCCTTGCCTAAAGGTTGAAGTAGATTGATCGAGACGAGTTTGCGCCGAATCCCTAAGAGTTACGAGTGACAAGCTGCAAGCCGTGTGCCAAGTATGAGCCTTTTGGGCGTCTTTCCACGCATTCGTAAGGGGAGGGACATCAGAAAGTTACCGGTCGAATCTAGGATCGAAGGCAGTGACCCGCAGTCACACGCGTCGTAACAAACGAGAAATAACACTTATTGTCTACAGGGTTCGAACACTCTTTGGCTGGCGTTCAGACTTCAAGCGGATCTTGATATGGGGTGTGCCATCTTCCAGACGCAGCTCCCAATCAGACTGAGTTCCATTCCGCGTTACTTTACGTCGGCGTCATACGGCGCGCACTGGATTCCACCGTCGCCCTATTTTTTGGACAATTGGCGTCTCGGAGGATCAAGAAATGGCCGTGTACGATTTTACGACACAGAAAAGGAAGGCGAATGTTCTTCTTACTCCGCGAACGGCCAAAGGTTCTCTATGGGCTGCGAGTCACATTTCGGCAGCAGAAAAAGAAGATTCGTCGTTCGTGATATCGTTTGAGGATTTCGGCGACATCTCGAAGGCAATTATTAACGCCGGTTTCACAATTGAACAACCGAGGTAGTTCGAATCCAAATCCCGAAGGGCGTTCAGGTTGAGAAGGTGCGCGGTTCCGGTGTGCGCTGCGCAAGAGATCGCTTATGCCTTAAAGGCCCATTCAGACAGTGCACCGATGGCAATGCCGCGCTCGTCCAGTCGCCCCTTCACAGAACAGTTCGAGAGATATAATCACCGACGATTTTCTCAATTCCGTAAAGTTACTTAGGAATTGCGGTCTGATATGACAGTTACATTCCAAGCTACAGTTCCAAAGAAGAACCGTAAATCTCGAAGTACAGCAAGTAGCCGGGATAGTTCTCCGGAAATTCCCGTCGCCGCAGTTTTTAGTTTTCTAAAAGAAACGAGGGGAATGGACACCTGGACCACGCGAGACATGGCCGAGACGCTAGGCATTACAACGAAAAAGGCGAGTGCGGTGCTTCCTTTTTTGAGCATGCAAGGATACGTCCGTCAGGCCGGTCCAGACGCTGAATGGACGACCACCATGGCCGGCGCAAACGTATCTGGGTCCTCGGCTCCACATTTCTTACGGGAATCCGTAGAACGCGCAATTGCCTCGCTGGCGGAGCGAATGAAACAGTTCAACAGGAGTTCAGATTCAGGCTTTGAGATCAAGAACGCAGTTGCATTTGGCGATTTCCTAAGGCATGGAGTTCGAGTGCAGGCTGCGGACGTCGGGATTCTTCTGAATCGAAAAAGCCTAAAGAACACTGCGATGGACGGCCGGACGGATGAACACATTTCAAAACAGGCGTTGCTAAAGAGCTTTCGGAATTCCTCATCACTGTTGCATTTATGCCTTTATGAAGATTGGATGGGGGCCAGGACACATCGGAGGCTTATTTAGAAGAAGGAACAAGGCCGATTGTCGCTGACTGCGGTTTGGCGAAGCGAGCAGTCGCGATCTCAGTTCCCTTGAAATTGCGCTTAAGCATCATTTGATCCACCGTTTCGTGCTTTGCCCAAAAACCGGCTTGGGTCATGCGAGTCTTTGATTCCAAGCGCATGGAATACTTGATTCAGATTGCCCACGAACACATGTTTTGGGGTACGCAAAAAAACCATACGCTAAGGCGGTTTGAATACTACTCGCAAAGACCGAGCGCCGTGCGTGCCGCCGGCGCAGCCTCGCGTAGCCCGGGGTACTACTGCGATGTTACCTGCCGCCCATTGGCGCCGGTGCTCCTCCTTTCTATTCTTATGTCCTGTCAAAGGGGAGATTTCTCATCATGGCTATAACTAGCACGGATGGCCCACCGACCGTGCGAGTCGATATGGGCGAGCAACTGGGGCGGCCTATTGGTACTCCGACTGTCCTATTCGTCGACGCGCTAAGCGCCGCGCTCACCGAACACAGGAATGACGCTTCCAACCGAGCAAAGGGCGATTCCCAATTCGAAGAAGTCATCAGCATCCTTCAGCGCCATCAGAGTACCGCGGTGAAAACCATTCGCGACTCGTTAATGGCGGAGTTCTCCGATCCCGTATCTGCCGTCCGCGCGGGAGTTGAGATCCTACGCGGCTTGCAGCAGGCAAACCTCCTCCGTATGCCAGGCGAGCAACTCGAGGCGCGAATTGGCATTCACGCAGTCGAGGGCTCTTCAGGAATCGAGGCGTTTGCCGGTGTTGTAAATGAAGCCGTACGCATCACGAAGCGCGCAGCAGCCAGACAAATACTCGTTTCCCGCTCGGTGTACGAGTCGGCCTCTCGAGAATCCGATTTGCACTGCCAATGGCTCGACAAGTTGGCTGTTGATGGTCGCGAAGAAGACGTTTTCGAAGTGAGTTGGACGGAAGCACCTTCGAATGTGCCTGCGCGTTACGAGGTTCTCTCTCACATTGGCACGGGCGGCATGGGCATGGTCTACAAAGTTCGAGACCTACAAACCAATGAAATCGTGGCCCTGAAAGTCCTGAAGCCCGGATTGGCGTCTGACCCGGCGATGCAAGAGATCCTTAGGAAAGAAGTCTGCCTCGCGCGGAAAGTCACACACAAAAATGTCTGCCGAATCCACGAATTCAATCGCTCGAACGGAACGGCCTCTATTTCCATGGAGTTCGTCGAGGGTGAGAGCCTATCGTCGAGATTGCGGCGCCTCGGACCAATTCCAGTGGATGAAGCACTTGAGCTCGGCCGCCAGATTTGCGCGGGCCTACACGAAGCCCACCTGCAGGCAATCGTTCACAGGGATCTGAAGCCCGCGAACATCATTGTGGACCGGAGCAGCAGCGTGAAGATCATGGACTTCGGAATCGCGCGCGTGGTCCGCGAGGATTCTCACATGACCGGCACGATCGCCGGCACGCCCGCCTACATGGCCCCGGAGCAAGTCGGACTTCAGCGTGTGGACGCGCGCACCGATATTTATGCCGTCGGCCTCCTGCTCTACGAAATGGTTACAGGCATCCCGGCGTTCTCAGGCGACAATCCGATTGCTACTGCCGTCATGCAGCTTCGCGAACCTCCGAAGCGCCCTCGCGAAATCATTCAGACGCTCACGGCCGATGTTGAAGCCGTCATCTTGAAGTGCTTGCAAAAAGAACCCGACAAGCGGTTTCAGTCGGTGGATGAACTCGAATTGGCTCTGAGGAAGGAAGAGGAAGCAAGTCCCGTTGCTGATAGGTGGGATTCTATTGTCCCGAGACTTCAGCAGGCAGGATTCGCCGTCCAAGAGATTTTGAGCCACGGGGTAGAACGAGCGAAGCCCGCGTTTCCGTGGTGCGCATCGAAGCTTCGGCAAGTAGGCATCGAAAGCAAGCGAATTGGTCTCGACGCCGCCCGGAGAATTAGAGTTTTCGTCCAGGAGCGAGATTGGGGAGCGATGACGGCGGTCCGCTTTCAGCAAGCGCTCGCGGGGCTTGGGCTGGTGATTCTCGTTGGCTGTGCAATTGCTTTTGGCCTGGGCCTTAGCGGAAATAGCAAATCGGCATCCATTCACTCATCGGCCCTCGCGCCAGTCCAGAGCCGAGTTGCCGAGCAAGGTACGGAATCAGGACAAGGAATAGACGCTGCAGCTGATGGAGCTACTGCACCACCTACGCATCCAGTGGACCTGAATAGCGGCTCTGATTCGCGGTCAGCCAATACATCGCCGTTAAACCGAGCAAGGTCTCGAACGAATTCGAGTCAAAGCAAGAACTCGCGATTGCGGTCGTCCAACGCAAAGCAGCCGACTCGCGTTCAGGCGTCAAGCACTACCACCGCAACTGCCGACGAAATGCAGACTGCGGACTTCAAGCTCGATACATCGCTGGCCGCTCCAGTAGCGGCGACTCCAACTGCCAAGCCGGCGGATAGCGGTAACTTCGTTGTCGGTGCGCCCGGATCGACCCTCACTTACCTGGAAGTCGGATCTTCCAAGGATTCAGCTTGGGCAGACAGCGCGAAAGAAAAGCTCTCTGAGTTAGGATTCCGCGCCGTTTCCCAGCGCAAGGGGCACTTATGGGTTCAGTCTTACCACGTTGAGGTAGGGCCTTATGCGGATCCAAAGGAACTCGAAGCCGCTCAGCAGAATCTTGCGGCACATGGCTTCAAGTCGCATCCGGTGAAGTAAGCGCGATAGCATTTGGCTGAGTCTCAATCGCGATAGTGAAATGCAAGCTTGATACCCGCGACTTCTATCAAGTCGCCGGTTTGGAGTTTCACTGGCCGCTTGACCGGCTTGCCGTTGACTTTGGGAAGTCTTCCAGCCGCGCCGATGGTAATATGAATTGTCGTCCCGCCGATTGATTTGTGCTGCTGCCTTTGGAGCAAACCAGCCCTGCAATTTCACCGTGGCCATTGCGGATTTCCCAATCACCGTAAGTTTGTCGGTCAGCGTGTATTCGCGCTGGTCTGTCTTGCCGTTAATCACCAGGAGCGTCGCCAATTTAAGGCGTCCCGGCGCAACCTGAGATCGTTCGCCTTCAGCGGCGAGCTTTTGGACGAACGCACGCCTCTCTTTCGTGTCGAGCATGACCGTTTCATTGATCTGCGGAGCGACAGGAAGCGGCCTCGTTTTGGGAATCCATACGGCAAAGCCATCCAGCTCGTGCGTGTCTTCCACAAGAATCGTGTGTTTTCCAATTGTTACGGCATCGCCCGGGTTCAGCGACGTGGACTTCACTCGCTGCCCATTCACGAAAGTGCCGTTCAGGCTGCCGAAATCTTCGAGCATCAGGTGTTCGTCTTGACTGAAAACTCTGGCGTGACGATTTGATACCGCCGGATTATCAATCACCAGGCCATTATTCGGCGACCGGCCGATGCTCACTTCCTTTCGGCCTAGCTGCATTTCCTTTAAGACCGAGTCTCCAAATTTCAGGACTAGTTTCGGCATAGCGTTACCTCTTATGACTGATCTCCAAGACTCCGGAGCCATTTCCCGAGACGCCCCGCACGGATCCGCTGCGAAAATGGGCGAAGAACAATCGCGGTAATGTTGTCGCGGCCGCCGGCTTGGTTCGCAGCATTTACCAAATGATTGGCAGCTTCTTGCGGATCGGAGGCGTCTCGCAGGATCGATGCAATTTGAGTATCGGGCACTTCGTGCGTGAGTCCGTCGGTGCACAAGAGAATTAGGTCGCCTTCGACCAAAAGCTCGTCGGTCACGTCCACTTCAACCTCGGAATCGATGCCCAAACCACGGAGCAGAACATTCTGAAGCTCACTTGTGCTTCCTTCCGCTTCGGTCAATTCTCCATAACGCACTTGTTCCGCGACCAATGAATGATCCCGCGTGAGTTGCTCGAGTTCGTTGCCCCGGAAACGGTAGGCGCGGCTGTCTCCTACGTGCGCGACGCTCATTCGTTCACCTTCGCAGCGAACCGCCACAATTGTTGCGCCCATTCCTCGCTGGGCCGCACTTGCGCGCGCTGTCTGGAGGATCGCTTGATTGGCCGATCGGATCCCGCTGGCCAAGCGATTGGAAGTCTCGGAAATACCCGCAATGCGTTCGCCGACGAACGGGTAGGTCGAATTTGAGCTGCTCTCGAAACAATGCGCTAGGACTGTCTCCACGGCAAGACGGCTCGCGATTTCGCCCGATGCCTGGCCGCCCATCCCGTCGGAGACGACGAATAGATTCATCTCGCGTGACACGGCAAAACTGTCCTCGTTGTTCTTACGAATGCGCCCTGCCTCGCTGCTCGCGCCAAATATCATGCTTGCCCCATTTCAAGATTCTCGCACCACTCGTCGATTGACTCCGTTTCAACAACTGCGCTGGCACCGAAAAGGACCCGACTCGTCCTATGCAAGGAACTCGCCCGTTAATAAAACGCTATCACCCGGAGTCATAAGCGTCGAGAGGTACCGGCAGATGCGTTTTCACAATAGTCACTTCAGTGCCGATTGATGCGGGTAAATCCATCGATTCGAGGTGAGGCCGAAGCAGCGCGCCCACACTTAGAACTGTTAGTGTTTCGGCAGCAGGCGAGTCCTCGGAATGTCCTGGCAGCAGCAGACCGGAAATCTGTGGTATCCGACCTCTCACGCCGCGCGTCTAAGCAAGTAGGAAAGCCTCTCGATATGACCAGGGCACTCAAAGCAGGGTTGGCGGCAGTATCTGTCGCGGCTTTTCTGTTCGCTTGCGCCGGCCCAGCATGGGCACAGCGAGGAGGGGCCCGCGGCGGCGGCGCGTCTCACGGGTACAGCAGCGCATCCCGTAGTTTCAGCAGCGGCTCCCGCGCGTCCGTTGCACGCGCTCCCATGGTTCGTGTGACTCCCCGGATGGCCGCACCCGTCAATCGAACCTACGCCGCGCGCAGTTTCGTACGCACGCGAAGCTTGAATTCCACTCGTGTGGTCACCACTCGCCCCTGGAGCGATCGTTATGGACGCTGGCACCGCGACCAATCCGTCGTCTTCCTCGGCGCAGGTTACCCGGGCTATTACTACAACCCGTACGACTACGGTTTCGATTATGGTTACAACAACGTGTCCTACGACGCGCAGCAGCCCGACTACTCGCAGCAGCCTGAGCAGTACGTTGTTGAGCAGCCTGCCCCGGCCCCCGTCCAGAACGCAGCTCCTGGGCCGGCCGCTGCGCTGCCGGATGTCGGCGAGTTCTTCCTGGTGCGCAAGAACGGCCAAGTCGTGCTGGCCTCCGCATTCACATTTTCAAAGGATCGCGTCATCTACATCACGCGCGAAGGCATGCGACGCTCGTTCCCCGCCGCCGAACTCGATAAAGACGCCACGCGACAGAGGAACGAAGCGGCCGGCACCACCGTTGTCTTTCCAAGCTGACCCAATTTTTTGCGTCGCGATTCCGTCGACACGGTCACCGCTCTAAAACTACCAAACAATCTTGAGTCCCAAGTGGAGGCTGAATTTCTCGTCACAGTTCAAGACAGGAATGTTTTCGCACAACGGCTGGACGATGATTTAGCTTAGATCACCAGGGTTGCGATGCGATCTGGAATGCGTCAGGTTTCTACGAGTCAACCTGTTACCAGGAAGGCCGTAACGAATGCTCTCGCCGGTCTGTTCTAGACCCGGTCATAGCGTGATTGGGCGTAGCGAGTATCACCCGGCACCGGGAACAAGTACACGATGAATTCCGCGAGCACGCGTTTCGGCGAAAATGCGTGATGTTCGATGATGTCCGTATAAGTGACGAAGTCGAACGAATTGTCCGCGAACGGCAGCCGCTCGCACGTGAGAATCACATCCGCGATAGTCCACACCGCGATCCGATCGCGACGCGGCCTCAGGCGAAGAAATTCTTAGACAGTAGATTTCCCCATTTTGTGCATTCAGTCCTTGACGGCTCATCGTTTCGGTAGTACTAAGAGTTCAAGTTGTACTAAAACTGGCTTTATGGACAGTTTTGTTATTGACGGACTTTAAATAGTCTGTTCTTGGGTGTGATTCTCAAGTTCAAGGCGGCTACGCTGTACGCCGGTGTGTGCCTCCCGAAACTTCCCGCAAAGGCGTATACCATGAAAATAGAAGCGATCAGACTGAGGACGTTTGTAATTTCGGCTTTGTTGGCTTTCATCGGTTGCGTAGCTCCTGTTCAAGCACAGACTCGAACGGTAATCGATACAGAGGTCGGTTCGGTTTATCAGAATCCAGGTGGAGCGTTCACCTACTCTGATTACGGTGCCTTTGTTGGTGACGCAGATGGCACATTGGCTCCGCAGGCGATAAATGCGATTTATGGCCAAGCATTCCAACTTGCTCCCGGCACAACCTATGGCCAACCCATCGCGAACTTTTATGCCGCACTCCAGGCATATGACGCTTCCCAGGTCGCAGCTGGCAATCCTTCGCTCTTCGTAACCGCAACGTATCAAGGTGTTTCGCTCCCTGTTTACTACGGCCCTTCACTGCTTCTATCCTCCTCTGGAGTTCCAACGGCGCCCAGCAGCGACTGGCAACAAGCTATTAATGTTAGCGATCCTCGATTCGTTAACTTTTGGATTACTCAGTATGCCTCGCAGGTTTTGACGGGTTCGCAATGGCTCGAGCTGGATGAGGGGGCCTTCAACTATATTTCGTACGGGGTCATAAACAGCGCCGGCGTTTTTGTATCCGGAGTGACTTGGAACGAGCCATATCCGCAAACTGATACGGCTTTCCTTGACGGAATAGCATCCTTCTATAATCAGCTGCAAACATATAACAAAACGGCTGCTAGTCCGATCCACACAATTACCGATGTAGGTTCCATCTCTCAGCCTGCGTTATTTCCGACGGTTTTTAACGGCGCTCCGGGCGTCTTAATAGAAGACATCTATGCCTGGTTCACCAACCCTACTGCTACGGTGAGAAATCAGTTCTATAAGCAAAGTTTCCAGCTACTGCCTTGGGTAGCCAGGAAAATAAGGTAGCTGTACTGCGGGCTATCCTTCCTAATGGCGGCGCTAATCAGTCCGATATTCTTTCATCCTTTTCCGTATATTCTGTGCTCAAGGGCATGAACTTCTTTTTCGCCCCCGGAACAAGTGTCAACACGCTGCCCAACCTCTGGTCGCCTTATTCCGGGGCACTGGGGTATCCGACCGGTACGATGACGTCGAGCAGCCCTAGCACTTTGGGTACTGGGTATCGGTTGTATCAGCGCAACTACGAGGGAGGCATTGTTTATCTAAACTGGACTGGCAGTCCACAGACCATTCATTTCCGCGGCAGATCTCCCTACTACAATCCAAGCGGAACGTCTGTGACTTCAATAACCATTCCGGATGGCGTCGGGACGTTCGTGAGTTTCGAAGCAAATAATATTCCCATGCCTGAAATCAGTCCGGTCTATAACACAACCGTAGATGGATCGGTCACAGTCACCATTACCAGCATCGTTCCTGGCGCCACGATCCGCTACACAACAAATGGCGGGGCAGTCGGAACAAAATCTCCCGTTTATTCTGGGCCATTTACGATCTCAAAAAGCGCTACCGTACAAGCTCGAGCCTTTCTAGGAACAAGTCAGAGCTACTCTTCAACTATCAAGTACACGCTCAACTAGCGACGTCGATGCTATTCGAGCATTTCGCGGACTGTGCGCGAGAGCGTGATTACCCGCCTCTGCGTCCGCTTTATTCGGCGGCTTGTTTTTCGCCGGCCTCAAATCCAACGACCGAAGGGCAGGCGCAACGACGATCAAATTTCTCCGAGCGCGCAAGGCAAAGTCGCGCGAGTCGGAAGTTGAACTGTAAAAACCATTGATCTCGATCTCTCAAAGTACGACTGCATAGCTTCCCGCTTTCATCAGGAAGCGCGTGACGCCGTTTCTTATCTAAAAGGAGGAATTGACACCAGAAACCACGCCTTCAATCAATTGATTGATCGGATAGAACAGGTTGCTATCGCCATCCGCGATCCGCTGCTTCTAATGGGACCAACCGGCGCAGGAAAATCCAAGCTGGCGCGACGCATCTTCGAATTGAAGAAGATGCGTCACACGGTCACCGGAGATTTTATAGATGTGAATTGCGCCACACTCCGAGGCGATGGTGCGATGTCCACGCTCTTTGGCCATGTGAAGGGCGCGTTCACCGGAGCTCTAAAGGATCGTCCCGGCATCCTGCGCGCCGCGGATACGGGAATGTTGTTTCTCGATGAAATCGGTGAACTTGGGAATGATGAGCAGGCGACGTTGCTTCGGGCGCTCGAGGAAAAAACATTCCTGCCGCTTGGCTCTGACAGAGAGGCCCACAGTGACTTTCAACTGATTGCGGGGACTAATCGTGATTTACTCGCCGCCGTACGCGAGGGGCGCTTTCGTGAAGACCTGCCGGCTCGAATCAACCTGTGGACTTTTACGCTGCCTGGATTGAGGTCGCGTCGAGAGGATATTGAACCCAACCTGCAATTTGAACTCGACTAATTTGCGCAGCGCACGAGCCGCCGTGTGACTTTCAGCAAAGAAGCGCGTCAGCGATTGCTGGAATTTGGGCTCTCACCCTCAGCAATGTGGACAGGGAACTTTCGCGATCTGAACGCTGCCGTGATCCGGATGTCCACGCTGGCTCACGGTGGTCGAATTTCAGTCGAGATTGTTGAGGAAGAGATCCAGCGCCTCAACAAAATTGTGGGCAAGTCTTGAAGATTCCATGATGCGCGGGTGCTCTGCGAAAGCTTCCTGCGAACTTTGCTGAATGCCAGTGGTTGGCCGTCATGAACCCGAGCGATCTTTCTGATGTTCAAACGAGTGGCCTTCCCAAAAACCTGCCTCATGTTTGTACTCTAAGTAATTGAATCGACGCGGTCAAACGTACGCTGTTTCAGCTGCCCACAAACACATGATTCTAAGATTCCGGCAAACGGGGGACTTGCGAAATATCGATGGCTCTCATCGGTCACTTCTTCACGAACGTGACCTTCTGCCAGGGGACAAGCCGCCCGCTGCCGAGAACGCCTCCGCAGGTGATACCGTTCGATGTGTTAACCGGCGCCTCCATCTTGGCATCGAGTCGATTTTCGTTCCAACCCTTAATGTGCATTAAACCCCGTCCTCCGGGGCACTGCGTCGCGGGCGCCCCCCGCCGCCCACTGTCGTGCCGTACAAATTTCCAGCTGCATCGAACATCAGGCGGGCATCCGGCAAGCCCCCGTCCTCGCCGCCGGTGAAGATGTGCAGCACAGTCAACGCCCACTTGCCGTTCGGACCGGGCTTCACCTCGAACACAGTGCCGGCGCGTCCGTCATTTCCCTTAAAGCCACCGCTAGTGGTCGTGCCATAAATATTGCCTGCCTTGTCGAAGATCAGGTCTGAAAGCGGCTGATACGGACCCGCCTGGTAGGAACCCCTGTCGGGGTCCGGGTAAGTTGTGAACAACGAGAGCAGGGTCTCGGACCACGTGTCATTCGGACCGGGTGTCAGCTCAAAAACTGTGCCGCCTCCATTTTCGCCGCCAGCCGAAGTTGTGCCCCAGACGCTGCCCGCCTTATCGACGATTACGCCGCCCCTGGGTATAACACCATCCCTGCCGTCCTGTTGGAAGCTATGCAGAACCGTCTCCGACCACTCGCCGTTCGGGCCAGGAGTCAGCCGAAATACGGTTCCCCTTCCAAAAGCGCCACCCACACTGGTTGTGCCGTACAGGTTGCCTTGGGCGTCGAAGGTAAGGCCTTTTCTCGTTTATTCCAATTGCCGATGAGAACAAACGGAGCCCAATAGCAGGGGTGCGAATTGCCTTCGTGAGCAGGTGAAGCCCTCAAAAATCTGGGCGCCGAGTGCGAAGAGAATTCAAGAAAGCCAGTATATATATTCTGAGGAGAAAAGCATGAGAAACCACGCAAGAACGAATGCTGCGGACCTGGCAAGACATTCTGATTGCTTCATCATGGTCGAGCCCGACGGTGTCATTTCAGGGGAGACTAAGGAAAAAGGGGACGTGGTGGGCCTCGAAACCTGGAATTTTGAGTATTTCGCCGACCATATCCGGCTGCGAAAGCTGTACCCGAGCCGAGGCGGGTCAATTAAGCTACCTATCCCCCGCAAACAAATAGAAAACATCCGGGAGGAACTCAACCGCCCGTCCCCTGTGGAGCTTCGTGTCGCACAACATGAAGCGGGACACGCGCTCTTTTGCTACGCGCTCCGTCTTTGCCCTGTCCGGCTCATCGATCTTCGCCTCAGGGTCCTACCTAGCGGAAACCTTCATGCGCAGGTTGAGCGTCGCAAGCCGGTTTCTCTGAGATATTTGAGAGGTGTCATATCTCTCCAGTTCACTGATAAATATTTCTTCAATAATATCCAAATTTTGGCGTACGCGTGCCAGGGCCTAGGAGGGATTGCGGGATGTCAGGGCAACGAAAGTGGTGCGAAGGACGACCTAGTGAAATTCAATAAACTAGTCACCTTGATCCCCGAATTAGCTCGTGCGCCAGAGGAAGGATTGGATCAGACCGTATCTCGTCTCCGAACTGAGTTGCGGGTTCTTGCCGATAAGATCATCGCTGACCCAATTGTTGCATTGCGCCACAAAGAACTCGCCGAGAAATTGTTCGAGAAGGAGTGCCTGGATCAAACTGCGATTGAGAGTATCATTGTCCCGGCAACCCTTCCGGACTACTCTGGGATGATTGAGGAAATCGGAAAGAGATTCAATATTCGGTCGACCTAGTGAGGCTTACGGTGAGGTAGAGTTTCGTACTGCCCTGAAATCCGGCGAACTCCAGAAACATCCGTCCGCTCAGTTTTCACATTTCATCGTCTGATAGTAAGCGCCGCACTCGAGGTTTGTTCTGTCCCGGGGAGCGGCTCGATTGGAAATGAAACCGACAACTGTAGTGACTTTTGCAGTGACCCTACGAGCAGACGGCTACATTCGGATACATCGAGGCACAATCTTCTGGAAGTGCGAAGTCTTGAGATCTCTGTGGAATGTGAGAAATTACGAGATTTATGGGAGTTAACGAATCTGCCTTGGGCGCAGGTTTCCGAAATTCAAACTGCCTGGTGAGAACTGTCGAAGCGTCCGAGCGCGAGCAAGCGTTGGGTCGCGCACGTTGCCAGGCTCGCGAGCGCTTCTGCGGAGCAATAGTTCTCTTGGGAAGTCCTTTATATCGTGGCAATCTCCTGCGACGGAATGGCACGCGAGAGTGAGTGTGCGCCGTGCGGACTCTTACGATCGGACGCTCAGGATTCTTTGTTTCGTCGGCGAAGTCGGGAAGGTTGGCTAGCGGTCGACGAAGTGGTCCCGGAAAACGAAAACTTGGGAGTTTCCCCTATCGGTCGCGCGCGATTCTCACGGAAGGCACTTGGATTGCAATAACTACTGCGGCATCGGGGGAAATTGCGATGCGGTGCCGTGTAAATGACTGAGAACAACCGGGCGCAATAGGCTCGATAGTGATTTCTGCTCCAATCCGTGCGAAAAAAAATGCGCAAAAAAAGCATTGATTGTGCGCGGAAGTGAATAGTAGAATCCCGGTAGTCCCCAGCTATGGTACGAGTGACGAAAGCTTGCCGCCCAGCTTGATTTCGTTGCGACCTAGAAGCGTTTCAGACGTACTTGCCTGCGAATATTTAAACACTGTACGAAGTAACAGTTGTATATTGGTCACGATCGTTGGGGTTGTCCGCGGCATTAGCCGCTCTTAAGTCATACTGCAAAATATCACGCGCAATCAGCGCGCTTGGGAGCATTTTAATATGAACGCACTTTCCTCTCGCTTTTCGCGGTTCTGTTTTGGTTTGATCGGAGCAGCCTCGCTGGTGTTGCTATTCGGACAAGCCGTCCACGCGCAAACTCCTGCGACAAGCCCAATTCAGCAGCCCGACGGAACATTGACCAATGGTGTGCCTTACGATTGGTCGATGCGCCATATGGTCTTCTCGAACGCGGAGAAGGCGAGCGCGAAAGGAATGTCCGAGAAGTTATCCAAGGTTGTCAATAACCCGCGCTATATTCTGCAGCAGAAGCGGCAATTACTTGCGCAATCGTCCGAGGCCGCTGGCATAGCGGCCGCCGTGGCAAAATCGGGTAGCGCGACGAACGCGTCCCCCGAGGCCGCTAAAGCGACTGGCAATGCCTCAAAAACGAAAAGTGCGACGACGCGCGACTGGACTCTTCCGCTTGGGAACGGTGGCGTGGCGCAGAATATGTGGCCGGCGAACTTCTACTCCGGCGACGCGACTGGTGCAGGCGGCCCGCCCCCGACCGGTTACTGCAAGGACGATTTCGTTGTCGTTGGACTGAACGTCGTAAGCTCGACGCTCCAGGCGAATCTGGTTGCAATCGACGACCTGTATACCGGCTCCGGCGGCGCCTGCGGGACGGGCACGACTCCGACCGTGAAGTGGGCTTACAACACATCCACCAATCCTAGTGGCACGATCACGACATCTCCCACTTTGTCGCTCGACGGGACCCAAGTGGCGTTTGTCGAAAGCACGGGCTCCAACAGTAGTGGCCAGTCCATCTTCCACGTATTGAAGTGGGCCGATGCCAGTGGGACCGCGTCCGTGGGTGCTCCCACGAAGCCCACGGCCGTCTCCAGCACGGTCGGTTGCACGGCGCCATGCATGGTGAGCATTACTTACAATGGTTCATTCGGAGACACCTACTCCGCGCCGTTCTATGATTTCAACACGGACACAGCATACGTCGGCGATGACAGTGGAACGCTCTGGGCGATCACGGGTGTGTTCTTCGGAACACCGACAGTCTCCTCGACCGCCCCCTTCGGTGGTGGACTTCAGGTGAGCGGTACCGCGGGACAGATCACGGCCCCGGTTTTCGATTACTCGTCCGGTAACATCTTCATCGGAGGACAGGACGGGATGCTGTACGCCGTGTCTTCGACAAACCCAACGCCAACTATTACTTCAATTCCTGTCGGCAATGGCGGCGCAGCCGGATACCTTGCCGCCGCTCCAATCGTGGATGGCTTCGACGGTACAGTGCTAGAGTTCGCGGCAGATAATGCTGCAGGCGTGGGAGCAGCGACGGCCGCTACAAAGGCTGTGTCTGTACAGGCAGACACAACGACGCCATTGGGGAACCCTCAGGTTGCAATTGTCGGCGAGGGAAATCTTGGCACCACGAGCACTCTGACGCTGGCTGCGGGCACCTTCGATAACAACTATTACAACTACAGCGGTACGGGTGCGAACACCGGACATTTTTATGAGATTGGTACCGCGGCCGGCGCGCAAAATCCCGTGCTTTATCAGCTTTCCTACAGTGGCGTTAACTCGGTGACCATCACTCCGGGCACCGGAGGCGCTACGAATCCGACGGTTACAATCGCGGCCCCGGGCGGCGGCGGAACGACTGCGACGGCATCCACGACGGGTGGGGTATTCGGGATTAACGTTACCGCAGCTGGAAGTGGGTATACGAGTGCCCCAACCCCTACCTTTACGGGCGGCGGTGGTTCTGGCGCTGCCGGAGCGGTAACCAACTACAGCCTCGCCACGGTCGGCGTGACGTCGGGCGGCTCGAACTACACTGGGGTGCCGGCAATCACGATCAATGGCAGCGGAACGGGCGGCGGCACGGCGACAGCCGCCTTGGGACTTGACGTTGCGACACTCCTCACTCCGGGCGCTTATACCTCCTTCCCGTCTGTTACGTTCCCTGGCGGGACGACCAATGGGACGGCCACGGATACCGTCACGGTTCAGTCGATCGGGGTGACCGCCGGCGGAGCTGGCTTCACTTCGATTCCGACACTCAACTTTAGTGGTACTCATACAGTTGCGGCGACGGGGACGCTGAGCTTGGGTCTCAATACGATTACGGCGAGTGGCGGGACCGGCTACACCTCGGTTCCTTCGATTACTTTCACCGGCGGTACGCAAACTGGTGGCGGCCCGGGCGGCGCAGCAGCAACCGCCCTCCTGGGCCTTGTCACCGGAAATCCAGTCGTTGGCGCGGTAGTATCGAGCGGAGGGTCCTACGCCTCCATTCCAACCTCGACATGTGCCGGTGGGGCGACGAACGGAGGGTGCTTGCCAGTCGCCGGCCTGCAGACGATCTCTGTCTCTACGGGTGGCACGGGCTACACGGCTGTTCCGACGGTCGGCTTCACAGGCGGCACCTCTACCACAGCCGCTGCGGCGACGGCCGCCCTTGGAGTGACTACGGTCTCGGTCGCTACGGGCGGGTCGGGCTACACGGGAGTGGCGAGTGTTGGCTTCTCGACCAGCGGTTCAACGACGGCAGCGACAGCGACATCATCCATGGGAGTTAACGCGGTTAGCATTACTGCACCGGGATCGTACACGTCCTTCCCAAGCGTCACATTCAGTGGGGGCGCGACGGGAACGCCCCTCGTTGGCGTTACGTCGGTTGGCGTAACGGCAGGCGGGTCGTTCACCTCCCTTCCGACGATCACGTTTACACCCGCGGGGGCGACGGCCGGGCCGGTCATGGGAGTAACCTCGCTCACCCTCACCGGCGGCGGGACTGGCTACACTTCCGTTCCGACTGTTTCTATCAACGGTACCGGCACCGCGGGCGCGGCAACGGCTGCTCTCGGGGTGGGCACCCTCACGCTCACCGGCCACGGAGCGGGCTTCACTTCCGTGCCGACGGTTTCGATTCCG
>Ga0209624_10000914_pt1 | contig 24867 bp, 20 predicted proteins | sample JacPinW_OM2H0_O1_FD_188565 | JGI IMG/M metagenome (GOLD analysis project Ga0209624, IMG submission 188565) | Forest soil microbial communities from Algoma, Ontario, Canada - Jack Pine, Ontario site 1_JW_OM2H0_O1 (SPAdes) (version 2) | ecosystem: Environmental > Terrestrial > Soil > Boreal...
CTAAAAAAATAATATGACTCAATAATTCATCATCAGACCATTCTTTTTGATATTCCACATCATATTTTATTTCACAGTTATTGTTTCTTATTAATGTTATCAAATTCATTTTTATTATTTAAATATTGATTGTATTTTCTAATATAATTAATATTTAAATCAATTTTTATTTATTTTTATTTTCAATAAAATGTATATAATAAGGATCCAATTTATAAAAAGGTAAATCAGGACTATATAATAATTCTATCATTAAATCCTTTTTTTTGTTAATTATTGATTTGGTTTTATATAAACGCCATTTCTTTAGATATTTTAGTTGTTTTAATTGTTTCAAAAAATTTCTAAATTTTACTAACTTTTTATGATCTTCGATGTTGTCATAAATTAATTGATTATTACTGCAATCTAATTCTTGACAATTAATTAAATCAGGTAGTGTAGTTAATTGATTATTATAACAGTATAATGTTTGACAATTAATTAAATCAGGTAGTGTAGTTAATTGATTATTATAACAGTATAATGTTTGACAATTAATTAAATCAGGTAGTATAGTTAATTGATTATTATAACAACCTAATTCTTGACAATTAATTAAATCAGGTAATGTGGTTAATTGATTATAACCGCAATCTAATATCCGACAATTAATTAAATTAGGTAGTGTGGTTAATTGATTATTAAAACAATTTAAATTTTGGCAATTAATTAAATCAGGTAGTGTGGTTAATTGATTATTATTACAGGATAATTCTTGACAATTAATTAAATTAGGTAGTGTGGTTAATTGATTAAAATTGCAAATTAATATTTGACAATTAATTAAATTAGATAGTGTGATTAATTGATTTTCAGAACACCATAATTTATGACAATTAATTAAATCAGGTAGTGTTGTTAATTGATTATTATAACAGTATAATTCTTGACAATTAATTAAATCAGGTAGTGTGGTTAATTGATTATTACCGCAATCTAATTTTTGACAATTAATTAAATCAGGTAGTGTGGTTAATTGATTATGATAGCAACCTAACATTTGACAATTAATTAAATCAGATAATGTAGTTAATTGATTATAATTGCAATCTAATTTTTGACAATTAATTAAATCAGGTAGTGTAATTAATTGATTATGACCGCACGATAATAGTTGACAATTAATTAAATCAGGTAGTGTAATTAATTGATTATTATAACAGTATAATGTTTGACAATTAATTAAATCAGGTAGTGTAATTAATTGATTATTATAACAGTATAATTCTTGACAATTAATTAAATCAGGTAATGTGGTTAATTGATTATTATAACAGTATAATTCTTGACAATTAATTAAATCAGGTAATGTGGTTAATTGATTACAATGACAATCTAAAAAAATAATATGACTCAGTAATTCATCATCAGACCATTCTTTTTGATATTCCATATTATATTTTATTTCACAGTTATTGTTTCTTATTAATGTTATTAAATCCATTTTTATTATTTAAATAATGATTGTATTATTTAATACAATCAATATTTAAATCAATTTTATTTATTTTGATTTTCAAAAAAATGTATATAATAAGGATCCAATTTATAAAAAGGTAAATCAGGATTATATAATAATTCTAACATCAAATCCTTTTTTTTATTTATTATTGATTTGGTTTTATATAAACGCCATTTCTTTAGATATTTTAATTGTTTCCAAAAATTTCTAAATTTTACTAACTTTTTATGATCTTCGATGTTGTCATAAATTAATTGATTATTACTGCAATCTAATTCTTGACAATTAATTAAATCAGGTAGTGTGGTTAATTGATTATTATTGCATTCTAATATTTGACAATTAATTAAATCAGGTAATGTAGTTAATTTATTACAATGACAATTTAAAAAAATAATATGATTTAATAATTCATCATCAGATCATTCTTTTTGATATTCCACATCATATTTTATTTTACAGTTATTGTTTCTTATTAATGTTATCAAATTCATTTTTATTATTTAAATATTGATTGTATTTTCTAATACAATCAATATTTAAATCAATTTTATTTATTTTGATTTTTCAATAAAATGTATATAATAATTCTAACATTAAATCCTTTTTTTTATTAACTTTTTTATGATCTTCAATGTTATTATAAATTAATTGATTATCAGTACAAAGTACTGTATGACAATTAATTAAATCAGATAGTGTGATTAATTGATTACCATAAAAATTTAATGTTTGTCAATAAAGTTTGACATTTGCATCTGTTATTTGATAACACTCTGACAGATTAAGTGTACAACAATTTCTTAATAATTTAACACTGTAGTCAACCCAATACGAAGAATATGTTAAGAAGAAATATTTAATATGAAATCAAATATCATTATTAAAATAAAAAATTATTATTTATTACAAATGTGAAATAAATGTTAATCGTATAATTTCATTATCATTTTTTGACATAATAATGAAATTGTGACATATTTAATTTAACAACCAAACATAATCATATATTTGTTTTTATTATATTTGTAAATAATTTGTTGATTTATTTCATTTAAGTTCAAATTATTTATGCTAAATTTTATGTACGTTTGTTTTTCTTATCAATATATTTTCGTATTCTAATTTTGTGAATTCAATTTCGTTACAGTGATTATTTTTATTATCTTGATAACAACATGAAATAATTGACATTGAATTTAATTATAAAAACAAATAAAAAATGTGTGAATTTTAAATATACTTCAAATTATAGAAAAATCGAACACATTATTCTATTTTATTAATAATTTTAATCGAAATCATTATTTATATATTTTATCTCTCATTCAATCAAAAAAAATAACACAATAATATATAATGAATTTAAGAAATTGTTGTCAATCTATACAAAGATGTAATAATCCATATTGTATACAATTCATTGAAATAATTGGATCAACAGGACCAATAGGATCAACCGGACCAACTGGATTAATCGGATCAACTGGACCAACTGGACCAACTGGATTAACCGGATCAACAGGATCAACCGGACCAACTGGATTAACTGGATCAACTGGACCAACTGGATTAACCGGATCAACAGGATCAATCGGATCAACTGGTTTAATAGGACCAACTGGATTAACCGGATCAACAGGATCAATTGGACCAATTGGATCAACCGGATCAACTGGACCAATCGGATTAATTGGACCAACAGGACCAATCGGATCAACTGGTTTAATAGGACCAACTGGATTAATCGGATCAACAGGATCAATTGGACCAACTGGTTTAATAGGACCAACTGGATTAATTGGATCAACGGGATCAACTGGACCAATCGGATTAACTGGACCAACAGGATCAATTGGTTTAATAGGACCAACTGGTTTAATAGGACCAACTGGACCAACTGGATTAACGGGATTAACGGGATTAACCGGATCAACAGGATCAACTGGACCAACAGGATCAACTGGTCCTAATAATGTGTTAAGTTTTGCTGATTTCTTTGCATTGATGCCTGGAGATAATGCAGCAACAATTGCAGTTGGCGCACCAATATTATTTCCTCAAAATGGCTCTTCTAGTGGTGATGGCAATATTGTGAGTACAAGTTCATCTACATTCCAATTATCAAATATTGGTACTTATCAAATTTTATTTCAAGTGAGTATTACCGAACCTGGACAATTAATGCTTGATCTAAATAGTGTATTAATTGCCAATTCCGTTGTTGGTCGAGCAACTGGAACTGATCAACTTGTTGGAATATCTTTTGTTACTACAACGACAATTAATTCAATACTTAGAGTTATAAATCCTCCTGGAAATTCAACTGCATTAACAATAACTCCATTTGCAGGTGGAACACATTCAGTTTCTGCACACTTAACTATTATACAATTAATGTAAACATTTATGTAATCTGATTAAATAACATGATTTATTTATTAATAAATTATATTAATAATAGTCGTTAAATTACTTTTAAAATTAATGAATTTGTTTTGATAATAATGATTTCACGTCTGCATTCAAAAGATTCGAAGATTGAATTATTTGGTTAACAATGACATCTTCCATTCTTTTGATTGTGCGATATATCTATTGTAAATAATTAACATATTTCCAATGATTTCTTCTCTGTCATTAAATAACAACCACCAAGACTAAATGAATAACAATTTCTTAAAAAATCAATATCTTTATCTGTTATTTAATCACGATCAGAAAAATCAATTATATGATGATTTCTTAATATCTTGACACTGTCATTTGTTATTGAATAACAATGAGAAAGATTAAATGTATAACAATTTTCTAGCATTTTGACACTTTTATTTGTTATGACAACCAGAAATATTAAGTGTATGATAATTTCTTAAAAATTTGACACTTTCATCTGTTATTTTTTTACAATCAGAAAAATCAAACGCATGACAATCATAAAGATTAAAATTAAGATTAAGAATATGACAATCGTAAAGTGTATGACACTTTCATCTGTTATTAATTTATATTCAGAAAGATCAAGTGTATAACAATTTCCTAACAATTTGACACTTTCATCTGTTATTTTTTTACACCAAGATAAATTAAGTATATAATAATTTCCTAACAATTTGACACTTTCATCTGCTATTTATCTGTCACTAAAATCATATTTAATAAAATTATAATGTTTAATAACATATTTAATATTTTTCACCCTTCTAATGTAATGGTTAAATAAGATAAATTTTTTTTCCTAATAATATCTCTATACAATGTACTCAACTGTTCCATTTATATTAGTTTTTAATGGTAAATATGATAGAATATCCATTATAATGGAATTTGTAATGATTATTTTTTGACAATTAGAAAGATTAAGTGTATGACAATTTCCTAAGAATTTGACACTTTCATCTGTTATTCTCCAACATTCAGAAAGATTGAGTGTATGACAATTCCCTAATAATTTGACACTTTCCTAATAATTTGACACTTTCATCTGTTATTTTTTCACAGAAAGAAAGATTAAATGTGTGACAATTTCCTAATAATTTGACACTTTCATCTGTTATTTTTTCACAATCAGAAAGATTAAGTGTATAACATTTTCCTAACAATTTGACACTTTTATCTGTTATTTTACAATAAGCAAGATCGAGTGTGTGACAATTTCCTAACATTTTGACACTTTCATCTGTTATTTTTTGACAACAAGTAAGATTAAGTGTATGACATTTTCCTAAAAATATGACACTTTTGTCTGTTATTTGATCACAACAAGAAAGATCAAGTGTATGACAATTTCCTAATAATTTGACACTTTTATCTGTTATTTTACATTCAGAAAGATTAAGTGTATGACAATTTCCTAAGAATTTGACACTTTCATCTGTTATTTTTTGACAAGTAGAAAGATTAAGTGTATGACAATTTCCTAAGAATTTGACACTTTCATCTGTTATTTTTTGACAAGTAGAAAGATTAAGTGTATGACAATTTCCTAAGAATTTGACACTTTCATCTGTTATTTTTTTACAACGAGAAAGATTAAGTGAATGACATTTTCCTAACATTTTGACACTTTTATTTGTTATTTGATTACATTTAGAAAGATTTAGTGTATGACAATTTCCTAACAGTTTTACACTTTCATCTGCTATTTTACTATCACTAAAATCATATTTAATAAAATTATAATATTTAATAACATATTTAATATTTTTCACCCTTTCTAATGTAATGGTTAAATGAGATAAATTATTTTTTCTAATAATATCTCTGTACAATGTACTCAACTCTTCCATTTCTATTAGTTTTTTTAGTGGTAAATATAATAGAATATCCATTATAATGTAATTTGTAATAATCATTTTTGAATTGTACCATTATCTTTATTTAAATATTAAATAAAGATAATTTAATCAATTTTTTAAATCATCGGACAACATTTTATCTAAGAATAAGGTTATGATATTTTCTTAAGAATTTTATACATTTATCTGTTATTTGATGACAATCAGAAAGATCAAGTATATGACACTTTCCTAAGAATTTGACACTTTCATCTGTTATTTTTTTACACCAAGAAAGATCAAGTGTATGACAATTTCCTAAGAATTTAACACTTTCATCTGTTATTTTTTTACAACTGGAAAGATCAAGTGTATGACATTTTCCTAAAAATTTGACACTTTCATCTGTTATTTTACAACTGGAAAGATCAAGTGTATGACATGTTCCTAAGAATTTGACACTTTCATCTGTTATTTTTTTACAACTGGAAAGATCAAGTGTATGACATGTTCCTAAGAATTTGACACTTTCATCTGTTATTTTTTTACAACTGGAAAGATAAAGTGTATGACATGTTCCTAAGAATTTGACACTTTCATCTGTTATTTTATTACACCAAGAAAGATTAAGTGTATGACAATTTCCTAATAATTTGACACTTTCATCTGTTATTTGATGACAATCAGAAAGATCAAGTATATGACACTTTCCTAAGAATTTGACACTTTCATCTGTTATTTTTTTACACCAAGAAAGATCAAGTGTATGACAATTTCCTAAGAATTTAACACTTTCATCTGTTATTTTTTTACAACTGGAAAGATCAAGTGTATGACATGTTCCTAAGAATTTGACACTTTCATCTGTTATTTTTTTACAACTGGAAAGATAAAGTGTATGACATGTTCCTAAGAATTTGACACTTTCATCTGTAATTTTTTGACAACTGGAAAGATCAAGTGTATGACAATTTCCTAAGAATTTAACACTTTCATCTGTTATTTTATTACACCAAGAAAGATTAAGTGTATGACAATTTCCTAATAATTTGACACTTTCATCTGTTATTAAATTACAACCAGATAGATTAAGTATATGACAGTTTATTAAGAATTTAACACTTTCATTTGTTATTCTCCAACACATAGAAAGATTAAGTGTATGACAATTTCCTAAGAATTTGACATTTTCATCTGTTATTTGATCACAATGAGAAAGATTAAGTTTATGACAATTTCCTAACAATTTGACACTTTCATCTGTTATTTTTTCACAATAAGAAAGATTAAGTGTATGACAATTTCCTAAGAATTTGACATTTTCATCTGTTATTTGATCACAATGAGAAAGATTAAGTTTATGACAATTTCCTAACAATTTGACACTTTCATCTGTTATTTTATTACACCAAGAAAGATCAAGTGTATGACAATTTCTTAACAATTTGACACTTTTATCTGTTATTTTACAACCAGAAAGATTAAGTGTATGACAATTTCCTAAGAATTTAACAGTTTTGTCTGTTATGTTGCTGTTATTAAAATCATATTTAATAAAATTATAATGTTTAATAACATATTTAATATTTTTCACCCTTTTTAATATGATGGTTAAATGAGATAAATTATTTTTTCTAATAATATCTCTATATAATGTACTCAACTGTTCCATTTCTATTAGTTTTTTTAATGGTAAATATAATAAAATATCCATTATAATGTATTTGGTAATGATCATTTTTGAATTGTACCATTATCTTTATTTAAATATTAAATAAAGATAATTTAATCAATTTTTTAAATCATCGAACAACATTTTATCTAAGAGTAAGGTTATGACAATTTCTTTAATATTTGACATTTGTTATTTTTTTACAACCAGTAAAATTAAGTGTATGACAATTGCCTAAAAATTTGACACTTTTATCTGTTATTTTTTTACAATAAGAAAGATTAAGTGTATGACAATTTCCTAAGAATTTGACACTTTTATTTGTTATTTTATAACACCAAGATAAATTAAGTGTATGACATTTTCCTAAAAATTTAACACTTACATTTGTTATTTCACAACCAGAAAGATCAAGTGTATGACAATTTCCTAACAATTTGACACTTTTATCTGTTATTTTACAACTAGTAAGATTAAGTGTATGACAATTTCCTAACATTTTAACACTTTCATCTGTTATTTTTTCACAATAAGAAAGATTAAGTGTATGACAATTTCCTAACATTTTAACACTTTCATCTGTTATTTTTTCACAATAAGAAAGATTAAGTGTATGACAATTTCCTAACATTTTAACACTTTCATCTGTTATTTTTTCATAAGAAAGATTAAGTGTATGACAATTTCCTAACATTTTGACACTTTCATCTGTTATTTTTTCACATCTATATAAATTAAGTGTGTGACAATTGCCTAACAATTTGACACTTTCATCTGTTATTTGATCACAATAAGAAAGATTAAGTGTATGACAATTGCCTAACAATTTGACACTTTCATCTGTTATTGAATAACAATATGAAAGATTAAGTGTATGACAATTGCCTAACAATTTAATACTTTCATCTGTTATTTCACAATGAGAAAGATCGAGTGTATGACAATTACTTAACATTTTAACACTTTCATCTGTTATTTGATTACAATAAAAAAGAATGAGTGCATGACAATTTCCTAATAACTTGACACTTTCATCTGTTATTTTACAGTAAGAAAGAATGAGTGTATGACAATTTCTTAATAATTTGATACTTTCATCTGTTATTCTCCAACATTTAGAAAGATTAAGTGTATGACATTTTCCTAACAATTTGACACTTTTATCTGTTATTTTACAACCAGTAAGATTAAGTATATGACATTTTCCCAAGAATTTGACACTTTTATCTGTTATTTTACAATCAGAAAAATTAAGTGTATGACAATTTCCTAACAATTTAACACTTTTATCTGTTATTTGACGACAACCAGAAAAATTAAGTGTATGACAATTTCTTAACAATTTGACACTTTCATCTGTTATCATACTATTGTGAAAATCATATTTAATAAAATTATAATGTTTTGGAACATATTTAATATTTTCTATCCTGCTTAATGTAATGGTTAAATAAGATAAATTATTTTTTCTAATAATATCTCTATATAATGTATTCAACTGTTCCATTTCTATTAGTTTTTTTAGTGGTAAATATGATAGAATATCTATTATAATGTACTTGATAATGATCATTTTTTTAATTGTATCATTATATTTATTTCATATTTAAATAAATATAATTTAATCAATTTTTTAAATCATCGAATAACATGTCATCTATTATTTGTTATAACAATTTTTTAAATATTTGACACTTTTTATTTTTTACAACCAGTAAAATTAAGTTTATGACAATTTCTTAAAAATTTGACACTTTTATCTGTTATTTTCAAATGTAAAATTATATTTTTACACCTAATTTTTTTACTAATTCAATACATGTATATGTTATATTATTACAACCTCTAAGTTTAAGTATATAACATTTTCCTAATAATTTAACACTTTCATCTGTTATTTGATTACAATAAAAAAGATTGAGTGTATGACAATTTCCTAATAATTTAACACTTTTATCTGTTATTTTATCACACCAAGATAAATCAAGTGTATGACAATTTCCTAACATTTTAACACTTTTATCTGTTATTAATTTGCATTTAGAAAGATTAAGTGTATGACAATTTCTTAATAATTTGACACTTTTATCTGTTATTTGATCACACCAAGATAAATTAAGTGTATAACAATTTCCTAACATTTTAACACTTTCATCTGTTATTCTCCAACACATAGAAAGATTAAGTGTATGACATTTTTCTAAGATTTTGACACTTAAATCTGTTATTTCATCACAAGTAGAAAGATCAAGTATATGACAATTTCCTAAGAATTTGACACTTCTATCTGTTATTTTTTTACAATGAGAAAGATTAAGTGTATGACATTTTCCTAAGAATTTGACACTTTTATCTGTTATTTGATAACATTTAGAAAGATTAAGTGTATGACAATTTTCTAACAATTTGACACTTTCATCTGTTATTTGACGACAATTAGAAAGATTAAGTATATGACATTGTCCTAAGATTTTAACACTTTTATCTGTTATATTTATGCAATCAGAAAGATCAAGTGTATGACAGTTTCTTAACAATTTGACACTTTCATCTGTTATTTTTGAACAGCCGGAAAGATTGAGTGTATGACAATTTCCTAAGAATTTAACACTTTCATCTGTTATTTGATAACATTCAGAAAGATTAAGTGTATGACAATTTCCTAACATTTTGACACTTTCATCTGTTATTTTACAGCCGGAAAGTTTAAGCGTATGACAATTGCTTAACAATTTGACACTTTCATCTGTTATTTGATCACAATAAGCAAGACCAAGTGTATGACAATTGCCTAACAATTTGACACTTTCATCTGTTATTAAATAACAATTAGTAAGATCAAGTGTATGACAATTGCCTAACAATTTGACACTTTCATCTGTTATTAAATAACAATGAGAAAGACCAAGTGTATAACAATTTCCTAAGAATTTGACACTTTCATCTGTTATTTTTGTACAAGAAAGGTCAAGTGTATGACAATTTCCTAATAATTTGACACTTTCATCTGTTATTTTTTTACAACCAAAAAGATCAAGTGTATGACAATTTTCTAACATTTTGACACTATCATCTGTTATTTGATCACAGTATTTCAAATTAAGTGTATGACATTTTCCTAATAATTTGACATTTTCATCTGTTATATTGCTGTTATTAAAATCATATTTAATAAAACGATAATGTTCTGTAACATATTTAATATTTTTCACCCTTCTTAATGTAATGGTTAAATGAAATAATTTATTATTTCTGATTATATTTCTATATAATGTACTCAACTGTTCCATTTCTATCAACTTTTTTAGTGGCAAATATGATAGAATATCCATTATAATATAATTGTTGATGATCATTTTTGAATTATTAAATACTATTTATTTAATGTTCATTTAATATTAAATAAACATTAATCAATTTTTTAAATTATTAAATAACTGTACATGATTTATTTACTAATTCAATACGTTCATTTGTCAAATACATTTATATTTACACCTAATTTTTCTACCAGTAAGATAAAGTGCATGACAATTTCCTAAAAAATTGATACTTTCATCTGTTATTTGATCATGATAAGTTTGATCATAATGAGAAAGATTAAGTGTATGACAATTTCCTAAGAATTTGACACTTTCGTCTGTTATTCCCGTATTAGAAAGATAAAATATATGACATTTTCTTAACAATTTGACACTTTCATCTGTTATTTTTTTCTGCACCAAGAATAAAGTGTATTACATTTTTCTAATAATTTGATTCTTTCATTTGTTATTTGTTTACAACCGCAAAGATGAAGTTCATGACAATTTCCTAAGAATTTGATACTTTCATCTGTTATTTGATGACAATAAGAAAGATTTAGTGTATGACATTTTCCTAAGAATTTGACACTTTCATCTGTTATTTGATCACAATGAGAAAGATTAAGTTTATGACAATTTCCTAAGAATTTGACACTTTCATCTGTTATTTTATGACAACCGGAAAGATTAAGTGTATGACAATTTCCTAAGAATTTGGCACTCTCATCCGTTATTTGATAACAACCGGTAAGATCAAGTGTATGACAATTGCCTAACAATTTGACACTTTCATCTGTTATTTTATTACAACAAAAAAGATTAAGTGTATGACAATTTCCTAAATATTTAACACTGTCATTTGTTATTTGATCGCAATGTAAAAGATTAAGTGTATGACAATTTCCTAATAATTTGACACTTACATCTGTTATGTAACTATAGGCAAAATCATATTTAATAAAATTGTAATGTTTAGTAACATATTTAATATTTTCTATCTTGTTTAATTTAATGGTTAAATGAGATAAATTATTTTTCCTAATAATATCTCTATATGACGTACTCAATAGTTCCATTTCTATTAACTTTTTTAGTGGCAAATATGATAAGATATCCATTATAATGTAATTATTTATGATGATCATTTTTAAATTGTTAACACAAAATTGATTAATATTCATTTAATATTAAATGAATATTAATTAATTTTTAAATTATTTGAATAATTGTATATGATTTATTTACTAATTCAATACGTTCGTCTGTTATTTCATGACAATCATCAAGATAAAATGTATGTCAATTTCCTAATAATTTGACACTTTCATCTGTTATTCTCCAATAACAAAAAAGATTAAGTATATGATATTTGCCTGATAATTTGACACTGTATTTGTTATTTTAATGATAAGAAAGATCGAGTGTATGACATTTTCCTACGAATTTGATACTTTTTTCTGTTATTAAACCACACTAAAACAAAATGTATGACAATTTCTTAATAATTTGACATTTTCATTTGTTATTTGATTACAATTAAAAAATTTAAGTACATGACAATTTCCTAAGAGTTTGATACTTTTATCTATTATGTTTGTACAGCCGAAAATTAAGCGTATGACAATTTCCTAATATTTTGACATTTTCATCTGTTAAATTGCTGTTATTAAAATCATATTTAATAAAATGATAATGCTTTGTACCATATTTAATATTTTTTACTTTTCTTAATAATAATCTTAATATGATGTATTCAACTGTTTTTTATTAACCCTCTCAATAGTAAATACGATAGAATATCCATTATAATATAATTTGTAATATTCATTTTTTGAACTGTTTATATTATGTTACTAGTTAAATAAACACAATTTAATCAATTTTATTATTAGTTTATCAAACAAATAATTTATATTTTTTTATGTAGAAACTTATAAATTATTTTATCTTAATGTTGAAGAAGAAAGATTACTTCATATCAAAAACATATAATATTTTGCTTACATATTCAAAAATATATTACCACCATTAATTTATAGAAGATATCTAATACATGCAAGTAGTAATATAGAGACTATTATAATTAAAAAATTATTTAAGAAATAATATCTAAATATGTAATTAAAATTTATCAATCAATGTTAATCATTTAAATAATAAATAACATTGATTTCTTACTATACGAATATTATTAATTGAAGGTATTATAGTCTTTAAAAAATGAAATTAAAAAAAGATAATTGTTAGATTTTTGTTAAAGTTCAATTTATTAATAGATATTCCAGATCATATGTATTGATAAATGAATAAAAAATATCATATATCTCTTTGTGCATTCATATTAATTTTGGGAAAAAATTAAGATAAATTTTCATTATTTGAATTCCAAATATTGTACATTTGTTTTAATATTTCTATATATAGAGTCGGATTTAACATTTTTTTCATATATTCTCTTCCAGCTATTGCTATCTTTTCACAATGATAATCATTATTTTTTGCCCATTCAAGAAGATTAATAATATCTGATCCATCATGACAACATGGTATAAAATGCACCCATGGTGTCAAACTTTCAAAATACCACGCTTCATATACGAATGGGTATGGATGTATAGGTACTGAATTACTCGCTAAAACCCAACCAAATGCAGTTGATATATCATTACCTTCTATACATAAGATAAGTTTATTATTTAACATATCTATTATTGTTAACCTTGGTTTTAATAAATTTTCAACTTGATTTTTATAATCGTTCCATTTTGGATCGTTTTTTGTTGCTTCTATAATTTTTGTGAAACCCACATCTATATTTTGTTTATTAAATAATTGATTTATAATTTCAAATCTTGAAGATTTAAATTTTCCATTTTGCATTTGTGACAATAATGGCCCTGTCGTTACACCTCTAAAAATTAAATTAAATTTTTTGTCTTGCCATTGTATTTTATCATTCAATCCATTATTAAATTCTATTACATGTGAACATAATGGCCATAATATATGTTCTTTTAATCCAGCTTGACGATTATATGTCCATAATGGTATTTTATTTGATCCAATTGTATCTACCATAATTATTGGTAACAATATGTTCATTGGTTTATTTTCTGATAAAATATTATATAATGCTATTTGTCCAACAGTTTCATCATATCTATAATTTGCCCATGATTGATATACAATATTTATTTTATTTATTGTATTATCCGTTGCATATAACCATCTTTTTATATTTACATTTTTATTTTTTTTTAAATCTATTTTATCCCACTGTTTATTTATTATATAATAATATGCATTACCGTATCTAAATAATATTTGTTTATTTATCCATTCTTTATCCACTTCTGATGATATTATATTTTTTAATGATAATTCTTTATTTATCCATGCAATATTTTCTTTAATTCTTTGAGAAATTTCTATATCATTTAGTACATCCATCATATTATTTTAATAATAATTATTATTATTATATACATGATATATATAATAACAAAATATCCGTTTGTAAATAACTACAAACATTTTAATTTAGATAAAAAATAGCGAAAGAAATATTTTTCATATAACACTTTCCTAACAATTTGACACTTTCATCTGTTATTTTTTTTGCACCAAGAAAGATAAAGTGTATTACATTTTTCTAATAATTTGACACTTTTTATTTGTTATTTGTTTACAACAGGAAAGATCAAATTCATGACAATTTCCTAAGAATTTGATACTTTCATCTGTTATTTGATGACAATAAGAAAGATCAAGTGTATGACATTTTCCTAAGAATTTGATACTTTCATCTGTTATTTGATGACAATAAGAAAGATTAAGTGTATGACATTTTCCTAAGAATTTGACACTTTCATCTGTTATTTGATCACAATGAGAAAGATTAAGTTTATGACAATTTCCTAAGAATTTGACACTTTCATCTGTTATTTGACGACAACAAGAAAGATCAAGTTCATGACAATTTCCTAAGAATTTGACACTTTCATCTGTTATTTGATAACAACTAAAAAGATTAAGTGTATGACAATTTCCTAAGAATTTGGCACTCTCATCTGTTATTTGATTACAACCGGAAAGATTAAGTGAATGACAATTTCCTAACAATTTGACACTTTCATCTGTTATTTTATTACACCAAGTTAAATTAAGTGTATGATATTTTCCTAAAAATTTGACACTTCCATCTGTTATTAAATCACAACCAGTAAGATTAAGTGTATGACAATTTTCTAAGAATTTGACACTTTCGTTTGTTATTTTTTTACACCAAGAAAAATCAAGTGTATGACAATTTCCTAATAATTTGACACTTTCATCTGTTATTTTACAGCAGGAAAGTTTAAGCATATGACAATTGCTTAACAATTTGACACTTTCATCTGTTATTTTACAGCAGGAAAGGTTAAGCGTATGACAATTGCTTAACAATTTGACACTTTCATCTGTTATTTGATCACAATAAGAAAGATCAAGTGTATGACAATTGCCTAACAATTTGACACTTTCATCTGTTATTTTATTACAACAAGAAAGATTAAGTGTATGACAATTTTCTAAGAATTTAACACTTACATCTGTTATCAATTTACAATAAAAAAAATCAAGTGTATGACATTTTCCTAACAATTTGACACTTTCATCTGTTATGTAACTATAGGCAAAATTATATTTAATAAAATTGTAATGTTTAGTAACATATTTTATATTTTCTATCCTGTTTAATGTAATGGTTAAATGAGATAAATTATTTTTCCTAATAATATCTCTATACAATGTACTCAATTGTTCCATTTCTATTAGTTTTTTTAATGGTAAAAATGATAAAAAATCCATTATTATATACTTGGTAATGATCATTTTTGAATTATTAATATAAAATTTATTTAATATTTAATTAAATAAATTTTTATATGTTAATCATTTTTTTCACAATATATGACAATCAATTAATTGTTTAGAAGAAAAAGAAATGTTTGAATGAATAACAGTTTTTTTTAAAAAAATATCTATATGACAATTTCTTAATCATTTGACACTTTCATTTGTTATTTTTGAACAACCAGAAAGATTTAATGTATGACACTTTCCTAAGAATTTGACACTTTCATCTGTTATTTGATCACAATAAGAAAGATCAAGTGTATGACAATTTCCTAATAACTTGACACTTTCATCTGTTATTTTTATACAATCAGAAAGATCAAGTGTATGACAATTACCTAACATTTTGACACTTTTATCTGTTATTCTCCAACATTCAGAAAGATTGAGTGTATGACACTTTCCTAAGAATTTGACACTTTCATCTGTTATTTTTATACAACCATAAAGATTAAGTGTATGACAATTTCCTAATAACTTGACACTGTTATCTGTTATTCTCCAACATTTAGAAAGATTGAGTGTATGACAATTTCCTAATAATTTGAAACTTTTTTTTGTTATTTTATGACACCAAGATAAATTAAGTGTATGACATTTTCCTAAAAAATTAACACTTACATCTGTTATTTTTTGACAATCAGAAAGATTAAGTGTATGACAATTTCCTAACAATTTGACACTTTTATCTGTTATTTTACAACCAGAAAGATTAAGTGTATAACAATTTCCTAACATTTTGACACTTTCATCTGTTATTTTACAACCAGAAAGATTAAGTGTATGACAATTTCCTAACATTTTGACACTTTTATCTGTTATTTGACGACAACCAGAAAGATTAAGTGTATGACAATTTCCTAACATTTTGACACTTTCATCTGTTATTTTTTCACAATAAGAAAGATTAAGTGTATGACAATTTCCTAACATTTTGACACTTTCATCTGTTATTTTTGAACAGCCGGAAAGATTTAATGTATGACATTTTCCTAACAATTTGACACTTTTATTTGTTATTTGATTACATTTAGAAAGATTTAGTGTATGATATTTTCCTAACAGTTTTACACTTTCATCTGCTATTTTACTGTTACTAAAATCATATTTAATAAAATTATAATATTTAATAACATATTTAATATTTTTCACCCTTTCTAATGTAATGGTTAAATGAGATAAATTATTTTTTCTAATAATATCTCTATACAATGTACTCAACTGTTCCATTTTTATTAGTTTTTTTAGTGGTAAATATGATAGAATATCCATTATAATATAATTGTTGATAATCATTTTTGAATTGGTTAAATAATATTTATTTAAATATTAAATAAATATTATTTAATCAATTTTTTAAATTGATAGTTTTCAACAAGAAAGTTTAAGAGTGTGACATTTTTCTAATGATGTAACAATTTCCTAACATTTTGACACTTTCATTTGTTATTTTATTACATTCAAAAAGATCAAGTTTATGACAATTTTCTAACAATTTGACACCTTCATCTGTTATTGAATGACAATAAGAAAGATTAAGTGTATGACAATTTCCTAAGAATTTGACACTTTCATCTGTTATTTGATCACAATGAGAAAGATGAAGTTTATGACAATTTCCTAACAATTTGACACTTTCATCTGTTATTTTTTCACAATAAGAAAGATGAAGTGTATGACAATTTTCTAAGAATTTGACACTTTCATCTGTTATTTGATCACAATGAGAAAGATTAAGTTTATGACATTTTCCTAAATATTTAACACTTTCATCTGTTATTTTTTTGCAATGAGAAAGATTAAGTGTATGACATTTTCCTAAATATTTAACACTTTCATCTGTTATTTTTTTACAATTAGAAAGATTAAGTGTATGACAATTGTTTAAGAATTTGACACTTTTATCTGTTATTTTTTTACAATGAGAAAGATTAAGTGTATGACAATTTCCTAATAATTTGACACTTTTATCTGTTATTTTACATTTAGAAAGATGAAGTGTATAACATTTTCCTAATAATTTTACACTTTTATCTGTTATTGAATAACATTCAGACAGATCAAGTGTATGACAATTTCTTAACAATTTGACACTTTCATCTGTTATTTGATGACACCTAGAAAGATCAAGTGTATGACAATTTCCTAATAATTTGACACTTTCATCTGTTATTCTCCAACACCTATAAAGATTAAGTGTATGACAATTGCCTAACATTTTGACACATTCATCTGTTATTGTTAGACAGGCGTAAAGATTGAGTGTATGACAATTTTCTAACATTTTAACACTTTCATCCGTTATTCCGAAACAATAAGAAAGATTGAGTGCATGACATTTTCCTAAGAATTTGACACTTTCATCTGTTATTCTCCAACAACAAGAAAGATTAAGTGTATGACAATTTCCTAACAATTTGACACTTTCATCTGTTATTTGATCACAATTAGAAAGATCAAGTGTATGACAATTTCCTAAGATTTTGACACTTTCATCTGTCATTAAATTACAATAAGAAAGATGAAGTGTATGGCAATTTCCTAAAAACTTGACACTTTCATCTGTTATTTTTTTACAACCAGAAAAATCAAGCGTATGACATTTTCCTAACATTTTGACACTTTCATTTGTTATTTTTGAACAACCGGAAAGATTAAGTGTATGACATTTTCCTAAGAATTTGACACTTTTATCTGTTATTTGCCAACATTTAGAAAGATTAAGTGTATGACATTTTTCTAACATTTTGACACTTTCATCTGTTATTCTCCAACATTCAGAAAGATTGAGTGTATGACAATTTTCTAACATTTTGATACTTTCATCTGTTATTTTACAACCAGAAAGATCAAGGGTATGACAATTTCCTAAGAATTTGACACTTTCATCTGTAATTAACTTGCAATTAGAAAGATTGAGTGATTGACAATTTCCTAATAATTTGACACTTTTATCTGTTATTTTACAACCAATAAGATTAAGTGTATGACATTTTCCTAAGAATTTAACAGTTTTGTCTGTTATGTTGCTGTAATGAAAATTATATTTAATAAAATTATAATGTTTAGTGACATATTTAATATTTTTCACCCTTCTTAATGTAATGGTTAAATGAGATAAATTATTTTTCCTAATAATATCTCTGTACAATGTACTCAATTGTTCCAATTCTATTAATTTTTTTAATGGTAAATATGATAAAATATCCATTATAATGTAATTGGTAATAATCATTTTTAAATTGTATCATTATATTTATTTCATATTTAAATAAATATAATTTAATCAATTTTTTAAATCATCGGATAACATTTTATCTATTATTTGTTATTTTTTACAACCAAAAAATTTAAGTATGATAATTTCCTAAGAATTTGACACTTTCATCTGTTATATTTAATAAACGCATAATTTTTTATAACATATTCAATGTTTTATATAATTTTATAAACAAGTATATCCACATATTTGTTCTGATATTTTTTCTAAAGAATTTATTTTATTGTCTCATTTTTTTACCAATTTTTAACGATCAACATGATTAGAATATTGATTGTAATATAATTAGATATTATTTTTTGGATTGAAATATTTTTCAAAAAAAATTTACACAGATTTAACAGAAATCTCAAAAAATACTCGTATTTGATCATTCAATTCAATAATTGCTTCAATATACTCAATATCATTCATTACTGAAGTTTTCTCCGATGAAAAAGAGATATGCTTGCTTTCCTTCATTAAGAGCTCACACATGAGCTTCTTTTTCTAAAATTATTCAAATACTTTCTTAATCACTTCATTATCAAATACAATTTCATCTGCTTTTTATATGATGCTTATAAACTATCTTTTTCAATTAAAATATTCATTTATTGATTAAAAACTCATGTTTACAGGAGTTTTTAAGGGGGGAAAGGGGAGTTTTTTTTTGGTTTTTTGTTTTTTCTATTTTATAGTAAATAATTTACATTAGTGATAACACGGATTTCATACCAATGCAAATTAGACGTATTTTGATGCGGTAATTCAAAAGATCAACATTCTTAACTCTTAAGAACTTTATGAGTTGATCATTCTGTCCAATCTTTATCATTTCATCAATGATTTCAACATCAATATGCATCTCCATGCATAGTGATAATGCCATATAATGATTGAATTCACGAATCAAATGTAAAGAATATTCCGATGCGACTCTCAATTGAGACAAAATAGTTGTTTCAAATCCAACAGTTGCTGTGCGTACTCGAGCAACTTGTCTTATCTCTTCTCTTTTTGAAAGGCTTTGTTTTAACTTGCTCAAAGTTGAACCAAGACGTGGCTTCAATACATTACATTCACAAGAACTGATTAATTTTGATGTCAACAAGATACTTAAAATATCATTGCTAACAAAATCAAAATCTAGAATCAAAATAATAATCTCACTGGGCATATTTTCTAATGAAAAATTCATGTTGGTGAAATATAATCAATTGCGATCCTATTGTAATATAGGATTAACAATAATGAATTCATTAATATTTTAATATATCAATTTTTATTTAATTATATAGAAATATAAACAAATAATATAGTAATTGTATTTGATATTATTTTTATTAAAAAATGACAGACGAAATGATAAGAACGTTTCATTACTTTGATGTTGAATTTGAATACCATTTACTTGAATTGCGTTTTTTCAACATGAATTCGAAACAATGGGTATTATGTAATCCATAAATTATCATTTTAAATAAAAAAATCAAAAAAATGAAAAAAAACCTCCTTTCTTATCCTTTAATTATCCTTGAATTTCATGGGTAGTTAAAAGGTAAAGAACAATTGAGTATTAATAATATTCTTTGAAATATTTAAAGAATATTATTAAATCAATATTGTTAAAAGATGGTATCACCATTAGACATACAACAATATTCTAAAAATTAATACTTTTATCTGTTACTAAATGACAATTTCTTAGAAGTTTGATATTTTCGTTTGTTACTTGATTTCTATTGAAATCATATTTCATAAAATATTTATTGTAATTTAATTTATGATAAATAATAACTTTAATCATTCAATTTATTGATCTTATTAGTTATAAATCGAACAGATTCATTATACTCGATAATGAAAATAAATTTTTGTAAATATAAATAAAATTAACTAATTTCACATCAATTTAATAATTGTTAAAATATATGATACTTATTCAAAAAATCTAAACTTTTGCCTATTTTTAATTTTAATAATTAATTCATTATATTATTTTTTCAATAATGTAATGAAAATAAATTCTTTAATGTTTTATCAATTATTTTCATTAATTATTTTAATTAAATGATTTTCGAGTAATATTGTATCTAAAAAAATAATAAACGTAAAATATTTTCCATATTCAATGCTATCAGTTAATTTTGATCCATTTGTGCTATTTATATTGAATGAATCATCATCTTTAATTTTTTCAATAGAAACAATAATATGATCAAATCTATCTATAATTTCACGTGTAATTATATTAAATATTTCTAATGAAAAATGTGTACAATCTATTATGATATATTTTTTCTTATATTTAAGTGCATTTTTGTACGACTGATATATATATATTCGTGCTTTTGATAAATCGAATTCTTCCAAATTCAAGTATGCATTGCTATATTTCAATGAAAAATTATCCGGAAATGTGAAAGTATTCTCTTCAATTTCTTTTTTTTCATCGAAAGAACATTTATTAGATTTTGCATTTGAAGATGTCATTTATTATGACATTCTTAATATGAAATAGATAAATACATATTTTATTTTTCAATTTTTTTAAAAAATATATAATGTATAGAAATCTAATGAAATCAATTATGAATAATTGATTAATTTCTCATTTTATCGATTGTTTCTCATCTCATTAAGATCCTTAAGAAAACTCATGCTTGTACAGGTGTTTTTTAAAGGGTTTAAGAGAGAAGAGAGGAATTTTTTTGAGTTTTTTGATTTTTTAATTTTTATTTTTTTTTCTATTTTTTTTCAAAAATTATGAAACATTAACAAAAATTCTTATGGAAGATTGTATCGTATTCGATGCCTTAGATAACCATCTAGGTAAAATTTGGATAATTGAATCTCATGTAAACCTGAGTAGTGACAAAAGGTCTCATAATCTTCTGCATCGTGTTTGACTTGGATCATTCTATCTCGTTGCACTTGAGCAAATAATGTAGATACCAATCTTGAGGATTTAAGATCTTCAACATCTGTCAAGGAATTCAAAACATTGTCAATAATCTCATTGGGTAGATTGTTCATAGTAAATAATATAAAATATACTAACTATAGGAATAATTTATGATGAAAAATAATGAAACTTCTTAGTGTTAAATTTTTCAATTTTAATTAAAAAATGATTTTGTTGAATGTTTGTAATACTAGTTATTACTGACATTTAAGTATCAATAAGAATAATATTCAAAATATAGCAATATGTATATTTTATTATGTGCAATCATTGATGAAACTTTTTATGGAATAATTACATGAAGTATTATTAAATTTATGATTTTCGATTTCAGAAATTGGGAATTTATTGTACTCTGTAAATCAGAACGTGAGTTTTATGATGCCGATATAAAAATGAGCATTTAATTGGTGCATTTATCGGCACATTAATATCTGTTTTTTTAAGATTATAATGAATACCGCAATGGAGGTATTAAAGATAATAGAGGCAATGAAAGCAACTGATAAAAAATATTATAATAACAATTGTTATTATAATATTATCGCTTACCAAATCAAAAACTCATGTTTTACAAGGGTTTTTTTTGGTTTTTGGATTTTTTGATTTTTTGGGTTTTTGATTTTTTTATACTTAAAAATATAATGTACATTTATCATTCGATTAATAATCAAGTTAATTATTGTTGATTAACAATATAATTTGATTAATTATGTTCGTTACTCCATTCTTATCATTCACAAGAATGGCAGTTCGCATTTGTTCTAGAAGTTCAGAAACAATCCACATTCTTTCAGTAGGTAAGTTTTCAGTGGGTAAGTTTGTAGTATCTATAGGAGCAAATGAAGGCATTTTATCGAATGAAATTATATGGATAATATAATTTAAAGGTACTATTTAATATTTTATTTTTCAATTTTTATTCTCAAAACACTTAGCATATCATTTATTTGAATCACTACATGATTTAATGACATTAATATATACATATTTTTTCATGATTATTACATTAAAATTACTCAAACGATCATATGTATATTTACCATTGATAATTCAATGAATTTAGAATATTTAAAATCCTTTTCATACGAAAGATCTAAAATACCAATTGTAAGATTCATGAATAAAACATTTTTACATATTATTAACATTAATCCGGAATTCAGATTAATCAATTAATTAATGACAATGATATATTCAAAAAAACAAATGATACTTCTATTTATTACGTTCTATTTCAATTTCTAAATCAAGTTCTTTTAATCGAATGTTAATTTCAAGTTCTTTTATTTTAAGATCAGCTTCTATTTATTACGTTCTATTTCAATTTCTAAATCAAGTTCTTTTAATCGAATGTTAATTTCAAGTTCTTTTATTTTAAGATCAGCTTCTTTCATTTTAATATCTCTTTCAAACTCTAATCGATAATTATCAGAATTTTTGTACTCCAATTCTAATCTACGTAATTCATCTACATTATTTAGTGCTACTATTTTATTATTAGCTTCTTGAATAGTTGGTAATTTATATTTTTCTATTAGTGATTTCATATGATCAATAAAATATTCTATTGAATATTTAGTAGTTATTTACAATAACTCTGATTGATTTTTTCTATTAATAGTCAAATTACATCGTAATTTTATTTTTTTTAAATCGTCTTCAAATAATTGTTCTATTTGTTCACAATTATCAGTTTCACCAATGAAAACAACTTTAAAAGTATCAAATGAAGCTAAATGTTCATTCTCTCGTTTGAAGAACCGTCTGCTCAAACCGTATTTAAAAATAAATTCACCATTAATTTTCCCAACATAACTTATATATACAACAAATTATTAAATAATGATGATATTTTATTGTCATCATAAAAATTTTTAATTTTCAGTTCTTTTGGTTGCATCGAATAGATACCATATTTAACAAGAGCCGGTATAACTTCGTTATCCAACCCATTTTTTTATTTTTTTTTGCAAACGGTTGTTTGGAATGATGAATTAGATTAAAGAAGCCTGATAGATTGATGAATTTCATTTTCTTATCTAGATTTTTTGATTTTGTTTTAGAATTTATATAACAATCATTACTATTCTTAATCTTTTTGTCATCTGAAATTTTCTTGATATATAATGTTAAATTGAACGATTTTATAATATTACCATTAAATCCTTTTTTTGTTTATTATTGAATTGGTTTTATATAACCACTATTTCTTTAGATATTTTAGTTGTTTCAATTGTTTCCAAAAATTTAGAAATTTTATTAACTTTTTATGATCTTCGATGTTGTCATAAATTAATTGATTATTATTGCAATCTAATTCTAAACAATTAATTAAATCAGTTAGTGTGGTTAATTGATTGTTAATGCAGTATAATTCTTGACAATTAATTTAAATTAGGAAGTGTGGTTAATTGATTATTATTACAACAAAATAATAGACAATTAATTAAATCAGGTAATGTGATTAATTAATTATTATAACAGAATAATTTATGACAATTAATTAAATCAGATAGTGTGGTTAATTGATTGTTACAACAATATACTGTTTGACAATTAATTAAATCAGGAAGCGTGATTAATTGATTATGATTGCACAATCATTGTTGACAATTAATTAAATCAGTGTGGTTAATTGATTATCATAACAATATAATGTTCGACAATTAAGTAAATCAGGTAGTGTAGTTAATTGTTTACAATGACAATCTAAAAAAATAATATGACTCAATAATTCATCATCAGATCATTTTTTTTGATATTCCACATCATATTTTATTTCACAGTTATTGTTTCTTATTAATGTTATTAAATCCATTTTTATTATTTAATATTGATTGTATTAGAAAATACAATCAATATTAAAATCAATTTTATTGATTTTGATTTTCAATAAAATGTATATAATAAGGATCCAATTTATAAAAAGATAAATTAGGACTATATAATAATTCTAACATCAAATCCTTTTTTTTATTTA
>Ga0209624_10000915_pt1 | contig 24835 bp, 18 predicted proteins | sample JacPinW_OM2H0_O1_FD_188565 | JGI IMG/M metagenome (GOLD analysis project Ga0209624, IMG submission 188565) | Forest soil microbial communities from Algoma, Ontario, Canada - Jack Pine, Ontario site 1_JW_OM2H0_O1 (SPAdes) (version 2) | ecosystem: Environmental > Terrestrial > Soil > Boreal...
CGATATTTCGCGATCTCCTCGAAGAAATCGTTGTGCGCGTTGAAGAAAAAACTCAGCCGCGCACCGAATTCGTCGACATCAAGACCGCGCCGTCGAGCCCATTCCACATATTCCACGCCGTCATAGAGTGTGAACGCGAGTTCCTGCAGAGCTGTCGATCCGGCCTCGCGAATGTGATATCCGCTGATCGAAATTGTGTTGAAGCGCGGAGTAAATATCGATCCGAACTCGAAAGTGTCGATGACCAGCCGCATCGATGGCGCCGGAGGATAGATGTATTCCTTCTGCGCAATGTATTCCTTAAGGATGTCGTTCTGGATCGTGCCAGAAATCTTCTTCCAATCCGCGCCCTGCTTTTCGGCAACCACCAGGTACATGGCCCACAGCACCGATGCCGGCGAATTGATGGTCATCGACACGGTTGTTTTCTCGAGATCGATGCCGTTGAAAAGAATTTCCATGTCTTCCAGAGAATCTATCGCGACACCGCACTTGCCGACCTCGCCTTCGCTGGCCGGATGGTCGGAGTCGTATCCCATCAACGTAGGAAGATCGAAAGCGACCGACAGCCCGCTGCCGCCGTGCTCGAGTAGATATTTGTAGCGCTGGTTAGTTTCCTCGGGGGACGCAAAACCCGAGAACTGGCGCATGGTATACAGCTTGCCGCGATACCCGGTGGCGTGAATGCCGCGCGTGAAGGGCGCCTGGCCGGGATAGCCGAGATACTGCTCTTCGCTCCAATCGGTGGGCAGGTCAGCATTCGTATAAAGCCGCCGGATCGGCACGCCGGAGATTGTGGTGAAGCGCGCGTGGCCATGCTCGTCGAGATTGACGCCGCTTGCCGTGCCGATCGGGCGTTCCGGAGACTTCTCGATCGTCGGCGCCAGAGTCTTCTCGGCCCAATCTTTTTCCGTTTCTGAGGGATGCCGATTTTCGAACACATCGGCGACAGGACTCTCGGCGACTTGCGGCGGCGTGAACGGCTTCTTTTCCATAGAAGGTAGGACGATCCCCAGTGCTCCGTTTCGATGATAGGGAAGCAAGTGCGCCGGAGCAAGGTGCAGACACGGGTTCAAAACGACCGGTCGGTCAGTCGCGCAGATGTCTTCAGCTCGTGAGCTTGCTTTGCAGCAGGCTCCGGTTACGCGGTGACCATCTTCGTCGACCAGCTTTTTGCAAATGCTCCGAAACGGTCGAGTGCCTTGGGGAAATTGTCTCCGGCAGCCGCGAAGCCCAAGCGAAAATGCGAGGGCGCATCGAAGCAATCGCCCGGAGCCAGCAGGACCCCATGCTCGGTGGCGGCTTGGCAGAACGGACGATCGTTTTCTCCGCTCAGCAGCCAGGGAAACGCAGTCATCCCACCTTGGGGAGGAATCCATCCGAGCACGTCGCGATGGTCCGCCATGAAACGCTCGAGCAGCTTCAGGTTTCGCGTGGCAGCTTCTTGCGTCTTGCCGAGCACGACATCGCGTTTGCGGATTGCGATCTCCGAAAGAATTTCTCCCGTCGTAGAGTTGCAGATCGAGAAGTAGGCGCGCGCGGTCCAGTATTGCTGACGACGTTTAGCGTCGTGCTCAATCATCCATCCTGTGCGCACTCCGGCAATCGAAAATGCCTTCGAGAGGTCAGAGATCACAGTGGCGTGCGGCAGGCGCGCTGCCGACTTCGTTTTCTTTGCGTGATAAATCGGGTGGTAGACCTCGTCACAGACCAGCTGGATTCCGCGAGCGGCGGTGAACTCATGCAGCGCTTCCATTTCGTCATCGCTGATGGTAGCGCCCGTGGGATTGTGAGGGCTGTTGACGAGGATAAGCTTGGTCTTCGAGTCGGCGAGCCGCTTGATCTCGTCGGGATCAAGCCGGAAGCCGTTTTCGCGGCGCACGCGATAGAAGCGGGTTTCAAGCCCAAGGGATTCCGGGAGGGCGGAGAATGTCGTGAATCCGGGCTGCGGGATGATGACGTTCGCGCCCGGCTCAGCGGCGAGCCACATCAGGGCGACGAGCGCTTCGGAGGCGCCGGTCACGACTTGCACGGCCTCGGCAGGAACGCCTTGCATTTCGGCGATCGCCTCACGGAGGCTGTCGCCGCCGGAGGGATGGCCGTAGACAAGATTGTGGTTCAGAAAATGGTGGCGCGTTTCTTCGTCGGAGAGGGCGAGTATGTCGTTTACGGTCCAGGTCGGTCCGGTGCTCGCAGCGAGGTTGAATTCTATGTCGTGTTCGTACTGATCGAGCCAGGCATCGAGCAGGAAGGGCTTGAGTTGCATGAGCACCTCGACGGAGAATGGTTCCTGTTATTGATTCTGCCAGTGGGCGCTCGGATGATTTTTTGTTTACGGGCAGCGCTCAGCCCCTAAAAGGGGCAGTAGATGCACATTTTTTACGACACCGCTAAAGCGGTGTCCTGATACGAACCAACCTCGATACTGCTCAACCTCGATACAGACCATGCCCTTTGTTTATAGACCTACGAGGCCACATTCATTGCTGCTTGCGCGAGAGTTCCCATGCCTTGGAGTATTTCCACGAAACATAGACAGCGTGATAAATGTGCAGCAGAAAGCCTTCGCGTCCATCGAGGAATCCAAGGCGGAAAAAATAGTTATAGAGAAACGTAAACAGCGGTCGCAGAATGATGTTGATGAAGCTGAATCGTACTGTCCCCTTTGCGACCACCATCTCCGCGCCGAGGGAAGAGTAGCGGTTCATGTGCTCGATGTAGTCAGAGAGCGTCGGGTAGGAGTGATGGATGAGAGCGCCTTGCAATCGTCCGGGGACGAGACTTAGTCCTCCTCTTCGGTATTCCTCAACCTCCAAGGTTTCGTGAACTGCTGCGTCTTTGAACCTGCCAGTGCCGTGTCTGAACAACCTCAACTTGCGGTCGGGCCAGAAGCCGCCATGTCTGATCCAGCGGCCAAGGAAGTAGTTCTTCCGTGGTATCAGAAACCCATTGACAAAGATCGGAGCAGAAGTGCCGTCGGCTAGTTTCTGTCTGAACTTGTCGCCTCTGGGCGCATTCCGAACTGTGGTCTGGATCTCCAATGCAACCTCGGAGCTAACCTCTTCGTCAGCATCCAACGAAAGAATGTAGTCTCCAGTCGCCTTGTCGATGGCTGAGTTCTTCTGCGCGGCGAAGCCTTTCCATTCCTCGATGAATACTTTCGCACCGAACGATTTCGCGATCTCTACGGTGCGGTCCATAGAGCCCGAGTCGACAACGATGATTTCTCCTTTGCCGTCGGCGACCAGCGGCTGCACGCTTCCGAGCGTGCGGCCGATGTTGGCCTCCTCATTGAAAGTAATAATGACGACGGAGAGCATCATGGAAGTTTGAGTGCGTACAGGACTCGGAATTGTCTCACGACAGGAATGCAGAAGTAAGAAGCCGGAATGCGGCGGCCGTTGCGAGCGGAGTCACGTCTAACTTCCGATTGCTCATCGCTCATCGCTCACTGCTCGTGCCGGCCCAACCGCTTCCAATATCAAAAACACAATCAGAATCACAAGCTCCGGCTCGATTGGATGGCGATAGCGCGCGTGCGGGAAGACGAAGTAGTACACCGTCGGATAGGTCAGCACCAATCCAGCGAAAAGCCAGGCTGCGGGCCGCTTCTGGCGGATCGCTCGCCCGAGCCCCCACAGAGCCAATATCGAGGTTGCAAGAAACGCTGACGAGCGAAAGTCGACCGGCGACAGGTTGCTGGTCGGTCGGGGCACGCCGTTCCAGTAATAGAAGAAGCGTTTCAGGCTGATCGCCGCGAAGCGTTCAGGATGGGATGCGATCCAATTAAACGCCTGCCGCTTGCACGATTCCGCGTACGCAAGCTCGCCCATGCTCTGAAACTTCTCCAGTTCAAGCTTGTTGAGATTCGGCTGCAGGTACGCCATCAGCATACCGTCGGCATAAGGAGCGTTTCCCAAACGAACTTGCAATCCAAAATCGTCGCGCAGGAAAACGAAGCGGCCAAATACCTCGTAGTTGCGCACGACCCACGGCGATAGCACGGCAAAAAAGATGGCTGATGACAACACGACGCCTGCCAGAGAAGGCAAACCTCGGCGAAAACGCTGCCGCCAGATCCGCAACCCACAGAAGGGAAGGAACGCCAGCATCGTGGGATTGGCGAGCGCGCCAATCCCAAAAAGTAATCCGAAGAGAATCCAAGTGCGGAATTCGGACTTTTGCAGGGGCCGACCGGCGAGTCGGTTCAGCGGCGCGCCCCGGACGAATGCGTCCGGGGCTACATGAGCCAGTTCTAGCGCCACAAGAAAGGCACACGCGAGCACGAGAGGCGTGAACGTCGTGTCCCAAATCCAGTGGATCGACCAGTACCAGATGTAAGGATTCAGTCCCCACGCGTAAGCCGACCAAGTCGCGATGCGCTCACCGAACGTTTTGTGAGCAATGAAAAAAATGGGGATACAAGTTAGCGTCGCCAGGAGACTGTTGATGGTGAGCAGGACCCACGCCGACGCTTGCGAGTAAATGCCAAAGACCTTGAAGACGCCGGCCATCAAGTAGGGATAGAGCGGCGGTTCCCATGCGGTCGGGCCGGTATTGCCTTCGTAGGGGCTGCTGAACCCGTGGCCCTCGACGATGGAGCGCGCGACTCGTCCCATCTCCCAGCCAAATTCAAAGTGATCGTCACCCGGGCGGGTGCGGTACTCATGCAGAGCTCCGATGGCCACGACCTGCAGCGCGAACGACAAGGGCAAAAGCCACAGGAAGAACTTGGGAAGCGCAGGCCGCGCGGATCGTGCCATCGGAGCGTAGTGTATCAGGTAAGCCCAGTCCCTTCTGTGGATTACGGGCAATCCATCAAAGTTTTCCACAGTGTTCCTTCAGGAACACTTCCATGCACAAAAATGTACGTACAAATGGGAACGTACATATGAGGTGCCGTCATCCCAGGCGAGCCCTACATTTGCCCTCCCTGCTGCGGATTCTGGGCAGGCGGCGCCCTATCCTGACGGGGTGCCACGTAAGGAACAGTCGGCAGATGCGTCACTTGGCCGCGGGTCGCCTCGGCGATATCGATGCCGGCATGATCGAGCAGCAATCCAGTGGCGCGGTCCAACTCGATCCGCGATTTCTCATACGCAGCTTTGGCTGAAACCAGATTCGACTCTCCCGTTGTGAGTGTGGCCGCGTCCTGCAGAATCGTGACCTGTGTGGTCAGTCCGACTTTCAGCTTCTGCTGATCGGCATCCAGCGTCTGGCGGGCGAGGTCAACCGCGGATTGTGCCGCTTCCACTGCAACCCGGTTCTGCTTTACGTCAAACTGCGCGTTGCGGACCTCGATCCGCACCTGATTTTCCAATTGATGCTGCCGAACCTGCGCCTGCCGGTATTCGAGTTCGGCGCGCACCTGGTTCGACTGCGCCAGCCGGTTGCGCAAGGGAATGGTCAACGAAAGTCCCACCCCTTTGTCAGGCGCGGTCGAATTCACGAGCTGGTTGAGAGTGTTGCCGTAGCCGACCGAATTTGTGGTGCGAAATGGCGGCGGAGCCTTGGTCGGATCAAAGCAAAACGTACTGGTCGTATTGGCGCAGTTCGGAACCGCGGGATTGATGTCTCCTCCGACTCCAGATCCGCCGTAGTAAGCGTAAGCCTGCAGCGTTGGCAGCATGGCGTTGCGCACAGCTTTGTTGTTGATGTCGCGCGAGTTGAGATCGATGCGCGATTCGACCAGCTCGGCGCGGTGTTGGAGCGCGTCGTTGATCAGGTCCTGGATCGGAATCGTCGGTTCCTGCTGGGGAAGTTGCATGCCCGAAGTCGGAATCACATCCGCTTCCGCGAGCACCGGATCTTCGATGCTCCGGCTCAGCGCGTTCTTCATCAGCAGTTGCTGCAGTTGGAGGTTGTTCTGGGCAACGATCAGATTCTGTTGGTCGGTCGCGAGTGTGCTCTGCGCGCTAACCACCTGAATAGGCGGTATGGTGCCGACTTGCGCCTGGTGTTTCGTGTCATCCAGCGCCTTCTGCGCGTAGGTCAGCGACTCCTCCTGCACTCGCACGTTTTCGAAGGCGTAAACCAGATCCCAATACATATTTTCGACCTGATCGACGGTGGTAATGATCTGAAGCCGGAAAGCTACGTCAGAGATTTCACGGTTGTTCTTGGCGATCCGGATAAAGCGTGTGTTCGGCAAAAATCCGAATCCCTGCAGCAAATTCTGCGTGAAGCGGAATTGGAAGGTTGATCCCAACTGAGGCGTAAGCAGGCTGGTCGGGTTGTTCGTGGTCAGGTGCGTGTTGTTAAAAGCGCCCGTGAGTGCGCCGCCCCAATCGAAGCCTTGGGTATATCCGAAATTAGAGGTGTAAGTATTCTGAGCCACGACAGGAACAGGGCTGAATACGCTGACCGACTCGGTATCGCTCTTATCCAACTGCAGTGCGCCCGTGAGTTGAGGATCGAAGCTGGTGATGGGCGCTCCAATGCCAAGGGTGGAACTGACCAGGCCGTTCGTGCCGGATCCGGCGCCGCCAGCGGCGACGGTGGTGCCGCCGGTACCGGAGCCCACCGTTCCTCCTAAACCGCCAACGCCGCCACCGGGTGTGTTCTGCACGACGCCGGTATTTACTCCGAGGATGCTGGCGCCGGATTTCGCGCGCAGCAAATCGGCTGCGGCAATATTCAGGTTGTAGCGAGCGATGTCGAGATCGAGATTGTTCTCCAGCGTGAGAGCCACGGCATCATCGATCGAGAGATAGATTTTGCCGTCGTGCATCAGCGAATCAATGCGCGGCGAGTTCCCGAGATTTGGCTGGGCCAGCGGCTGGGGCTCGTAAGGGTGCAGCACATTCGGGAATGCCGCGCGCGGGACCGAATAGTCCTTGAGATTGACTGTGTCGGGCTGCGCCGGCTGAGGCGCGGAAGGTGTTGCCGGCTGCGAAGAGGACGGGGGCGTGGTCGTTTGCGCCGTGAGGATTGCCGGAAGCGTGCCGACCAGAATCGCGGAGGCTAGCCATAGCGGCATGCGCCGGTCCACACAAATCAATCGCCGTAAAAACATGAGCTTTCTCCTTAAAAATGAAGAGGACACAGACGATGCGGCGAATCTCTAGCCGCGAGTGCCAAGTGTTGGATGCGGAGCACTCAAGTCTGTCACTTCATCTTATCGGGAGAAGTTTCGCGGAAAGGGCCTGCGATTGTAAAGAATTGTGAGCGACCGTAGAAAATCAGGATGCAACAAGTAACAAAAACATTGGGACACTGCGCGGGTAGGTTAGCCCGGCACAGCATCCCGAAAGAAGAATCGTCCTGGTTACTGCTGCGGCGCCGTGGACGGTATGGCGACCGACGGGTGCTCCTCGCGCGGTTTAATGAACGGCGCTTGCGGCAACTGCCGAACCTGGCCACGAGCCGCGTCGTCGATGCTGATTCCGGCATGATCCACGAGCTGTCCGGTGGAGCGGTCCAACTCAACCCGCGACTTCTCGTAAGCAACCATGGCGTTGACCAGGGACGATTCCGAGGCTGCCAACTGGCTCTGGTACTGAAGAACCAGTGTCGTGGTCGAAGTGCCAAACTTGAATTTCTTCTGTTCGGCATCGAGCGACTGGCGCGCGAGTTCTGCCGCGGCCTTCGCGGAGTCGACGCTGGCCCGGTTTTGTTGCACGGCGTACTGGGCGTTGCGGACTTCGACCGTTACCTGATTCTCGATCTGCTGCAGCCGCATCTGAGCCTGACGGTATTCCAGCTCGGACCGGATCTGCACGCCCTGGGCCGCCCGGTTGCGCAGCGGAATATTCAGCTGTAGACCGACGCCTTTATCGGGAGCCGTCGAGTTTACAAGCTGGTTCAGAGTAGAGCCGTAACCAACCTCAGGAGTCGGAGTGGTGGCGCAGCCGAAACCTTGTAACGACGGATCCAGGTTAGCGCAAAGGTTGGAGCCGTTCTGCGACCCTCCGACACCTGCTCCACCGTAATAAGCGAAGAGATCAAGCGTTGGCAGCAGCGCGCTCCGGACGGCCTTGTTGCTGAGTTCGCGGGTGTTCAGGTCGATTCGCGATTCCACCAACTCGGCGCGGTGACGAATGCCTTCATTGACGAGGTCTTCGGTGGGCACCACGGTCTCCTGCGCCGGAACATCCATGGTCGAGGTAGGAATGACTTCCGCCGAGGCGAGCGTGGCATCTTTCAAAGTTCTCGTCAGCGCGCTCTTCATCAATAGCTGCTGCAGTTGCAGGTTGGTCTGCGCGGCGGTGACCAACTGCTGGTCCTGCGCGACCGTGCTTTGCGCGCGAACCACTTCGATCGGAGCCAGGCTTCCGATTTCCACCTGCTTCTGCGTATCGGAAAGAGTCTTCTGCGCGAATGCCAGCGACTCGTTTTGCACGCGAGCGTTCTCGTAGGCGTAGACCAGGTCCCAGTAAATGCTTTCCACCTGGTAGATCGAATCGGTGACTTGCAGGCGGAACGCGACGTCCGAAAGCTCGCGGTTGTTCTTGGCGATGCGGATGAAACGCGTGTTGGGAGCGAATCCGAAACCCTGCAACAGATGCTGGGTGACGGTGGCCTTGAAGCCCGAGTTCAACTGCGGACTCAAACTGGAGAAAAAGCTGTTGGTCGTGCTGCGAGTGTTGTTGAATCCAACCTGTAGATTTGTCCCCCACTGGAATGCCTGCTGGTAGGAGAAATTCACCGTGCCAGTATTTTGCGCCAAACTGCTGCCAGGAAGAACGCCCTGGAAAATGCTGGTCGCCTGTTGGCTGAAGTGATCCTCTTGCAGCGTTCCAGTCAGCACAGGATCGAAGCTGTTGATGACGGGGCCAAGGCCGAGAGTCGAACTGACCAAGCCGTTGGTGCCGCCGCCGGCTCCGCCCGCGCCGAGGCTGGTACCGCCGGTGGCTGCCCCGGAGTTGGCGCCGATGTTGCCGACACCGCCTCCTTGCGTATTCAGGACTACCCCGGCGTTCACGCCAAGGATGCTAGCGCCGGCTTTTGCGCGCAATACATCGGTGTCGGCGATATTGAGGTTGTAGCGTTGGATCGCAATGTCCAGATTGTTCTCGAGCGCGAGCGCGATGGCGTCATTCAGCGACAAGTAGAGCTTGCCATCGTGCATCAACTGGTCGACACGCGCCGTATTCGCGAGATTGGGCTCGGCCACATGTCGCGGTGAGTAAGGTCCAATCGGGTTGGGAAAGTGCGAAACCGGCTTTGCGTAATCCATGACCGGCAACGGTCGCGCTTCCGGAGTGTTCTGCGGCGAGGGCGTCGCGGGCGGTTCCTGCGCCAAAGTCGTCAGCGTCAACGCTGCACTCACGGCCGCGACGGCGGCCAGCCGAATAGTGGAGGCGAAACGGGCAAATGGCATCTACTCATCTCCAATCGTTTGAAACCGATTATTAAGACCTGCAACGAATATTTGGGTTTTGCCTGAGACTACCTTGCAATCGAGTTTACTCAGGCATTGGTACGCAAAGGAGCGGCGAAAGGTTCCTCAAAAGCTGGGACGAACGTGGCCTTTTCACTTCCCCGTGCCGTCCGATCGTCCGGACGCCGACGATTCCGGGCGTGGCTCGACCCGAACCTGCGCGATCGAATCCAGGATTCCGCGGAAACCGTCTAGTATATCTGACTGGAAACACAATTCCTTGCCTCGTACTCACTGACGAAGAACTGGGCCCGAAGAAACTTGGATGATGCGAACCGCCCGCGGGACTCGAAAGATCGCATGCGAAATCTCAAACTGATCCTCTCCTATGACGGGGCGGAATTCTCCGGATGGCAGGTGCAGCCCAATGCCAGCACCGTGCAGGGCACACTTGCCTCAGCCATTGGACGCATTACCGGCGAAAAGGTATTGCCGCAGGGGTCTGGACGAACCGACGCGGGAGTGCACGCGCTCGCGCAGGTCGTGACATTTGTCACGGAGTCTTCCGTCCCCACGGAAAATTTCCTGAAGGCGCTAAACGACATTTTGCCGGCCTCTGTGCGGGTGTTGCAGGTTGCGGAGATGGCCGCCGAGTTCCATGCGCGCCATTCCGCTCGCGGCAAGACTTATCGCTATCGGATGTATCGCAGCTCGATCTGTCCACCATTTCTCGCGCGCTATGTGTGGCACTACCCCTATCCACTCGATGAGGAGGCGATGGCGCGGGCTGCAGCCTCGGTCGTGGGCGAAAAGGACTTCACTTCGTTTGCCGCTGTCGATCCCGAACGCGGCCGCGAGGGCGAGCCGACCTCAAATGTGCGGACGATTTTTTCATCTTCGTGGGAGCGCTCTGGAGACGAATTGATATACACGGTGCGGGGTTCGGGATTTCTTCATCACATGGTCCGCAACCTGGTGGGAACTTTCATTCTGGTGGGCCGGGGCACGTTGCAGACCGAGGATGTAACGCGCATCATTGATGCCCGGAGCCGCTCGGCAGCGGGGGCCACAGCTCCGGCGAGTGGGCTGTATCTGGTCGAGGTCGAATACTGAATGGCCACGCATCTCGAAGTCGCGCGCAAGATCGCGTCGGTGAATCCGGCGACGGGAGAAATTCTGCGCGAGCTCGATTGTGCCGGCGAAAGGGAAGTGGAGGCGGTCGTTGCTCGCGCGCGAGCAGCGCAACCCGCATGGGCTAGTTTGGGACTACGTCGGCGAATCGCTATCGTGGGCGAATTTCAAAAGAAGTTGCTGGAGAAGAAGTCCGAGATCGCGGCCGTCGTCACGCGAGAAGCAGGCAAGCCGCTGGCGGAGTCGCTGGTCACCGAAGTCCTAGTCGTACTCGATGCGGCGCGATTTCTGATCGACAATGCCTGGAATCTGCTGCGCGACGAGCCCGTGCCTCACGGAAATCTTGCCACGAAGCTCAAGCGCGGATCTCTCGTGCGCGAACCGCACGGCGTGGTGGGCATCATTTCGCCGTGGAACTATCCGTTTTCGATTCCTGCTACTGAGACTTTGGCTGCCCTGGTCGCAGGCAATGCGGTAGTGCTGAAGCCCTCGGAACTGACACCGCTGGTCGCGCTGGACCTGGCCTCTTTGCTGTATGCCGCGGGCCTGCCGAAGGACGTGTTTCAGGTCGTGATCGGGGAAGGTTCGGCGGGCGCGGCGCTCTTGAATTCGCCGATCGACAAGCTGGTTTTCACCGGCAGCGTCGCCACCGGAAAACGAATCGCTGCGGCTGCTGCGGAGCGCTTGCTTCCGGTCGTGCTCGAATTGGGCGGGAAGGATCCGATGCTGGTGCTCGACGATGCCGATGTTGACGTTGCTTCCAGCGCGGCGGTTTGGGGAGCCTTCGTCAACGCAGGGCAGGCCTGTTTATCAGTCGAGCGCTGCTATGCGCATCGCAGTTTGTACGAAACCTTTGCCCAGGCGTGCGCGGAAAAGGCAAAGAGGCTGCGTGTCGGCAATGGCATGGATGGCAATACCGACGTCGGCCCGATGATTCACGATCGTCAGGTGCGCATCGTCGAATCGCACGTCGAAGATGCGAAGGCACGCGGGGCACGGGTTCTGGCTGGCGGAACGCGCCTTCCAGAGTTGGGCACGAATTTCTTTGCTCCCACCGTCCTGGCCGACGTAACACATGACATGCGAATCGTGCGTGAAGAAACTTTTGGACCAGTGCTCCCGATCATGGCTTTCGCCGACGATGACGAGGCCGTTCAGATGGCGAACGATTCCGAATATGGCCTGGCCGCCAGCGTTTGGACTCGCGATTCGACGCGCGGCGAGCGGTTGGCTCGCCGTATCCATGCGGGCACCGTCATGGTGAACGATGTGATCTCCTGCTTCGGCATCAGCGAGGCGCCGCATGGCGGAGTCAAAGCCAGTGGCGTCGGCCGCACGCACGGACGCTTCGGTCTCGACGAAATGGTCCGCATGAAATATCTCGACGTCGATCGCATGCCCGGAATGAAAAAAGTCTGGTGGTACGGCTACGGCGAAAGCTTCCGCCGTCAGATGGACGGATTTCTGGATATGCAATTCGCTCGCTCCCTCGGCACACGTCTGCGTGGAGCGTTACGATCTGCAGGTGTAATCGGACGGAAGCAACTGTGAGCCGATTGTAGTCCGAAGAGTTATTCGTTGAAGCGATCCCCGTGGCTCCTGGGATGCGAAATGACCAGCAGCCGCACCGGGCTCGACGATGGATTTCGAATCTGGTGACGCTGTCCCGGCATAATGCGAATGCCGGTGCCAGCAGCTACCAGCGTCGTCTGGCCTTCCACTTCCATCAGAACCTCTCCGCTTAGGATGTAGAAAAACTGCTGCGCTTTCTCGTGGTGGTGACGAATCTCGGCCGCGCCCGCGGGCATGACTTCTTCGATCACGCTTAGTTGTTCGTCGTTCACCATGTACCAGGCGTCGCAGTCGGTGCCCCAGCGATAGTGCTCGGCATTTTCCCGGCTCACGACGCTGCGCTGCGCCGAGTTCGGTTGCGAAGATCGGGATCTTTCGGCAGAAGGTTTCGCGGTTCTCGCCATATTATGTCTCCATTATGAGCCAGCGCGGTTGCGATAGAGCGACGCGTCCACCTGCCGCACCATCGCTTCCAGGATTAAGGGAATCTCCAGAAATTCAGTTAGCTTTTGACTGATTTCTCTGGGCTGGTTCAGCACATCGTGGTACGGAACGCGCAGAGCTTTCACATACGGCTTGGTATCGAACCAGGCATACACTTCCTTCAAATGCTTTTCGAAGGCGCCGGCGATGATCGCCGGATTCGCGCCCTCTTTAAAGGTCCCGCGTCGCCGCATCATCTGATCCTGCGACGCCAGCACTTCGGGCAAAGGCCGCTGCATGAAGATGACGCGGTATTCGTGCCCCGCCGGCAGCGAGAGCAGCAGCCGCGAGATGACCTTCACGACTTTGCCTTCACCTTCCGCGATCAATCCCGGCTCACCCGGCAGTTGCTTGACGCGTTCCCACTCGAGATATCCGCGCGGATTGTCGGTGTCCGCTTTGCGTTCGCCGTCAGAAAGGGCCGACATTCCTCCTGCGACCAGCATCTGCATCATCAATGATGTGCCCGAGCGCGGCAGTCCTGAAACGATTGTGATCATCAATTCTTTCTCTGGGCTTCACGCCCGTTTAAATGTACTGGATGCTACAGATTAGCAGAGGCGAGGGCGCTGTTGTTTCGGTTACAATGACGGCGTAAGGCCGAATCCGGCGGCTGTTGCCGCTTGAACGAGGGTACTTCTTTTGGCCACTGGCGAAGTCACCACTTCCGGTTCTGAAACAGTTCCCCAGCTTCCCAATCACAAGGTGAAAACCAAGAAGGCCGGGCAGCGCGCCTGCAACGAAAAAGACGCCAAGGGAAAGTTCTGCGGCGGCCACTTGAAGCTCTGGTTTTATATGACGGACGTGGTCGAACGCGATTGTGGCGACGTCGAGAAAGCCTGGGGACCAAAAGCAGAAGTCTATCGTTGTGAAAACTGCAAGGCCCTGTACCTTCCCACTCCCGGCGAGACGAAGACGAACGTCGCGGGACAGGGAATGATTTCGGTATTCGGCCTGACGTTGCCACCGAAGGAAAAATAGCTGCTAGCTCCTAGCTTCTAGCCAGGCACGAATGTGGAGAATGTTGGATCTCGGGATCCGAAAGAATTTTTCTTGTAATTGCAAAATCTCTAGCGAGTTTCCGCTCAGACTTGCTACAAGCTAGTAGCTAAAAGCTGCTTTGCATGAACACCTCCGACCTCATCTACGACTGGAACAAGAATCACCCGCCGGGACTCAAGCCGCCTGGTCCGGTGCTGATGAATGACGAGAGCCTGCGCGACGGTCTGCAATCGCCCAGCGTCCGCGATCCCTCGATCCCCGAGAAGATCGAAATCCTTCACCTGATGGAAGAGCTTGGGATCAATGCTCTCGACCTCGGCCTGCCCGGGGCCGGCCCGCGCACAGTCGAAGCCGTGACCGCGCTCGCTCGAGAAATCGTCGCGCATAAGATGAAGATTCAGGCCAACTGCGCGGCCCGCACCCACGAGAACGACATTCGCCCGATCGCCGAAATCGTGCAGAAGACCGGGCTAGCCATCGAGGCCGCGACTTTCATCGGATCGAGCCCGATACGGCGCTTCACCGAAGGCTGGACCGACGACTTCCTGCTTCTAACCACCGAGAAGGCCATCAAGTATGCCGTCTCACTCGGGCTCGATGTCATGTACGTTACTGAGGACACGAGCCGCTGCGATCCCGAAACCGTCAAGCGCTTGTATGCGACCGCGATCAGTTGCGGCGCGCGCGCTATCTGCATCTGCGACACGGCCGGTCACGCGACCCCAATGGGTGCACTGGCTCTGGTTCGCTTTGTGATCGAAGAGGTCGTCAAGCCGTCGGGAGAAAAAGTTCGCATCGATTGGCATGGTCACAGCGATCGCGGTCTCGCGATTGCCAATTCGATGGCCGCGATTATCGCCGGTGCAAATTGCATCCACGGATGCGCCATTGGACTCGGCGAGCGCGTCGGCAACACGCAGATCGACCAGATGCTGGTCAACCTCAAGCTCATGGGCATCGCGCCCTGGGATCAGCAGGATCTTACCAAGCTCAAGCAATATTGCCAGGCGGTTTCGCGTGCGACCGGCGTGCCGATTCCGGCAAATTATCCGGTCGTTGGTGATGATGCCTTCCGCACTGCAACCGGCGTTCACGCCGCTGCCATCATCAAGGCCTACCACAAGCAGGACATCGTGCTCGCCAATACGGTTTATTCCGGCGTGCCCTCGCACGTGTTCGGCATGGACCAGATCATCGACGTCGGCCCCATGAGCGGCAAATCGAATGTGCTGTTCTGGCTCGAGCGCCACGGCATTCCCGCAGCCGACGACGTGGTCGACCGCATCTACCAGCGTGCCAAGCAGAGCGATCACACGCTCAGCGAGGCAGAAATCCTCGAGTGCGTCCCGGCCTCGGTCAATAAGAAGTAGCCGCATGCCTCAGCCACTACGACACGCGATTCTCGGTGCCGGCGGCGTAGGCGGCCTTATGGGCGCCTGCCTCGCGCGCAATGGCGCTGCGGTCACCATGGTCGTGAGGCCGGAATCTCTTGCGCAATATCCGAAGCAATTGAAGCTTGAGAGCGCGTTCGGAAACTTCGAAGTGCCGGTCGAGCGCACTGCTGAAGTTCCTCCGTGTGACGTCCTATGGCTCACAGTGAAGGCCACTCAACTCGACGCCGCGCTCGCATCGGTGACCAATCCAACCGCTGTCGGCGCGATCGTCCCGTTGCTTAACGGCATAGATCACGTCGCGCTCCTGCGCAAAAAATATGGTGCCGAAAAAGTCATTCCCGCCACTATCGCGGTTGAGACCGAACGCGTCTCGCCAGGACACTTCATTCATCGCTCCCCGTTTGTTTTGCTGAATGTTTCTTCCGCTGGGAAAAACCTGCTCGGCGCGACCATCGATCAACTTCAGAAGATGGGATTCGGATGCCGTTTCGTCGATGACGAGCCGACCCTCCTTTGGGGCAAGCTGGTCTTTCTCGCACCCTTCGCATTGACGACCACCGCTGGTGATAAGACGACCGGCGAAGTCCTGGCCGACCCGGAGTGGAGACAACTGGGGCTTGCGTGCATCCGCGAAGCATGCGCGGTGGGCGCTGCCGAAGGCGCGGACGTCAATGCCGACAAGGTGATTGCCGGCGTGATGAAGATGCCCGGCAATATGCGCAGCTCCATGCAGAAGGACGTTGAACGCGGCAATCCGCCCGAACTCGACGCCATTGCCGGACCGATTCTGCGTGGGGGCGAGCGCCATGGGATTCCGGTCCCCGCCACACAGGAGCTGGCCGCTGCCGTCGCGAGCAAAAGTCACAGTTCCGTTCGGCCATAGGAACCCAGCTGTGCGGCATGTCTTCCGTAACTCCCGCAGCCCCTGCTTCGCTATCCCCAATCCTCGCAAATGGTTGTAAACTAACGCATAACTTCCCATGAGCCCGAATCCTCCTCGCACGGACTCGTCCGATCTTGTGCCTTCCGCCAAGCAGGGAATGGTGCAGGAAATTCAGCATGAAGTGGCTCGCCTGGCCGCTGCGCCCGAGGTGCGTTCGGCGTTCAACTGGTTTCGCACGCAGGAGCCGCAGCTGCTTCACCGGCAAATGGAGATGGCTCGCATTCCCGCGCCTCCATTTGGAGAGTCGGCGCGCGCGGCCTGGCTGGCCGAGCGTTTCCGCGAGGTAGGTCTCGACGACGTCCGCATCGACGACGTAGGCAATGTTTTCGGTATCCATCCGGGATTTGGCCGCCGTCACGTCGCTCTGAGCGCGCACATCGATACCGTCTTTCCGGCCAACACGCCGTTGAATATTCGCCAGCAGGGAAGCCGCATCTACGGCCCGGGCGTTTCCGACAATGGAGCAGGCGTGGTGGCAATGCTGGCAATCGCCACGCTCCTCAGCAAGGTTCGCGTCCGCCACGCGCTTCCGTTCGTTTTCATCGGCAACGTTGGCGAAGAGGGCGAGGGCGATTTGCGCGGTATGCGCCACATTTTTTCTACGCCGCGATGGAAAGATTCCATCGCATACAGCTTGGTGCTCGATGGCGCGGGCGCCGACACGATCGTCGCCGAAGCCCTGGGCAGCCGCCGGTTCGAAGTCATCGTGCGCGGCCCGGGCGGTCATTCCTGGAGCGACTTCGGCGCGCCCAATCCCATCGTGATTCTCGCCAAAGCGATCGAGACGTTTACGGCGACCACGGTTCCGACTTCGCCGAAAACGACCTTCAACATCGGAGTCATTCGCGGCGGCACTTCGGTGAACTCGATTCCCGAATCCGCCAGCATGAAAGTGGACATTCGATCGACTTCGATGGCTGAGATGGAGCGCCTCGAGCAATCAATGCGCCTCGCCCTGAATCGCGCCGTCGAAGACGAGACGATGACTGCGGAAATGCGTTCATCGGCTCAGAAGCGGCCTTCGGGTGTCAGTTGCGAAGTCGTTGTCATCGGAAACCGTCCGGCGGGTGAACTGCAGCCGGGTGCGCGCATGTTGCCCGTGCTCCGCGCGGTTGATGCGCAGCTGGCCAATTCGGCGCAGGTGCAGCGCGCTTCCACCGACGCCAACATTCCGCTTTCGCTTGGCCTCGAAGCCGTTGCCATCGGGGGCGGCGGATCGGGCGGCGGAGCCCATACGTTGCAGGAATGGTTCGATTCCAACGGTCGGGAACTGGGTCTCAAACGAATTTTGCTGACCATGCTGGCACTCGCGGGGGTGGGGGAATGAGTCCAATGGGGAAAACGAGTCGGGGTCGAACAAATCTTGGTCAAACGAATCCAGGTGGATTGAGTTCGAGTAGAACAAGTCTGGCGGGGGCAGTTCTGATTTGCATTTGTTTCGCATCAGCGAGTCTGGCGCAGAACGCCCCGCTGGCGGATGCCAAGCCGAAGGCCGATCTTCTTTTCGTCCACGCAAATGTTTACACGGGCGTCCCCGCGAACACGCCGTTCAGCTCCATCCTGCGCGAAGAGGCGATTGCCGTAAAGGGCGATCGCATCCTCGCCGTCGGCAAGACTCTCGACCTCGAAAAGCTGAAGGGTGCGCAGACCCAGGTCATCGATCTGGGCGGACACTTCGTCATGCCCGGATTCAACGACGCCCATCTTCACCTCGACGACGCGGGAGCCACCAAGCTGAGCGTCGATCTGACTGGCGTGAAATCGCTCGACGAATTCCGCAATCGGATCGAGAAAAAAGTAGAAGAAGCGAAAGCGGGCGAATGGATCCTCGGCGCCGGCTGGGACGAAACTCTCTGGCCCGTGAAGGTAACGCCCACGCGCTGGGATCTCGACGAGGTTTCAAGCGGGCACCCGGTTTTCCTGGTCCGCATTGACGGCCACATTGCCGTAGCCAACACCCGCGCGCTGCAATTGGGCAGCATTACGCTCGCCAGCCGCGATATGCAGGGCGGACACATCGACCGCAACGAAAATGGCGAGCCCACCGGCATTCTGCGCGAGACTGCGCAGGCCGCGGTCATGGCGGTCATCCCGAAGCGCACTCACGATCAGCGCCGGCAAGGCCTTGAAATCGCTCTGGCGGATCTCGCCGAGCACGGGGTCACTTCCGCTCAGGATTATTCGCCGAACTGGGAGAGTTTCCAGATTTATGAGGAACTCGAAAAGGAAGGCAAGCTCACCGCCCGAATCTCGGAATGGCTACCGTTCGACGAGTCCGTGGATGATCTAAGCCGCAAGCGCGCCTCGCATCCGCAGTCCGATCTGATGCTGCACACCGGAATGCTTAAGGGATTCATGGACGGCTCTCTCGGCTCGCATACCGCGGCCATGATCGAACCGTATTCCGACGATCCGAAAAATTCCGGCTTGCCCCGCTACGAAGCAGCCAAGCTCAATGACATGACGAAAGAACGAGTGCTCGCCGGCTTTCAAGTCGGCTTCCACGCCATCGGCGACAAAGGCGTGCAGATGGCACTCGACGCCTTCGCCGAGTCTGAAAAAGCCGCGCGCGAGGCTCACGTCAAAGCTGCCGATGGCGGCGATGACTTCCGCTTACGCGTTGAACACGCCCAAGTCACGAATCTCGCCGAGATCGCCCAGTTCAAGCAGTTGAAAGTCATTGCCTCGATGCAGCCCAGCCACGTTCTCACCGACATGCGTTGGGCGCAGGACCGCCTCGGCCCCAAGCGCGCCGCGACCTCCTACGCGTGGCTCTCGTTTTTGAATAAAGGAGTCGGACTGGCTTTCGGCACCGACTATCCTGTCGAGCCCGTGACTCCCTTCCGTGGGCTCTACGCCGCCATCACGCGCAAGAGCGAAAACGGCAAGCAGGAATATTTTCCAGCAGAGCGCCTCACTATCGATCAGGCCATCACCGCGTACACTGCGGGTTCTGCCTTCGCCGAGTTTGAGGAGAAAGAGAAAGGCAAGCTCGTTCCCGGCATGCTTGCCGATTTCATTGTCCTCGACCGTGACGTAACTGCAGTTTCGCCCGAGAAGATCCTGGGCACGAAGGTCTTACGCACGGTCGTCGGCGGAAAAACCGTTTACGAACCAAAGTGATTTCGCGTCGCTTCCATCAAACGATTTGCTGCATTTGAGCGTCTAACCAGCAGCGAATGCCTCTCGTCTCTAAGAGAAAGCGGTCCACCCGCGCATCTGCGGCCTCGTTGCGTAAATGGGTATACTAATAGGGGCTTACAAGTTCTGGAGGGAAGTAGACATATGGGCGCAATGTGGATGCGCATGAAGACCCACCGTTGGGTCTACACGCTGAGTATCTTGGCAACTCTCTCGGTCGGTATTCTGATCGGCACGGTCATCTCCTACGGGGTCAAGGGCAAGGAAGGCCAGAAGAGCGACGTTACGCCGCTGACCATGCCTTCGCCGCAGCAGATGTCGAATACATTTTCTTCGATCGCGAAACAGTTGGAGCCAAGCGTAGTCAATATCAATACCGAATCGACCATCAAGAACGTCCACAAACGTCGCGGTGGGAACGGACAGGACGACGACGAAGACGGTGGTGGCGGCATGGACGATTTCTTCAATCACTTCTTTGGCGCGCCCGGTCAAGGCCCGGGACAAGCACCTGGGCAGGGTGGTCCCGGCGACGGCTCCATTCGCGAGCGCTCTCTCGGTTCCGGCGTGATCGTCGATCCCAAGGGCTACATCGTGACCAACCGGCACGTCGTCGAGAAGGCCGACCGCATCCGAGTTCGCTTTGAAGACGATCCTCCAGGCGTGCAGCACGACGCCAAAGTTATCGGCACCGATCAAGAAACCGATCTAGCCGTGATCAAGGTTGAGGTCGAACATGCGTTGCCCTCGGCGAAAATGGGCAACTCTGACGGCATGCAGGTTGGCGACTGGGTACTTGCTATCGGCAGTCCCTTCGGCCAGGCTGGCACCGTCACTGCGGGAATTGTCTCTGCTAAGGGACGCGACATCGTTCCCGGCCGGCAGTTCCAGACCTTCATTCAGACCGACGCTGCGATCAATCCCGGCAACTCTGGTGGACCGCTCGTCAACATGAACGGCGAAGTTATCGGCATCAACACAGCCATTCTGAGCGAAACCAATGCGTATGCGGGCATCGGATTCGCCCTTCCATCCAAGACGGTCGTCGAAGTTTATAACCAGCTGACCGGGCCGGAGCACAAAGTCTCACGAGGTTCCATTGGCATCATGTTCGATCAGGTAGAGAATCCCGCCATCGCCCGCGTCTACGGCACGGGCAGCGGCGTGACGATCTCCAGCGTCGTGGCTGGCAGCCCAGCAGATCAGTCGGGCCTGAAAGTCGGCGACACCATCACCACCGTCGACGGCCACAAAGTCGTCAAGGGCGGAGATCTCGTCGACTACATCGCCTCGCGTAAGCCTGGGACGAAGGTTCAGCTCGGCTTCATTCGCAATGGCAAGACGCAGGAAGCCGCCGTCACCACTGCGGACCGCGCCAAGCTCTTCGCGGCTCGCCTGGGTGATGACCAGAACAGTGAAGACGACAACGCTCCCAAGCAGAGCAAGTTCGGACTCACCGTTCGCAAGGTGACCCCCGAAATGGCCGACCGGCTCGATATGGAAGCGGGCAAGGGAGTCATTGTGCAGGATGTAAAACCGGGTTCGTTCGCCGAAGACGTAAATGTGGCGCGCGGCGACATCATTCTGCAAATCAATAAGCAGCCGGTGAACAGCGAAGACGACTTCAGCCGCATCGAGTCGAGCCTGAAGAGCGGGCAAGACGTGGTCTTCCTGGTCCGGCAGCGCGGATCGTCCCGTCAGGACGGCACCATCTTCCTGGCCGGCACACTTCCGTAACGCAAATCCGCCCAACAGGGCTGGCACTGCACTCCAAGATCGAAGATGATGAAGAGATCGAAGAGCGTGGTGCCGGCTTTGTTGGACTTTTTATTTCAAATTGGACGTCGCTAGATCGAAACTGGGGAGAAAGCGGCGAGGTGGATTCGAGATTGTCTGTTCGATGGGAAAATCGTAGAAGGGAACCAAGCGCGATCTGGGCGCTCGTGCTCATTTGTGCGTTAGCTATCTCCGCGGGCGCAACCCAGACTTCCACCGACAATAGCGCCAAGCCCACAACCGCGAAGACCACTCCGAAACATAAGACGACCTCTTCGACTTCCACCACAAAGTCTTCGTCTTCTTCCAAAACTCACACCGCATCGTCGAAGACTTCATCGCGCCGCAAGAAGAAATCGGCGAAAGTTCGCGGCCAGCAGAAGATCGATTCCGAGCGCGCGCAGGCCATTCAGGAAGCGCTGATCCGTCAACATTATTTGACCGGAGAAGCCACCGGAACGTGGAATGACGCCAGCGAAGCCGCCATGCGCCGCTTCCAGGCTGACAACGGTTGGCAAAGCAAGACCGTTCCCGACTCGCGCGCTCTGATCAAACTAGGCTTGGGGCCGAGCAAGGATCATCTGCTCAATCCAGAGAGCGCAATGACCACAGTGCCGGACGCTCCGAAATCTGAATCATTGCCGACGACATCGAACAGCCCCGCCACGGTAGCCGACCCGCCAGCCGTATCCACCCCGGCAACAACAGGCACGTCCAGTCCTCAGTAAGGAACCCAACCGATTAGCAGGATAAGAGCGGCGTGAGTGCCGTCCCGGCGGACTCTGCTTCCCTCGAACGTTTTCCCGGCACTGGCGTGCTGGCTATGAATCCGTCGCTTGCGACTGCTCACCACTCGTCGCTCGCGACTCACTCCGCACTATTCACTTCTCACTGCCCTACCCGTTCCCCTTCCGATAACTCACCCCAGCTACCGGCCGCGGGAAATACGGCAGCGGCTCATTATTAATAATCGCCCGCGGATTTGTCTCCACCAGGGCCTCAGCGACTTCTTCTCCGCAAATTTCGGCCGCGGCATCGCGCGCCGTCGACAAAATCGGCACACGCTTTTCCATCTCGTGCGCGTCGGTCGCAAGCACATGCACAGCCTGGCGTTCGAGCAGCCACAGCGCCGCCCGCCGTGTGCGATCGCCCCAGAATCCCGTCAATGCCGATCCTGTCACTTGCACCACGCAGCCCTGCTCCGCCCACTCCACTACCCGCTGCAGGCTCTCCCGCAAGATCGGATTGCGCTCTGGATGCGTGAGGATCACCGTGATGCCGCAATCTCCCAGCTTGTGGAACGAATCCGTCGTCTGCTCTGGCACGCTGTAGTTGCTGAATTCGACCAACTGGTAGCGCGTTTCGTTGATCACATAACGTTTCGGATGCGCTAACGAATCCTGAATGTTCTCGTACGACAGGTGAAAGTCGCAGCCCAGGCCGATCTGCAGCGCGTCTCCGACCAACTCCTGCAAGCGCGCCACCACGCCCTTCAAATGTTCGCGATCATATTGGTACCGCTCGTTGGCATGGGGCGTAGCGACCATGTGCGTAATACCATCCGCCGCGGCCGCGCGGCACATGGCAACGCTGACGTCCCAGGACTTGGGACCGTCGTCCACTTCCGGAAGAATGTGCGAATGAATATCGACCACGATAGTTCGAACACCGCTCCCGACGCGGTGTTGCTACTTTGATTTAAGCAGATTCACAACCATTCGGAAAGGGCACAGCGCGAAGATGAACGATAGGATTACCGTGGAAGAGCGGCCCTTCAAGGGCCGCGTCATGTCGCCTGAATTCAAGACGGTCTTTAGCCCTTGTACCTCACCCGTTCCCGTACCGTTCCCGGATAAACTCCGCAATGCCTGCATACGCCTTCGTCAGCGTTGCTTCGTCTGGCAAGAACACAATCCGGAAATGCTGCGTCCCGGGCTTCTGCCCGAAACCTGAGCCGTGCACCACCATCACATGCTTCTGCCGGATCAATTCCTTTACGAATACTTCGTCGCTCTCTGGAATATCGACGCGCGGATATGCATAGAACGCTCCGCGCGGCGCCACGCAACTCACCCGAGGGGTCGCCTCGCACCATTTCTGCGTCAGATCGCGCCGAGAACGCAGCTTCCGCTGTACTTCGACGATATGATCCTGCGGCCCTTCGAGCGCCGGCTTGATTGCGTACTGCTCCGGATGATTTGCACACAGCCGTGCTCGCAGCAACCGATGGACGCCCTCGGTATAGGTCTTCACCGCCGCCGCATCTCCCGAAACTATGCCCCAGCCAATGCGCCATCCCGGTACCAGATAGTTTTTCGACATCCCGCCAAAGGTCACGCAGGGCACATCCGGCGCGACCGCCGCGAATGCCAGATGCGGCGTGCCATCGAGAATCAGCTTGTCGTAAATCTCGTCCGAGAAAACAATTAGGTTATGCCGCCGCGCCAGTTCAGCCACTTTCTCGAGCATCTGCCGCGTGCATAGCGATCCGGTTGGATTATTTGGGTTGATCAGCACGATGCCGCGCGTCCGAGGCGTCAACTTGCGCTCGATGTCCGCCAGTTCCGGCTGCCACGCATCTTCTTCATTCAGATCGTACGCATTCAGGCGGATTCCCAGCTTGCACAGAACGGCCGAATACAGCGGATAATCCGGGCTCGGAGTTAGAAAATCTTCGCCCGCATTCACCAGAGCCGATAGGCACAGATCGACTGTCTCGCTCACGCCCGAAGTTACGAACACATCCCGCACCGTGGTGATGCCCTTGCGCGCCGCTTCGCCACGGATCGCCTCGATCGCTTCCGGAATTCCTGGCGACGGCGCGTACCCGTTCTTCCCATCGCGCATGGCTTTCGCCACCGCGTCAATAATGTGCGCCGGTGTCTGGAAATCGAAGTTCAGCGGGTCGCCCACATTCAACGGAAGCACCTTGTGTCCCTGCTGGATTACTTCGTCCGCAACGCACGCCAGATCCCGTATGGCGTAGCGGACGTTCTCCAGTCGTGAGGCGGAAGAAATCTCGTGAGCTTGACTCATGGTTGTCATGCAAACCTCGCCGCGGCGCCAGAACAGCGCCAAGGCTACACAGAAATTCTATATGGGTTGGACCAAACGGAACGCACAAATCTACACGCAATGCCGTTCTCGAGCAGCGAGACTAAATCGGCCAAACTTAAGGATTGTTTGGATTGAAGTTGAAGATGACTTCTTCCACGGTCTGTGCCGGCCCGGGCGCGTATTTCCAGTGCATCACGGCCTTCGCGGCATACTGGCAGAGCATGGGATTGCCGCCTTTGATGTCGACCTTCGAAACCGTGCCATTCGGAAGCACGGTCGCGTCCAACCGAACCTGGCCTTCAAAATGGCCGGTCTTCAGCACGGTCGGATACTCCGGTTCGACCATCACCACAGCCTTGCGACGGGACTTCGGAGCGTTCTGCGCATGAACCGAAATGCTGGACAGGCAACAAAGCAACGCTACGGCCGCCAGCAAAACAGAAAGACGAATGCCCACGAGACTACGTTGTCTACTATGAGAACGCACGTTCACAGGGTGACCCCAAAAGAAATATCAAGGCCCGGAGAGGCCTCGTTTCAGCAGTGTAGACGGTGGTAATCCCCAAACAAGATTACCGACGTACTGAAGCGAAGCCCTTCCACGGTGGTGCTCGGTATTCCCGACGTCCCCTGTGCTCCTCCGTGTCCCTCGTGGTGAAAAGGTTCTCGGAGTCCTAGTCCTCGCGGTCGATCTGCGCCTTTTGCAGCTTGTCCGAATAGTCGACGTACACCGACTTCCACTCGGTATAGAAATCGATTGCGCCAATCCCGCCCTCGCGGTGGCCATTCCCCGTAGCTTTGGTCCCGCCGAACGGCAGGTGCACCTCAGCTCCAATCGTTGGCGCATTGATGTACGTAATCCCGGCATAAAGATCGCGGATCGCCGAGAACGCCTTGTTCACATCTTTCGTATACAGAGCCGACGACAGCCCGTACTCAATGCCATTGGCAATCTCGATCGCGTCCTCGAGGTCGTCGCACGGAATGATCGATACCACCGGCCCAAAAATCTCT
>Ga0209624_10000916_pt1 | contig 24802 bp, 21 predicted proteins | sample JacPinW_OM2H0_O1_FD_188565 | JGI IMG/M metagenome (GOLD analysis project Ga0209624, IMG submission 188565) | Forest soil microbial communities from Algoma, Ontario, Canada - Jack Pine, Ontario site 1_JW_OM2H0_O1 (SPAdes) (version 2) | ecosystem: Environmental > Terrestrial > Soil > Boreal...
CGGCGCGGTGAGTACCGCATCGAGCAAGGTGCGAAGATCCGCGGCATTCAAACAGGGGCGCGCCGCATCGTGGACCAGAATCCAGTCATCCGCAGCGGCTTGGGTCCCTAGATACTCGAGCCCGTTGGCCACCGAATCCTGCCGATTGGCGCCTCCGAGCGTGGTTTGAATTTTGGGCGACGCAATATTCGCCGCGATGCGCGGCCACTCCCCGTCGTCCGCCGCCAGCACGACGACCACTGCATGCACTCGCGGCTCGGCAAGCAGCGCGCGCAGCGACCATTCCAGAACCGTGGCGCCGTGCAGCGGCGCGTATTGCTTTGGAGCCGATCCGGGAGTCGAGGCAGAAAAGCGCGCGCCTCGGCCGGCCGCGGGAACGATGGCCCAGACGCGCCGGGTCGCCTGCTCAGGCATCACTGCGCGCGGGCGGTTACGGCGGCGGTGGGCGCGGCGGGAGCGGGCGTCGTCGCCGTCACTACTTGGTAGAACGTCTCGCTATTGCCCACCATGCCGAGTTCGCTGCGGGCTCGTTCCTCGAGCGCGGCCAATCCCACTTTGAGATCAGTCACTTCCGCAATCAATTGCCGATTGCGATCAGATTGTTCGTGGTTCGCCGAAACTTGGGCGTCGATGGCCGCCTGAAGCCGTGATACCTCGCGAATTCCCTGATCCGAGAGCCAGAGCCGGTATTGGAGCATGACCAGGGCAAGGCCCAGGATGACGGCGAAAATCCTCATGGGGACAGTAGCTTAGCATGAACTCTGGTATGTATCCCCTTGACGCACGTAGGCTCCTTTGGTAGGATGGTTTCAAGGACGGGAAAACCATGAAAATCACAGTTCAAGACTTCTTTAAGCGGTTCTCGGATGACGATGTTTGTCTGCATCATGTCATGACCTTACGATATGGAATTCAACGAGATTGTCCAAAGTGCGCGCAACCGACTGAATTCTACCGCCTTACTAACCGTCCTGCATATAGCTGCAAGCTCTGCGGGCATCATATTTATCCGTGCGCCGGAACACCGTTCGAGAACACCCGCACCCCACTCCAGCTTTGGTTTTATGCCATTTACCTGTTCACCACCACCCGCCATGGGGTTTCGGCCAAGGAACTTCAGCGGCAATTGGGAGTGACCTACAAGACCGCGTGGCGCATCGGGCACCAAATCCGCAAGTTCATGGGCGACGCAGACGGCGATGGCGGCCTTTCTGGCCATGTGGAGATAGACGAGACCTATGTGGGCGGACGTAAGCACCACGGCTCTGCTATTGGGCGCCCTGGCCCTGGGAACAACAAGGTCACGGTGTTTGGGATGGTTGAGCGCGGCGGCGATTTAATGACCTACGTTGTTCCGAATGCCAAGAATGACACGCTGCTGCCGATCATCGATAAGTACGTCGAGAAAGGCAGCGACGTAAGCACCGACGAAGCCCCCGGCTATCGCAATCTGCGCAAGATGGGATATCGCCATGGCTCAGTGAATCACGGTCGCGAACAGTGGGTGGATGGCAAGACTCACACCAATACCATCGAAGGGTTCTGGTCGCACTTCAAGTGCAGCGTGCGCGGCACCCATCGCAGCATCTCGCGACAGCACATGCAGAAGTACCTTGGTGAATTCGAGTTCCGCTTCAATCTTCGCCGGGACGTTTCTTCTTCGATGTTCGATCGGCTGATTCAGGCGTTTTAGAGAACGCACCGATGATCCGGTCTAACTCGTCGGAATCCCCTTCCGACGGATGCTCTTTGGAGAAGCGCTCTAGCTGCTTCTTCTTGCGCGCTTCTGGAAGGCTCAAATATTTACCGCGAGACATTCGCTAAATCCATGCGTGTAAAATTTTTCAACTCAACCCCAACATACTGAGTTTCGACCTTAAGTGCCCCGCTTTGCAGTTGGGTCTTTAAAAAATACTCAAGAATACGTTGGCGACCGTCATCCATGGTTACGAATATCCAATAGGAGATTGGTCCAGAGGCGTCCTTGTTGCCAGCGAAGGAACGCACTGCGTTTTCAAATTGCTCCGCGACGATATGGTAGGTCCCGCCATTAGCAGCGATGATAGCTGGCTTATCAATGTCTGCGGTGCCAATGCTGTCGTCGCCGCCATACTTCGTGCTCCACACACTGATTGCCGACGTTCCGCGATTCAAAAAAACAAGAGTATGCTCTTGCGGATTATAGTAAAGCTCCAACGAAGGAGTCTTGGGTAGCCTCTCACCAATTCCTTGCACGATGTCACCCAGCGACCCATTAGGGTCTACGTGAGCGGCGACGGCTAATTTGGTAACGGCGCTCTTAAGTTCTCCTAGCGTCTTGTTGGTCGTATTGTATTGAGCATCTGCTTGTTGTTTTGCGGTGTTCGCATCTTGAAGAGACTTGGCTGTTTGCCATGCTGCCGCTCCAGCCAAGAATAGCCCCGCGACAAACAACGACCAAAATTGCCAGCGCTTCAAGTTATTGATGCCCCAAATTCCTGTCAGCGCGTTGAACAAGAACGCAACGACAACCCAAAATACCGGGGCTATAAAGAAATCCTTGACTGACATTTACGGATACTATCTGTGGCGCGTCCGTGCGCCAAGGGGATACATGCCTGAACTCTTAAGAGATTGGTACCGATAATGCGCGAGATCCCGCAAAAGCCGCCAGCCCCTTGAGCTCACCCTCGATGCGCAGCAATTGATTGTATTTCGCGATGCGGTCGGAGCGCGACATCGAGCCGGTCTTGATCTGGGTGGCAGTGGTCGCGGCGGCGATGTCGGCAATGGTCGAATCCTCGGTTTCACCCGAGCGGTGCGACACGACGGCGGCGTACTTCGCCTCGTGCGCCATGTCGATGGCGGCCAGAGTCTCGGTCAACGTGCCGATCTGATTCGGCTTGATGAGAATCGCATTGGCGATTTTCTTGGCGATGCCCTCAGCAAAGATCTTGGTGTTGGTGACGAACAAATCATCGCCCACCAGCTGCACCTTGGATCCCAGTTTGCGGGTGAGAATCGCCCACCCCTCCCAATCACCCTCGCTCATCCCATCCTCGATCGTCACGATCGGATACTTGGCGACGAGGCCCGCGAGATAGTCGGTAAATTCTGCGGCGCTGAATTTGCGGCCCTCGGACTCGAGTTCATACACGCCGTCCTTGAAGAACTCCGTGCTGGCGACATCCAGCCCGAGATAGATATCCTTGCCCGCCCGGTAGCCGGCCTTGTCGATGGCCTCCAGTATGGTGGTGAGAGCGGCCTCGTTCGACGGCAGGTCGGGCGCGAAGCCGCCTTCGTCTCCGACCGCGGTATTGAGCCCCTTGGCGTGCAATACCTTCTTCAATGAGTGGAAGACTTCGGCCCCATAGCGCACGGCTTCGGAGAAGGACGGCGCACCGATGGGGAGAATCATGAACTCTTGAATATCGACGCTGTTGTCGGCGTGCGCGCCGCCGTTGATGATGTTCATCATGGGCACGGGCAGGGTCAAATCGCCGGGTCCGCTCAAATGCCGGTACAGGGGCAAGCCGTTGTCGCGCGCGGCGGCGTGCGCCGACGCCAGCGACACCGCCAGAATCGCGTTCGCGCCCAGGTTCGACTTGAAATCCGTGCCGTCGGCCTTGAGCATGCGGGCGTCGAGCCCGCCCTGATCCTGGGCATCGAACCCCATGAGAAGATCGCGCAACGGTCCGTTGATATGTGCGACGGCCTTGAGCACGCCCTTGCCGCCAAAGCGCTTGGGATCGCCATCGCGCAATTCCACCGCCTCGCGCGAACCGGTGGAGGCGCCGGAAGGAACCGCCGCCCGGCCGACGACGCCGGAGTGCAGCACCACATCCGCCTCGACCGTGGGATTTCCCCGTGAATCGATGATCTGGCGGCCGCGAATATCGACGATTCGACTCATAACAGTGTTTCCTCGAAAGGTTGTCTCTTCACCGCAATGTCCAGTTCCTTGAGCGTGGTCAGGAGCGGCGCCATGCGGTCCAGGGGCCAGGCATTCGGCCCATCCGACAGCGCCACCGCCGGATTCGGATGGGTTTCCATGAATACTCCCGCCACCCCTGCGGCGATGGCGGCACGCGCCAGCACCGGCACGAATTCGCGCTGTCCGCCCGAAGAGTCGCCCTTGCCGCCGGGCAATTGCACCGAGTGCGTGGCATCGAAGACCACGGGGCAGCCGGTGGCGCGCATGATGGCAAGCGAGCGCATGTCCGTCACCAGATTGTTGTAGCCGAACGAGAACCCGCGCTCGCAGACCATGATCTGCTTGTTGCCTGCGGAATGGGCCTTGTCGACCACATTCTGCATCTCCCAGGGCGAGAGGAACTGGCCCTTCTTGATGTTCACCGGCTTGCCCTGCGAGGACACGGCGACGATGAAATTGGTCTGCCGGCAAAGAAACGCCGGCGTTTGCAGGACGTCGACGACGGCGGCCACTTCACCGAGCGGCGTGTCTTCGTGCACGTCGGTCAGCACCGGAACTCCGATCTGCTCGCGCACCCGGGACAGCGCCTTCAGGCCGGCATCGATTCCGGGTCCGCGAAAGCTCGCGCGCGACGATCGATTGGCCTTGTCGTACGAGGCCTTGAATATGAACGGAATACCGAGCTTGCCGGTTATCTCCTTCAGGCGCCCCGCGACATCGAGCACCAGGCCTTCGCTTTCGACCACGCAGGGTCCGGCAATCAGAAAAAAAGGCCGCTCGGGTCCGACCTCGAACGACAGCAATTTCATGCCGTGGCGCGCCCGGGCTGCAGCGCAGCGCGGTACTGGCGGGCCGCTCGCACGAATCCCGTGAACAACGGGTGCCCGTCGCGCGGCGTCGAGGTGAATTCCGGGTGAAATTGACTGGCCACGAACCACGGGTGCGAGCGCAGCTCGATGAACTCGACCAATCCGTCCGCCGAAAATCCCGAGAAGCTCAGGCCCGCCGCGGCCAGCTCGTCGAGATAGTGGTTGTTGAATTCGTAGCGATGGCGATGGCGCTCGAATATCGACGGCTTGCCGTAAATCGAGTGCGCGAGCGAGCCGGGCGTCAGCATCGCTTCCTGTGCACCGAGGCGCATGCTGCCGCCCAGGTCGGACTTCTCGTCGCGTACTTGCTGGCCGCGTCCCAGATCCTGCCACTCGGTGATCAGCGCGATCACCGGATGATTCGTGGCGCGGTCGAACTCGGTGCTGTTCGCGCCCTTGAGGGCGAGCACATTGCGCGCGTATTCGATGATCGCCAGCTGCATCCCCAGGCAGATACCCAGATAGGGAATGCGATTTTCACGGGCGAAGCGAATGGCCTGTATCTTGCCCTCGATGCCGCGGTCGCCGAAGCCTCCCGGCACCAGAACGGCGTCCATGTTTTGCAGCGCCGCAGGCCCCATGCGCTCGATGTCCTGCGACTCGAAGTAGTGAATGTTGACGCGGGTACGCGTCTTGATGCCGCCGTGCATCAGCGCCTCGTTCAGCGAAATGTACGAGTCGCGGATTTGCACGTACTTGCCGACCATGCCGATGTCGACCACCGCGTCGGGATTCTGCTTGGCGGCCACCACCGCGCGCCATTCGGGCAGGTCCGTGGGCGGTGCATCGAGGCGCAGCTTGTCGATGACGATGTCATCCAGGCCCTCCTCGTGCAGCAGCATCGGAATCTTGTAGATGTCGTCGGCATCCACTCCGGATATGACGGCGCGCTCCTCGACGTTGGTGAACAGCGCGATCTTGCGGCGCTGTTCATCGGGCAGCGAATGCGCGCAGCGGCACAACAGAATATCCGGCTGAATGCCGATGCCGCGCAGCTCCTTGACCGAATGCTGGGTGGGCTTGGTCTTGATCTCGCCGGAGCCGCCGACGATGGGCACCAAGGTCAGGTGCATGTACAGCACCTGATTTCGCCCCAATTCCACCCCCATCTGGCGGATGGCCTCGAGAAACGGCAAGGATTCGATATCGCCCACGGTGCCGCCGATTTCCACCATGCACACGTCGGCATCGCCCGCGCCCATGCGAATCCGGTACTTGATCTCGTCGGTAATGTGCGGGATTACCTGAACCGTCGCGCCCAGATAATCGCCGCGCCGTTCCTTCGCGATGACCCGCTCGTAGATTCGCCCGGTCGTGAAGTTGCTGTTGCGCCCGGTGGTCATGCGCACGAAGCGCTCGTAATGACCGAGATCCAGGTCGGCTTCGGTGCCGTCGGCGGTGACGAAAACCTCGCCGTGCTGAAACGGGCTCATGGTGCCGGGATCCACGTTGATGTAGGGATCCAGCTTCACCATGCTGATCTTGAGCCCGCGGGCCTCGAGTATGGCGCCGAGAGATGCGGAGGCGATGCCCTTGCCCAGCGAGGAAACGACGCCGCCGGTGACGAAAACGAATCGAGTCATGATGGGGCACCGCCGATAAAGTTAAGCCCTCGCGCCTCAACACCTGCGCGAATGCAAACCTGGACAAATGGGAACAACGAGAATCGACGGGAATTCAGGTTAGCAGATCGCGAGGCCTGCGACAATCCACTTGAATCACTTAAACAATAATCGGCGCCTCATCCCAGCGGATCTCCAGGCCGGGCGACCCTGCACCCGCGCGCCGCGGCGCATCCAACCACAGATCCGCAACGGCAATCAAGTTGTCGTCCGCAAACACCAGGGGCAGCGCGTCGCGCATCCACGGCAGCACCCCGTACGATTGACACAGGTGCTGCAGCGTCTGGGTCTTGGCCTTGGGTGCCGGCCGCAAAGATTCGCCTCCGTCGCGCCCGCGCACGATGAGGGAATGCGGCAGGCGCGCGGCGTCCAGACCGCCGGATTGCACCACCCAGCAGAGCGTCCCCAGGTTCGGTCCCAGATCGATTCGAGAGCCGCTCTCCACCCGCCAGGACCGCGTTCCTTCGAGGCGCGGCGGCTCCGCGTCCGTGATGAACACGCGTTGACGATAGCGTCGTAGAGAGTGCCCGCCCCACACGATCGCCGGCAAGTGATCGTCCTGCGCGTCGAGAATCTGCCGCAGGGCCTCGGTCAAGCGCGCCGTCGACGGCGGCTCCACGCCCGAATCGCTCAGCCAGAATCGCAGTGCATTGGTTCGCTCGCTCTCCCGGAGCGCCCGCAGGCCCGGCACCAACAGTGCCTCGCCGTCTCGCAGCCGGCACACGTGAACCGAGGCCGCGCGATCCAGCAACTCCTGCGCCTCGGCCGCATGCCGGGCCGTGCGCGACAGTGCGATGGCCGATCCGGGCCAGCGCGCCTCGATCCGGGGCCAGACTTGCCGGCGCAGATAGTTGCGGTCGAAGCGCAGATCCTCGTTCATCGGATCGGCGATCGAGGGTGCGCTCGAGCGCGCGCCGAACTCGAGAAGTTCCTCCTGCGGCACTTCGAGCACCGGGCGCAGGTGCCAGCCGTGCCCGAAAGGCCGGCACAGGGGCATGGCCGACAGGCCCTTCAAGCCCGATCCGCGCAGGGCCTGCAGCAGTAAGGTCTCCGCCTGATCCAGGGCATGATGGGCGGTCAACAGGCACTCGCCGGGCCGAAGCTCGGCCTGCAGCGCGGCATAGCGGGCGTCGCGCGCCGCCGCCTCGACCGACACGCCGGACGCGGTTTGGACGGTGACGGAGATCACTGCCAGGGGAATGTTCAGCTCGCTGCACAAGGCGGCGCAGGCCTGGCGAAAACCGGAGGCCGCGGGCTGCAGGCCATGATCGACGTGCACCGCCCGCACGGAAAGGCCGCGAAAGGCGGACTCCAAGGCGGAAACGGCGATCAGCAAACTGGCCGAGTCGGCGCCGCCGCTCAAGGCCACCACCAGCCCCGTGGCGCCCGCTGGAACCTGTGCCTCCAGCAACGCCCCAAGGCAAGCCGCGGAGAAAGTCATGGTGCGGAGCGCCCGTATCTCGCTTGGCTTCGCTATGCGTCCCGGAACGCGCCGAATCCGCGTAAGCGAGCCTGCCGCGCGTCGAGCAATTGGGTCACCGGCTGATTTCGAAGTTCCGCCAAATGCTTCAGCATGCTTTGCTTGACGACCTCCGCCATGCCCTGCGGATCGCGATGCGCGCCGCCGTGCGGCTCCTTCAGAACCTCGTCGACCAGACCCAGCTTCTTGAGGCGGTCCGCGGTGCCGCCCATGGCGTCCGCCGCGATCTCTTTCTTTTCGGTGCTCTTCCATAGAATGGACGCGCAGCTCTCGGGAGAGATGACCGAATAGGTGCTGAATTGCAGCATGACCAGCCGGTCGCAAACGCCGATGGCCAGCGCGCCTCCCGAGCCGCCCTCGCCGATCACCACGCTCAACACCGGCGCCGCCAGATTGGACATCTCGAACAAGTTGCGTGCGATGGCCTCACTCTGGCCGCGCTCCTCCGACCCGATGCCGGGATACGCGCCCGGCGTGTCGATCAGCGTGATGACCGGAATGCGGAATCGTTCCGCCATCATCATCAGGCGCAGCGCCTTGCGATAGCCCTCGGGCTTCGGCATGCCGTAGTTGCGCCTCACCCTCTCCTTGGTGTCGCGGCCCTTCTGATGACCGATCAACATCACCTGCATGCCCTCGAGCCGAGCCAATCCGCCGACGATGGCCAGGTCGTCGGAGTACATGCGGTCGCCGTGCAGCTCATGCCAATCGGTGAAAATCATGGACACGTAGTCGAGCGTGTAGGGACGCTGCGGATGGCGCGCGAGCTGCGTGATTTGCCAGGGCGAGAGATTGGCAAAGATGCTGTTGGTGAGCGCCCGGCTCTTCGATTGCAGGCGCTTGATCTCCTCGGTGATGTTGACGCTCGAGTCGGCACCGAGGAATTTCAGTTCCTCGATCTTCGCCTCGAGTTCCGCAATCGGTTGTTCAAACTCTAGGAAATTCATTGCCATGAAGATGATTCCTCGCCGCGAACATCATTACGCTGACCATACACTAAATACCAGCCGTCGCGGCCGACCAAGTCGGTCAGCTTATCGAGCAAGGCGCGCGACGCATGCACGGACCACGCGCCCCCCAAATTGAGCCTCCCCGCATAGTCGGGCCGGTTGATGGCGATACTCACGCCGCAGGGACCGCGCAAATGAGGCTTCAACACCTGCTCGAATCGATTCAACCCCTGCGGACCGTCGTACTCGGCCGGCCACTTGAGCCACAAACGCCGCGCGAATCGCTCTCGGGCCCGGTCGATGTCCATGAGCGACTTGGCCTGCAATCGCCACGCTTCGATGAAGTCGTCGAAGCGCAGCGTACCATCGACGATCAGGATGGCGTCCTTGACGATGATGTCGCGATGCTGCTGAAAAATCTCTTCGTACAAGCTGACTTCGAGCCGGGCGCTGCGGTCGTCGAGGATCAGCGTCACACGATTCGGCCGCCGGCGAATCTCGAGCACCAGGCCGGCGACGGTGGCAGGCTTGCCCGCCGACCAGGTGCGCCCCCCATCGACGGACGCCGCAGGTTTGGGACCGCCCACATCGGCGAGCCGCGCGCTCACCAGAAATTTCAAATCCGGCTCATAGGGTGTGATCGGATGCCCGCTCAGGAACAGTCCCAGAGTCTCGCGCTCGCCCGCCAGGCGCTGTGCCTCGGTCCAGTCGGCCACGGCGTCGTCGGGCGCCGTTGAGAGTCCGAACAGATCGACCTGTCCCACGCTCATGGCGCGCGAGTTCTGCTCGCCCAGGTGCATGGCGCGGTCCAACTCGGCGGTGAGCGTGGCGCGGTTCGGCCCGATCCGATCCAAGCTGCCTGAGCGAATCAAGGCGTCGAACACGCGCCGATTCACCCTGGTCAAGTCGATGCGCCGGCACAGATCCGGAAGGCTGGCGTAGGCCCCGTTCCGCGTGCGCTCCTCGATGATGGCTTCCACCGCAGAGGCGCCGACGCCCTTGATGGCTCCCATCCCGTAGCGGATGCTCATGGGGCCCGAGACATGGAAGGCATACACCGACTCGTTCACGTCGGGCGGCAGGACGGTGAGCCCCATGCCGGCGCATTCGTCGATCAGCGTGACCACCTTGTCGGTCTTGTCCATGTCCGAGGACAGCACCGCCGCCATGAATGCCGCCGGATAGTGCGCCTTGAGCCATGCCGTCTGATAGGACAGGACGGCGTACGCTGCCGAGTGCGATTTGTTGAAGCCGTAGCCCGCGAACTTCTCCATCAAATCGAAGATATGCGTGGCCTGGGCCTCTCGCACGCCTCGCGCCACGGCGCCGCTGACGAAGACCGAGCGCTGCTTGGCCATTTCTTCGGCTTTTTTCTTGCCCATCGCGCGGCGCAACAGATCCGCGCCGCCCAGCGTGTAGCCCGCCAGGATCTGCGCGATCTGCATGACCTGCTCCTGGTACAGGATCACGCCATAGGTCGCCGCCAGCACCGGCTTCAAATCCGGATGCAGGTAGTCGATGGTCGCGCCGCTGGTGTCGTGCTTGCGGGCGATGAAGTCCTCGACCATGCCCGATTGCAGCGGGCCGGGACGGAACAACGCCACCAGGGCCACGATGTCGCCGAAACGGTCGGGCTGCAGCCGGCGGATCAAATCCTTCATGCCGCGCGACTCGAGCTGGAATACGGCCGTGGTCTTGCAGCTCTTGAGGAGTTGGTAGGTCGCCGCATCGTCCATGGGCAGCGCGTTCATGACGAGGGGTTCTTGGCCCGCCGCAGCACGCGCCACATTGATGTCGCGCACCGCCCAATCGATGATGGTCAGCGTGCGCAAGCCCAGAAAATCGAATTTGACCAGCCCGGCGGCCTCGACATCGTCCTTGTCGAACTGAGTCACGGGCGTCGTGCTGCCCTCCTCGCAGTACAGCGGAGTGAAATCGGTCAGTACCGAGGGCGCGATGACCACGCCGCCGGCATGGGTGCCGGCATTGCGCGCGAGGCCCTCCAGAGACCGCGCGAGATCGATGAGCTCGCGAATGTCGGAATCGCCCTCGTACAGGCGCTTCAGTTCCTCTTCCTGTTCGAGCGCCTTGTCGAGCGTGATTCCGATCTCGAATGGAATCAGCTTGGCGATCTTGTCCACATAGCCGTAGTTGTGGCCGAGCACTCGGCCGACGTCGCGCACCACGGCCTTGGCCGCCAATGTGCCGTAGGTGATGATCTGCGAAACCCGCTCGCGGCCGTACTTGTTGGCGACGTACTCGATGACTCGATCGCGGCCCTCCATGCAGAAGTCCACGTCGAAATCCGGCATGGACACGCGCTCGGGATTCAAGAATCGCTCGAACAAGAGATCATGCTCGATGGGATCCAAATCGGTGATGCCGAGCACGTAGGCGACCAGCGAGCCCGCGCCGGAGCCGCGGCCCGGCCCCACCGGCACTCCGTTCTCGCGCGCCCAGCGGATGAAGTCGGCCACGATCAGGAAGTATCCGGCGAACCCCATGGAGCAGATGACGCCGAGCTCGAGCTCCAAGCGCGCCTCGTAGGCCGCGGCACGGCCGTCCGCCGCCGCGGCGAGGCGCATCCCTAAGCCCCGTGCCGCCTCCGCGCGCAGGAAACCCTCGGTGTCGCTGCCCGCGGGTACCGGATAGGCCGGCAACATGGAGGCGCCCAGGCGGATCTGCAGCGAGCAGCGTTTCGCGATCTCCACCGTATTCTCGAGCAGTTCCGGTGCGTCGGCGAACAGTTGCGCCATCTCCGCCGGCGACTTCAAGTACTGCTCTTCGGAGTAGCGCCGCGCGCGGCTCGGGTCCGCCAGCAGCGCGCCGTCATGAATGCACACCCGAGCCTCGTGGGCCTCGAACTCGGCGCGGGTCAAGAAGCGCACATCGTTGGTCGCGACCGCCGCGACGCCCTGTTCGCGGGCCAATTCCATGACGGCCTGGGCGTGAGCATCCTCGCCCGCTCGGCCGGTACGCTGGACCTCGAGGTAGAACCGATCGCCGCACAGAGCCTGCCAGCCAGTAAGACGCCGCGACGCCTCATCGTCCCGGCCGCGCACCAGCGCTTGTCCGATGTCGCCTTCGGCGCCCCCCGACAGGACGATCAGCCCCTGCAGCACGTCGCGTTGCAGCCAGCTTCGTTCCAGCATGGGAGCGCCGCGCTGCTGGCCCTGAAGGAATGAGCGGGTCACGAGCTGCGTCAAATGCCGGTAGCCGACGAGATCCTGGCAGAGAAAAACGATCCGCGACGCCGCGCGCTCGCCCGCCTCGCGAATCCACGCATCGACGCCGATCAGCGGCTTGACGCCGGCGCTGAGCGCCTCCTTGTAGAACTTCACCATCGCAAACAAATTGCTTTGGTCGGTCAGCGCCACCGCCGGCATCCCGGCGGCCGATACGGCGGCCATCAATTCCGGTACCCGCACGATCCCATCGACCAGGGAATACTCGGTGTGCAGGCGCAAATGGACGAATTGACTCAAAGGGCCGCCTCGAGCTTCAGCCGCAGCGGCGCGAAGGAGCGCCGATGCAGAGGACAGGGCCCGTGAAGTTCGAGGAGCCGCTGATGAGCGGGCGTGCCATATCCCTTGTGAGTTGCGAAGGAATACGCGGGATATAGCGTATCCATATGATTCATATAATTATCCCTGGCCGTCTTAGCAAGGATGGAGGCGGCGCTGATGGCCGGCTCCGTCACATCGCCGTCAATGATGGCGCATGCCGTCATGGACCAACCCAGCCCGCCCAAATGGGGCAGTTGATTGCCATCCACCAACAGGTGATCGGGGGTCAAGGTCATCGCCAGCAGGGCGCGGCGCATGGCGAGGAATGTGGCCTGCAGGATGTTCAGGGCGTCGATCTCGGCGCGGTCCGCCCAGCCGATGCCGAAAGACAGCGCGTCGCGCCGGATGCAAAGGTTCAAGGCAGCACGCTCATCCGCACTCAGGGTTTTGGAATCGGCAATCCCGTCGATGGGTCGATCCGGGCACAGTATCACCGCGGCGGCGACCACCGGACCCGCCAGGGGCCCGCGGCCTGCCTCGTCGATGCCGGCCACGCGCGGCCTCATGCGGGCTCCGGCGCGGCTTGGCCGGAGGATTCCAGCAGAGCGACGATGGCCTGCGCCGCACGAGTCCCCGCGTCGCGGCGCAACTCGGTATGAATTCGCGAGAATTCCCGTTCCAAGCCGCTGCGGCGTTCGGCATCGTCTAGCCACATCAAGAGCTCCGCTCCGATCGACTCCGGGACAATATCCTCCTGAAAATACTCGCCGACGACGCGCCGATCCGCAAGTAGATTTGGCTGCGCGAAAAACCGAATCTTGACCAGATTCAACCGCCGCAGTATCCAGGCCGTCGTTCTTCCCAGCCGGTACACGACCACCATGGGCCGCTTGCACAGCGCGGCCTCCAGGCTGGCCGTGCCGGAGGCCACCAGCGCCGCGTCGGCGGCAATCAGCGCGGTTTGGGCGCGTCCGTCGATGAGCTGGACCTGAACGCCGGGGGCGTGACGCCGGAGCGCCTGCGAGAAGATCTCCCGCAAGCCGGCGGTCGCCATCGGGGCGATGAACTTCAGCTGCGGGCGCCGCTCGGCCAGCCAGCGCACCGTGGCGGCGAAATCCTGCGCCAGCCGCGCGACTTCACCGCGCCGGCTGCCCGGCAGCAGGGCGACCACCTGCGCGCCCAAATCGATTCCGAGCTCGCGCCGGGCCGCAGCGCGGTCGACCTCCATCGGAATCGCATCGGCGAGGGGGTGTCCGACGAATACCGCGTGCATGCCGTGCTCATCGTAGAAGCGCTTCTCGAACGGCAGCAGGCAGAGTACGAGGTCCACGGAGCGGTGAATGCTGCGCGCCCGTCCCTGGCGCCAAGCCCAGACCTGGGGACTCACGTATTGCACCGTCGGAATGCCCGCGGCATGCAGCCGTCGCGCCAGCCGCAGGTTGGTATCCGGCGCGTCGATGCCGATGAAGACATCGGGGCGCGCCGCCAGAAACTCATCGCCGATGCGCGCCAGCAGTATCAGCAGCCGGGGCAAATGGCGCAGGACTTCGACGAGTCCCATGACGGCGAACGACTCCGCGGGTTCCCAGACCTTGCATCCTGCCGCCTGCATTTTGGGCCCGGCTACGCCGAAGAACTCCGCGCCCGGCGACAGCCGGCGCAGAGCGCCGATCAAGTCGGCTCCCAGGGTGTCGCCGGACGCTTCGCCCGCGAGCAGACCCACCCGCAATGGACGTGCCATGATCGCCCCTAACGAACGATGCTGCGTTCGCTGCGCTTGATGAACTCGACGAAGGGCCGGATTTCCACCTGTGTCGCGGCCGCTTGCTCCAGTTGCTCCATTGCCGCGTCCAGTTTCAGCCCCGAGCGATAGAGCACCCGGTAGGCGCGGCGGATGTTCAGAATCTGATCGGGAGTGAAGCCGCGGCGTTTCAAGCCTTCGCTGTTCACGCTGTGCGGTTCCGCCGGCCGTCCGACCGCCATGACGTACGGGGGCACGTCGCGGGTCACCATGGCGTTGTGAGCGATGAAACAGTGCGCACCCACCTTGGTGTGCTGATGCACGGCCGACAGGCCGCCCATGATCGCCCAGTCGCCCAGCTCCACGTGTCCGCCCAGAGTCGCGCAATTCGCCATCACGATCTGATCGCCGAGGCAGCAGTCGTGGGCCACGTGCGAATACGCCATGAGCAGATTGTCGTTGCCGATGCGCGTCACGCCCTTGTCGTTGGCGGTTCCGCGATTCACGGTGACGGATTCACGAAATACGTTGCGATCGCCGATGATGAGCAGCGTCGGTTCGCCCTTGTACTTTTTGTCCTGGGGCGCATCGCCCAGCGAGGCGAACTGAAAGATCTTGTTGTCGGCGCCGATGCGGGTCAGCCCGTTGATCACCACATGCGGACCGATCCAGGTGCCGGGGCCGACGACGACGTCCGCGCCGATGACGGTGAACGGGCCCACCGAAACGTTCTCCGCAATCTGCGCCTGCGGCGAGATCACCGCGCGCGAATCGATCATCCCGGATCTCCCTTGAGTTTGGTCTCCGGCGCGACCATGATTTCCGCCGAAGCCACCTCGACCCCGTCGACCTCGGCCGATCCGTGGAACTTCCAGATTCCCTTGAAGGCGCGCTTCAAGGTGACCTTGAGCAGCAGCTGATCGCCGGGTTCTACCGGCCGGCGAAAGCGCGCGTTGTCGATGGCGACGAAGTAAAAGCGGGTTTCGGTGTCCGGCACGACCCCGGCGGTCTTGAACGCCAGGATTCCAGCCGCCTGCGCCAGCGCCTCGATGATCATGACTCCCGGCATCACCGGCCGATGCGGGAAATGTCCCGGAAAGTACGGCTCGTTGAAGGTCACATTCTTCAGTGCGTGGATGTACTTGCCGGACACGCATTCCAGCACGCGATCCACCAGCAAGAAGGGATACCGGTGCGGCAATTGCCGCATGATCGCTTCGATATCCATCTTCTCGGGTTCAGTCATCATCGCTCCTTTCCGTCCGATCGCCGCACGTCCAATCGCCGCAAATGCGCCACCAAGCGCCGCCACAATCGAGTCTCCACGGCCGGCATGCCGCTCGAGTAGCTGCCGGCCTCCCTGATCGAGGCGGTCACCAAACTATATCCGGTCACCACCACATCGTCGGCGATGGTCAAATGACCGGACATTCCCACGCCGCCGCCGATCATGCAGCGCCGGCCGATGTTGGTGCTGCCGGAGATTCCCGTGCAGCCGGCGATGGCGGTATGAGCGCCGATGGTCACGTTGTGGCCCACTTGGATGAGATTGTCCAGCTTCACCCCGTGCTCGACCACCGTATCGTCGATGGCGCCCCGATCGATGGTGGTATTGGCGCCGATCTCCACGTCGTCGCCGATTTGCACCGAGCCCACCTGCGGTACCTTGACCCATGTTCCCGCATCCGGCGCGAACCCGAAACCGTCGGAGCCGATCACCGCCCCGGCATGCAGGATACAGCGCTGCCCGATCTGTACTCCGGCATACACCGTGACCCGCGCGATCAAGCGGGTGTCGGCGCCGATGCGCGCCCCCCGCTGCACGATGCAGCCGGCGCCCACCGACACCCGCTCGCCGATGTCCGCCTCATCCTCGATGACGGCCAGCGGTCCCACCGCCGCCGACGGCGCGATGCGCGCGCGGCCGGATACGACCGCAGTCGGATGAATTCCCGCCGCGGTCGGCGCCTGCGGGTGCAGCAGCTCCGCTATTCGCGCATAGGCCAGGTACGGATTCGGATCGATGAGCACGGCCGCGGGACAGCCCGCCGCGTTCTCCTCCGCCACCAGGACGGCGGTCGCGCGAGTGGACTCCATCTGCCGGCGGTATCGCGGATTCGCGAGAAAGCTCAAAGCCCCGGAACCCGCGTGCGACAGAGTGGCGACGCGGGATATCACCAGGCCCGGGTCGCCGCGCAGCACGAGGCCGAACCGGACCGCCAACTCCCCTAGGCTGAAGTCCCCATGCACCGGCGCACCCCCATCAGTGCGATGCGCGCGTGAACTACTTGCCGCCGGGAGTCTTCGCCGGCGGCGTCGCCGCAGCGGGCGCTTTGCCCCCCGGCGCGGCAGGCGCCTGTGCGGGCAGGGTGGTCGGCTTGGTCGCGAGCACCGCGAGCACGTTGGCGGTTATGTCGAGCGGTCCTTTGGCGAAGAATACGCCGTCGCCGAGCACCAGATCGAAGCCCTGCGCATTGGCGTAGGCGCCGATCTCGGTGACCAGGTAGCGCTGCACCTTGCCGATTTCCTCGTTCTTGCGCGTCGATCCGTCGTCCTGGAACTCGCCGGCCTTGCGCGAGAATTCACGCTGCTCGTCGCGAAACGACTTCTCCGCCTTGACGCGATCAGCCTCGGACATCAGCTGCCCTTCCTTCTGCAATTTCTCCTCGCGGGCCTTCAAGTCGTTCTGCATGGTCATCAACTCGCGGCGCCGCGGCGCGAACTCGTTCTCGAGAGTTTGCATCGCCGTTTTTGTCTGAGGCGCCTCTTCGAGCAGCTTCTGAAAGTTGACCACGCCAATCTTGATTTCCGCGCTCGCCTGGCCGGAGACCAGAGTTGCGCACAGGCACAAGCTCATGAACGCAATGCTGCGATTGAAAGTCGACATGTTGATCTTTAAGACCTCGAATTGTGCGGTCAAAACGCCTGACCGATAGAAAATTGAAACCGTTCCGTTTCGTCGCCGAATCTTACCGTGTCCCCGGGGTACGAATTCAACGGAACGCCGTATGAGAACCGGAACAACCCCAAGGGTGCAAGCCATTGCACCGCAATCCCGGTCGATCGTTTCAGATTATCATAACTGAAGTGGTAGTTGACCGGGGTTATGTCGTCCACCCCCAGGAATTGCACCTTGTTGCCGGTCTGGAAGACATTGCCCATGTCGTAGAACCAGCTCACCCGGGCCGCGCTCCTCCACTTTTCGGGTACCGGGAAAATCAGCTCTAGGCGGTTGACCACGCGAAAGTTTCCGCCGTACGGATTGCCGATACCGATATTGTCCCGGGGCCCCAGGCGGCTCTCGCGGTAGCCGCGAACGCTGTCCGGGCCGCCGGCGAAATAGTTGAGGTAGGGAGGCAGCGCGGTGGTGTGGCCCAGCGCGGAGGCGTAGTCGACCTGCGCGTTGAAGGACAGCAGCCATTTTCGCCAGATGGGGACGTACTGCAGGTACTGGAAGTTGGTCGCGTAATAGCGCACGTCGCTCGGCGGGATCGCGTAGCGGCCCGATATGGCCAAATGCAGGCCGCGGTCGGCGAACAGCGCGCGGTTGCGCGCATCGTAGTTCCAGCCCGCCGTCAGTTCATAGGTGTAGAAGTCGCTGCCGTATACCGTGTACGGGCTGTCCAGAGAATTGATCACGCCGTCGCCGTTGGTGTCCGTGAGGTCGCGCGTGAAGGTGTTGCCGTTGGCCTTGACCCAATCCACCGCCTGCTGTGCGCTGTACCCCTGCGAGACCACCAGGGTGTTCTTGTTGGCGGATATGCCGCCTTGCAGATACTGGTACTCGGTGATGGGATAGGACCACTGCATCGCGGCGGTGAGCTGCTTGGTCGAGAACGCCGACGATGCGGCCACGAATTGCGTTATGTCGCGATACGTGAACGAAGTCGTGCGCGCCACGCCGTCGATGGTCGTGTACGGATCCGTATGCGAAGTCACGTAGCTCTTGCTGTACTTGCCGGCGTTGATCTCCACCGCGATGCGGTCGCCCGTACCCATGAAATTGCTGTGTACGAAGTTGCCGTTCAGGCTGATGCCCTGGGCCTCGGAGTAGCCGATGCCGCCGCCGAACTGCCCCGGCAAGCCCTCCTTGATGTTGTAGTCCACATCCACCAGGTCGGCGCTGCCCGGCACCGGCTTGTTCTCGAACTCCACCTTCTCCACGTATGGCAAGCGCTGCAGGCGCTCCTTGGAACGCTCGATCGCCGAGTTCGACAGCCACCCGCCCTCGAGCTGGCGCATCTCGCGGCGCAGCGTTTCGTCGTTGATCGCCGTGGTGTTGTTGAAGTTGATGTGCCGCACGTAAACGCGGTTGCCGGGCTCGATGAAGAACGTGAGGGCCACCGTTTTCTTGTCGTTGTCCGGGGTGGGTACCGGGTCGATCTTGGCGAACGCATAGCCGTCCGCGCCCAACCGGTAGCTCATCAGTTCCTGGCTGCTGGTAATCATCTTGCGCGAATAGATGTCGCCCGGCTTGATCAACAGCAGTTTCCGCAGCTGCTCCTCGGGCACCACCATCGTGCCGGCGAGCTTGATGTCCGACACCTTGAACACGTCGCCTTCGTTGACGTTCACGGTGATGTACATGTCGTCTTTTTCGGGCGCGATGGTGACTTGCGTCGATTCGATCTGGAAATTCGCGTAGCCGCGGTCCATGTAGTACGAGCGCAATTTTTCCAGATCGCCCGTCAGGGTCTCCTTGGCATACCGGTCATCCTGCTTGTACCAGGAGAGCCAGTTCGGCGTCTTCAGTTCGAGGGTGTTGAGAACGTCCTTTTCCTTGAACTTGGTGTTGCCGACCAGATTGATCTGCTCGATCTTGGCGCGCTTGCCTTCCTTGATGTCGACGACGATGTCGACCTTGTTGCCGGGCAGCTCCGTGATCTTGGTATCGACTTTCACCGCATACTTGCCGCGGCTGAAATATTGATCGGTGAGGTACTGCTTCACCTCGTCGAGCACCGAGCGGTCGAAGGTCTTGCCCGTCGCGAGGCCTACATTGCGCAGGCTCTTCTGCAAATCCTCGGTCTTGATGTCCTTGTTGCCCTTGATCTCGAACTTGGCGATGGACGGACGTTCGACCACCACGACCAGCAGCGTGTTGCCGTCGCGCCGCAGTTCGACGTCGCGAAAGAATCCGGTCGCGTACAGCGCGCGCATGGCTTCGCCGATGCGCTGGCCGTCCAGATGGTCGCCGATGTTCACCGGCAAGTAGTTGAATACCGTGCCTTCGGAGATTCGCTGCAGGCCTTCTATGCGAATGTCGCCGACGGTGAATGCCTCCTGAACGCTTTGCGCGCGCACAGCCGAACCCAAGGGCTGGATGGCAAGGGCCACCAGGCAAGCCAAACGCAAATCAAGCCGCACGCGACAACGACCGATTGCAAAACTGATTGATCATGATTTCCCGTTAATTCAGATGTCTTGATATATCGTTATAAAATGCCAGGCTCATCAGTACGACCAGGAGCGCAATCCCCACTTGCTGTCCGAGCAGCTGCGCGCGGTCGGACAGCGGCGTGCCTTTGACCGCTTCCACCAATTGATAGACCACCTGACCGCCGTCCAACAACGGCACCGGCATCAGGTTCAGCACGCCCAAGCTCACGCTGATGATCGCCAGAAAGGCCAGAAACGCGGCCGGCCCCAGGTAGGCGCTGATTCCGGCGAATTCCGCGATGCTGATCGGACCGCTGATGTTCTTGGCGGATACCTGTCCGGTCACGATTCGCCACAGCATCTGCACGGTGAGCGAGGACATCTCCCAAGTCTTCGCCACACCGCTCATGGCCGCGTCGATCGGGCCCAATCGATGGGTCTCCACCAACCCCGGCGGCCATGCCCGCGGCCCTTCCCCGAGCGTGATCCCCAATCGGCCGATCACCCTGCCCTGATCCACCACCCGCGGCACCGGCGCCACGATACGCAATCTCTGGCCGGCGCGCTCGACTTCGATCGAAATGTCGCGGCCCGGCGCGCCGCTCACCATCGCGACGAATTCGGCGCTGTTGGCGACGGGCTGGCCGTCGACCGCGAGCAGCCGGTCGCCGGCCTGCAACCCGGACCGCGCGCCCGCGCTTCCCGCGGGCGCCTCGTGCACCACCGTGGCCGCGTTCCACGTCGACAGATCGAATCCCAGCCCCGGAAGCAATTTGCCGGGTTCGGTCATTTCGCGCCGATCCGCATCCACCCGCAGCGTCAGCGAGCGCTCGCCGCCGTCGCGGCGCACGCGCAGCGGAATGACGCCGTTGTCCGAGAACTGGCGGATCAGCGCCAGCTGCAACTCTTCGGTGTCCTCGACGCGCCGATCGCCGACGCGCAGGATCTGATCGCCGCGCTGCAGCCCGGCGGCGGCCGCGGGGCTGTCGAGGCGCACCTGCCCCACGATGGGCTTGACGATTTCAGTGCCGACCATCGCCAAAATTGCATACAGCAGCGAGGCGAACAGAAGATTCATGGCGGGTCCCGCCAACAGCACGGCGATTCGATGGATCACCGGCCTGCGGGTGAAGGAACGATGCAGCTCCTCGGCGCTGACCTCACCCTCGCGCTCGTCGAGCAGCTTGACGTAGCCGCCCAAGGGTATGGCCGCCAGGCAGTACTCGGTGCGGTCGGCGTCTTTGCCCACCCGCGTGACCAGCGGTTTGCCGAAGCCGATGCTGAAGCGCAGAACTTTGAAGCCGAGCTTCTTGGCGACCCAGTAATGCCCGAACTCGTGCACCGCCACCAATATTCCGATCGCGACCAAAAAGGCGGCAAGAAAAATCAACATCCTCATGCAAAGGCTCCTCGCCTGGGCTCGATCAAGGCTTCAGCCATGCGCCGTGCTTCGGCGTCGGCGTCCAAAACATCACCCAGAGCCTTGACGGGGGACGATTCGAGGCGCTGCAGCACCTTGTCAATGACCGCTGCAATCGCCGTAAAGTTCAAGCGCCGGTCGAGAAACGCCTTTACCGCGACCTCGTTGGCCGCGTTCAGCACCGCCGGCGCCGTACCCCCGGCCCGCGCCGCCGCTCTCGCTAGCCCCAGGCTGGGAAACCGCACGTGATCCGGCGGCTCGAAGTCGAGCCGGGCGATCTCGGCCAGGTTCAGCGATTGTACACCGGATGCAAACCTGGCCGGCCAGGCGAGCGCCTGGGCGATGGGGGTGCGCATGTCGGGCGCGCCCAGCTGAGCCAGCATCGAGCCGTCCGCGTACTCGACCAGGGAATGAACGACGCTCTGGGGATGGACGATGACGTCCACCTGGGTCTCCGGCAACCCGAACAACAGGGTCGCCTCGATGACCTCGAGTCCCTTGTTCATCAACGTCGCGGAGTCGACCGAGATCTTGCGGCCCATCTTCCACTTCGGGTGCGCGCAGGCTTCATCCGGCGTGACATTGTCCAGGCTGCCGAGCTCGGCGCAACGGAATGGGCCGCCCGAGGCGGTCAAAATCACTCGAACCACGCCGCGCGCGATATCCCCGGGGAGATAGCCCGCCGGCATGCATTGAAAAATCGCGTTGTGCTCGGAGTCTATGGGAATGATCTCGGCGCCCGCGCGGCGCACTTCATCCATGAGCAGCGGGCCGGCCATGACCAGCGCTTCTTTGTTGGCGAGCAGCACGCGCTTGGAGGCACGCACGGCGGCGAGGGTCGACGGCAAGCCGGCGGCGCCCACGATCGCCGCCATCACCACATCGACATTGGCGCCGGCCACGGCTTCGGCGAGCGCTTCAGGTCCGCATTCGACGCGCGATGCCGAGCCGCAGTCGCGCAGCGCGGCACGCGCTTGCGCCGCGGCCGCCGGGTCTCCCAGCACCACGAGGTCGGGGGTGAATACGCGCGCCTGCTCGACGATGGCCTGCCAACTGCCGTGGGCGCCCAGCACCGCCACCCGAAACCACTCCGGATGCAGGGCAACCACCTCGAGCGTGCTGCGCCCAATGCTCCCGGTGGAACCCAGGATGGCGAGGCCGCGCGGCGTGCTCATGCGAGTGCACCGGAGCCGAACAGCCCAAGCGCATACAAGGGGGCGGCGGCCGTCACGCTGTCGATGCGATCCAGCAGTCCGCCGTGTCCGGGAAGCAATGCGCCGCTGTCCTTGAGACCCGCGGCGCGCTTGAACAGGCTCTCGGTCAGGTCGCCGATGATGGAGAAAATCCCCACGCCGCAGCCGAAGGCCACCGCCTCGAGCGGCGGCAGGCCGAAGCGCGCGGCGCCGCCCCAGGCGACCAGCGCCACCATCGAGAGGCCGCCGAGCGCGCCCTCCAAGGTCTTGCCCGGGCTCACGCGCGGCGCCAACTTTCTCCTGCCGAAGCGCCGTCCTGCGAAGTAGGCGCCGATGTCGGCGGAAATCACCAGCAGCACCAGCCACAGCACGATTTGCGGACCATGCGCGAAGCCCCGGGTCGTGACCAGAAGCCGCGCGAGGGCGATGAAGGCCGGAGCCAGAACCAGCGGCCCGCAGAGCAACGTCAGCACTCGGGTGTGGCGGGACGGCGCCGCGATCAGCCACGCGAGCGCGATGAGCCACCACAGGCATGCCGCACCGAGCAGCAGCAGCAAGTGCTGCGGCTGGGCGCTCCATTTCCAGGCGGCCAGGAGCAGCAGCGCGATCACCGCCGCATAGGCGGCGCGGGCGCCTCGGGTGATCGGCGCGCCGAAGCCGCTCCACTCCCAGGCGCCGATGGTGAAGACCGCGCCAAAAGCCACGACTCCCCAGGCCGGCGGCAGCAGGAACAATCCCGCCAGCAGGATGCAGGCCAGCACGGCGGCCGTGAGAATTCGAGTCCTAAGCATCCGCTGTCTCAAGCATCCGCTTGCGCCGCGAGTTGCCCCGAGGTCCTGCCGAAACGCCGCTCGCGCTGCCGGTAGTGCTCGAAGGCCGCGTCCAGGTGCGCCGGCGAGAATTCCGGCCACAGCTCATCGGAGAAATACAATTCGGTGTAGGCAAGATTCCACAGCAGGAAGTTGCTGATGCGCCGCTCGCCGCCCGTGCGGATGAGAAGGTCGGGATCGGGAATCCCGGCGAGCGCGAGACGCCGCTCAATCTGCGCCTCGTCGATGGCGGCCGCCGCCAGCGTGCCGGCCGCCGCATCGGCGGCGAGCGAGCGGCAAGCCTGGGCTATGTCCCAGCGGCCGCCGTAGGCCATCGCCACGATCAGCCGCAGTCCGGAATTGCCCAGCGTGAGCTCCTCCGCGTTCCGCATGCGGCGCTCGAGCTCGGCGCCCAACATGTCGCGGTCGCCGATGAACGACAGGCGCACTTGATTGCGGTGTAGATCCGCAACTTCGCGCTCCAGGGCGTCGAGAAATAAATTCATGAGCATGCCGACTTCGTCGGCGGGCCGGCGCCAATTCTCGCTGCTGAAAGCGAACAGAGTCAGGTGGCGCACTTTGCGCTTGGCGCATTCTTCCACGACTCTGCGCACCACCTTGACGCTGGCGCGATGTCCGGCGGCCCGCGGCATGCCCCGCGACCGGGCCCATCGGCCGTTGCCGTCCATGATGATTGCTACATGCTCGGGCGAATCGGCCATCTTCACACCTGCATCAGCTCCTTTTCCTTCTCCGCCATGGCGTGATCGATCTCCGCGACGTGCTTGTCGGTGAGCTTTTGGACATCATCCTGCGCCCGCCGATCGTCGTCCTGCGCGATCAGTTTTTCCTTGAGCATTTCCTTCAATTCGTTCATGACTTCGCGGCGCACGCCGCGCACCGCCACACGGGCGTTTTCCGCCTCGGACTTCACCACCTTGATGATGTCGCGGCGGCGCTCCTCGGTGAGCGCCGGCATGTTGATGCGGATCAGCTGCCCGGCGGTATTCGGCGTCAATCCGAGATCGGATTTGTAGATCGCCTTCTCGATGATGGGCACCATCGCCTTCTCCCAGGGACTCACCGTCAAGGTGCGCGCGTCCTCGGTCGCGATGTTGGCCACCTGGTTCAGGGGCATTTCCGCGCCGTAGTAGTCGACCTTGATGTGCTCGATCAAGCTGGTGTGCGCGCGCCCGGTCCGGAGCTTCTTCAATTGATCTTTGAATGCCGACACGCATTTCTGCATGCGCTGCGTTGCATCTTTCTTCAGGTCCTCGAGCATGGCTCCCCCTAGCCTTCCGCGGTTACGACGGTGCCGACGTCTTCACCCTGCACGATGCGCATCAGATCGCCGGCATTGAACAGATTGAAAACCTGCAGCGGTAGATTGTTCTCGCGGCACATGACGATGGCGGTCGCATCCATCACATTCAGCCGGTCGCTTAGCACCTGGTCGAATGTCAGCCGCGCATAACGCTTGGCGCCCGGATTCTCGACCGGATCGGAATCGTAGATGCCGTTGACCTTGGTGGCCTTCAGGAGGATCTCCGCGTTGATTTCGATGGCACGCAGGGAGGCCGCCGTGTCGGTGGTGAAGAACGGATTGCCGGTGCCGGCGCCGAAAATCACCACCCTGCCCTTCTCCAGGTGCCGCACCGCGCGCCGCCTGATGTAGTCCTCGCACACTTCGTTGATGCGCAACGCCGACATGACCCGTGCATAGGTCCCCAGATTCTCCAGGGCATCCTGCAGCGCCAGCGCGTTGATCACGGTGGCGAGCATACCCATGTGATCGGCCGTGACCCGGTCCATTCCGGCGCGCGCCAATCCCGCGCCGCGGAAGATGTTGCCGCCTCCGAGGACGATGGCCACCTGGACCCCCATCTGGGTCAGCTCGCGGATCTCCCCGGCAATGCGCTT
>Ga0209624_10000917_pt1 | contig 24794 bp, 31 predicted proteins | sample JacPinW_OM2H0_O1_FD_188565 | JGI IMG/M metagenome (GOLD analysis project Ga0209624, IMG submission 188565) | Forest soil microbial communities from Algoma, Ontario, Canada - Jack Pine, Ontario site 1_JW_OM2H0_O1 (SPAdes) (version 2) | ecosystem: Environmental > Terrestrial > Soil > Boreal...
TGGGCCTGCCGTGTCAGACGGCACCGGTCGCGCAGCCAAGCGCCACCGAACCGCCCAACCTGCCGGTCGTGACGATCACCTACAACCTCTGGGATCAACCCGAAACGGTTGAAGAAGCGTTCGGCTCGACGATCCGAACGAAAAAGACGACATTCGAACCGTCCGGGCGACCCGAAGCAACGGAAACGAAATCCAGCATCGACACGGCCCTCCCGAAGATCACCGATAAATACAACACGCTTACCGGAGTCACGGAAACGCAGAGCACCACAACGGGCGAAACCACAAAGACGCTCACCTCGAAATACAACACGCTCGGACAGCTCACGTCCTACACGGACGCTGAAGGGAACACCGCGACATACGAATATGAACCTGAAAAGGATGGGCGTCTCACGAAGGTCAGCGACCCCAAGGGCAACCAGACCTACGCCTACGATCCAACGACCGGCGGACTGAAGGAACTCCACGATTCCGCCGCGGGCACGTTCACTGCAACCCGAAACGTCGAAGGCGCGATCACCAGCGAGACCTACCCGGACGGTCTGACGGTGTCCTACACCGAGAACTCCGTCGGCGCCGCGACCGCGATCGAATACAAGAAGACGACGCATTGCGGTACCAGCTGCACCTGGTTCGCCGACGCCGACGTCCCATCGATCCACGGCGAAACGCTCAAGCAGACAAGCACGCTCTCCGAAGAGCCGACCTACACCTACGACGCGGCCGGGCGGCTGCTGCAGACGCAGGAAATCCCCGCTGGAGAAGGCTGCAAAACACGTCTGTACAACTACGACGAAGAAAACAACCGCACCAGCGAGACGACCCGCGAACCCGGCACGGAAGGCAAATGCGCCACCGAAGGCGGCACCACCGAACGCCACACCTACGACAACGCCAACCGCCTCACCGATGTTGGTGTCGTCTACGACGCCTTCGGCAACACGACGACGCTTCCAGCCGCCGACGCTGGAGGGTCCCCGATCGAATCGAGCTACTACGTCGATAACCAAGTGTTCAAACAGACGCAGAGCGAAGAGACAACCGAATACAAACTCGACCCCGAAGGACGGCCGCGCGAAACGGCATCCAGCGGAAAAACGTCCGCGAAAGTCGTCTCGCACTACGACGGGCCCGGGAACGCGCTGGCCTGGACAAGCGAATCCACAGAAAAATGGTCCCGCAACATCCCTGGGATCGGCGGCGAACTCCAAGCCGTGCAGACAAGCGCCGGGCACACGGTGCTCGAGCTTCACGATCTACAAGGCAACATCGTCGCAACCGCAGGGCTCAGCGAAACGGAAACGGCGCTGCTGTCCAAGTACAACAGCAGCGAATTCGGGGTACCGACGAGCAAAGAAAAGCCGCCCACCTACGCGTGGCTTGGAGCGGAGGGCGTGTCCAGCGAATCGGCCGCAGGCACGATCACGCAAGACGGCGTGACCTACGTCCCGCAGACCGGTAGGGCGCTCCAAACACAAGCGGTTGAAATCCCGTCACCCGCGAACGCGGCCACGCCGTTCGTGAGCATCCAGTCTCAATGGGTGATCCAGTCGGGCATCGAAGCCTCAGCACGCCAGGTCGCGCTTGCAGAAGAAGCCCGCCGGGCGGCAGCCGGCGGCGAACCGAGCCATCGGGCCAGTTGGGAAGGCTCAGGCCCACTCATCGGCGGCTGCACGGGAACGCACGCATGCGCCGCGTCAAACATCCACTGCGGATTGAAGTCGCTGTTCGGAGAACCGGAGGGCGGCGTCCTGTGGCTCGCCGGCGTGATTAAATGCAACCAAACCGTTCGCGGCATCCAGGTCGAGCTGTGCATGTCGGCATGGAGTCCCTCGGAACACGTCTACAAGCAGTTCGTCTGCAATGGTCCGAAGCAGAAAGGCGAAACGTATTACGACACCAATAAAGGCGGAGAGATCCTTGAGGAGGACTGCGCCGAGGGATTGAACTACAAAGCGTGGGCATGGGGTGACGCGTGGGGCTCCGGATACTGGTTTGTCGCGACCGGCCAAGTGTCCGAACCATGGAAGTGCGAAGGGAACTACGCCGAAGGAGCCACCGAATTCTCGGAATTCCTGTTCGGCCACTAAAACGATGAAACGCAAAGCGCGCCCTACTCCACCGACCCACACGCGCCACAAGGGAGCGATCCGAACGTTGGGCGTGGCACTGATCCTGACGTTCGCCTTGTTGACGACAGGCTGCGCCGGCGCTGGCGGCGGACCCTCGGCGGCGCATCGTGGCGCCACGATGCAACGCGCCGGTGGCGGCGAGGTCGCTCTTATGCCGATCATGCTTGGCGCCGGCGAGGGCGGGTGGTGCCTGACGACCGTTGCCGCCAGCGGCAGCGGATGCCCGACCTACGCGTTGGCGGCGAGGGAGGGACCGTTCCTCGGGCCGATCATCGTCGAAGACTGGACCGGCGCAAGCAACAGCCAAGGCAGCCATTCCTCGTCGGCGGACGTCGGGGTCGACGAGGCGCTTGTGTTGACCACCAGCGAAGTGACGGCCGTGGCGCTCGCGGGAGGCGTGCCGATCGCAACTCACGCCGATCCCGCCCTTCCGCCCGGTTTTCGCGGTGCCGACCTTGAACTGCTCGGCCGAGGAGCGGAAAGCTCCCTGGGTATCAGCGCGCCTCCACGGTTGCCGCGTCCCCAACTGGCGCCGATCGGCGCGAACGGCAAGGCGAGCACTCAGCATTCCACCCCAGGCGCTCCGTTGGACTTCGAATGGCCCGCGCGGAGCTGGGGTCGCGGTCCCGCAGCGACCGGCGTGTGCGGCCTCGAAGCGAAAGGACTGGCGGGTCTGACGTCAGGGGGCGGCAGCGTTATCCCTGCGGTACGCCCGCATGCAGATGTCCGAGGACGGGAATTCGTCGACTGCGAGCATGTCACCTACCAGCTCAATCACTGGCCGATCGAAGCCAACGTCCTTCTCGACGCCGCCCGGCCAGGCACAGCGCCGGCGCCGCTGCCGGCAATGCACCGACTGGTCAGACACCCGGGAATCAGCGTGACGCCCGGACCTGGCGGAGAACTCCTCGCCCGCCGCGCTTCTGCCGCCTGGCTTGTGGTCGCAGGCGGGAGAAGCCTTGAGCAGCGCGTGGCCCTGCTGGAACATCTCAGCGCCACCCTTCATCTTTAGATCAGCTAGGCCATCGTCTCTCCGTGACCTCTCCGTGACGTTGGAGTCTGCGCATGGTGGAGTGGTGCGGTTTGACTGCTGTCAGTTGTCCCTCAGGGCTTTCATCCTTTGGGGATGGCGACTCGTGTTGTTAGCGCGGCGCAGTCCGGGACACGTCGGTATGCCGATGTGGGTGAGGTGCTGCTGCGTTTGGAGCAGTTCCGTGGGAGGTATGGGCATCTTAACGTACCCGATACGTATCGATGCGGTGATGGGTTTCGGCTCGGCACGTGGTGCGGGCGCCGGCGCCGTGAGTACCGGCGTGGGCGTCTAGGTCCTCGCTATGAGGTGCTTCACGGTCTGCCGGGTTGGGATTGGGAGGCTAAGCATTGGCGCTTGATCGAAGGTCTGCAGAGGTTGACGCTTTACGTCGAGGCGTTTGGAAGCGCGGATGTTCCGTATGGCTACGAATGCGAGGACGGCTTCAGGCTCGGGTATTGGGTAAAGAATCGACGCCGGCTGCTCTGGAAGCAACCATGGCTGGCAGAGATCTTGTTGGCGATGCCGGGGTGGCGGACCTCTCGACGCGTACGCTCACGTCTGCGGCTGCGGGAAGAGCGAGGGCCGACCAGTAGGGAGGTGGCGCTCGAGCATTTGTGGGTGTTCGTGTGCGAGCACGGACACGCGCGCCCTCCGGGACCGTACAGCTGTGGGGATGGCTACCGGCTAGGTCGGTGGGTGAAGTGGAGACGCTCGCAGCATGGGCAGGATGGGGTGATGGATGCGCTGCTCGAGTCGCTTCCGGGGTGGACGTGGAGCGCGAACGACCTCGCTTTCGATGAATGGCTGGAGCGGTTTGAGCTCGCCAGCTCATCTGGCTGTGTAAAGGGTGATCTCCGGCTGCGCCGTTGGATCAGGCGCCAAAGGGAGGCAGCGGCGCGGGGCAAGCTGTCGGCGTCTAGGGCGGAGCGACTGCGTAGGGCGGGTGTCCTGGGCTTTGCACCTGCATGTCTGTCTGGCGGAAAACACGTGCACGGGGTGGGTTAAGCGATGACAACCCGACCAGCTTCTGGGTTGGCGGTGGCGTTTATGCAAAGCAATCTGGACGGAAGGGGAGGTTGTCATGGATGACGTGCTGATGGACGCCGCCGAGCGGGTGTTGTTCGCGACTGTGGGCAAAAAGCAGCAGGAATACCCGATGCTGGTAGCGCTGCGCGAATTCCTGAGGGCGTATCTGGCGGCTGAGCCGGCGCTAGCGGGCCGTGATATGCCGTCGCTGGAGAAGACGACGGGTTTGACGTGTCCGGGTGCGGTCGAGGACGCCACGAGTCGCAGCGAACGGGTCCCACCGTTTCTTGTGCATGATGCGTATCGGGATGCGGTGATGCGCGCGGGTGGTTTGCTGCATGCGCGCCTGCAGCGTGAGGTGCTCTACCGGATCGCGCCGAGGGGGTGGGTACCGATCATCGCCGCGTTGATCGCTGACGGGCCCGAGCTCGCGGGAGCGCGCGCGCAGGCCGCGATCTTCGACTTCTCGATGGGCTCTGTTCGGGCTAACCGGCGCCGGCCGGCGGGGCGACGCGCGGCCTCCAGCGTGAAACACGTGCTGCTTGAGGGGCAGCGCCTGTTTCGGCTCGTTCATGGTCTGCAGGAGTTGTCGGCGTGCGCGCATTGGGCCTACGTTCCTCAGCTTGAGATTCCGCATATGCCAAGGGGCGGCTATGAGGTAGTTGCGCCGCGGGTCGAATTGGTCCGCCGGGCACTGCAGGAGAGGAACGCGGAGATCCATACGCGTCTCGGGGTCGCGGCGATCGAGGAGGAGCTAGCTGGCCTGGATGCTCTCACTGACGCGATTCTGCTCGCGCGTGGTTTGTGGCGGCCGATGCGCGACCGGATGCTGTTGGTGTTGATGGTCTTGACCGGTGGGCGGCGGGCCGCGATCAGCCGTCTGCGTCGCGAGGACTACATACGTGATCACGTAGGGCCGCAGCCGGACTGCCGTCGAGGGGCGGTGCTTCATCTGCGCCCGCAGAAGGGCAAGGATCGCGACGAGATACGGCGCAAGCCCATTCCCCAACAGGCGGCGCTGGTGATCGAGAGCTATCTCGCGCTGATGGACCGAATCTTGGCCGCGAAGGGACAGCCGCCGGCCGCAGGGTCTGCGCCGCTGCTGGTCGCGGTTGCCTCGCACCACACGCAGATCGCGAAACCAAGCTGGATACATCAGCGTGTCGCAGGGGCCTACAACGAACGGCCACTGCTGGTCCGGGATCGTGAGCACCTCCCCGAGCACGTCACTGCCGGGGAGGCTCCGTATTGCGGTTATACGCCGCATGAGTTCCGTCATTTCTCCAACCAGCTCGCGGAAGGCGCCGGACATGCGTACAACAAGCGTCACCCTGCGAACGGGCCGATGGTCAATCCCCCGCCTGCCTACTATGCGGCGGCGCTGCTGGACAACGGCGGCGCTGAGGAGAAGATGCGAGCGCTCTACGGCGGCAGGACCAGTGTGGCGATGCTCGAGGTCGTCGCTGGGCGCGCGGCCGAGCTGGGGTGGGAGATCCTCGTGGGGCGGCTGGGTGAACGCAAACGCCCGAACGTAGACGCCTACGAGAACGAGCTGGTCCGCCTGCACAGGATCGAGGACGAGGAGAGGCGCCTTGAGCGCGCCGCGAACCAGCTGCAGGCAAGACGCCCACGCTCGGACCGGCTGGCGCTGACCACGGGAGAGGTCCCGAAGGGTGTGCAGCTTCAGGTCATCATGCGCCGCCAGGAGGACTTGATTGCCTCTGTCGAGGAGCTCAAGGAGATGCTGCTGGACAGTTCCGCGATCACTCATCAGCTGGTGCAGCTCTCTCGCCAGAAGGCCGACACGATCAAGAAGCTCGATCTCTACCGGCTCGACCAGGGAACCTGGCTCCCGGTCCCCGACTCTGAGCCCCCGGGCGCAGAGAAGGTTGACTGGGACGCGATCGATGAAGGCAAGCTCGGAAAGCCACTGATGCCCGGTGCCGCGCCCAGCGCCGTACGTGACTGGGTCACCTTCCGCGAGTTCTGCGAGATTCTCGACCTGCAAGCACGCTCCACGCTCACGCGCTGGGTCAAGGGCGAACATCTGCCCACACGGCGCGACAGGCGCCCATGGGAGCCAGAGCATGTGCCTGTCGATGACTCACTCGGCGTGAACTACCGGCGGATCTGGATCCCGGGCGTCAACGAAGCCCTCTGGCGGCCCCGACTCAGGCGCGAACAGCTCGAGCAGGCGCTCTCGCGCTGGCCTTCAGAGCAAGGGTGGACCACAAAGGACGGACAGCCCACACCGCGCTGCCTTGAGCCGGTCAGGCCTTCCGCGCCGACGCTACAGCTAACCGCGTGACGGTCACCCGATCGTCACGCGATACGGCGACGAGCCCGGTCAGCACCGAACGTGCTGACCGAGCCGCGCCGCCGGGCTGCTAGAGCCGTCCGGCGATCAGCGCGGCGAGCTCGACGAAGACGTGTTTTTCGAGTTCGCCGGTTTGGACGCGTCGTTCGACTGCTGCGATGACCTCGTCGGGGTCAAGACGTCGCCTGCCATCGCAGGAGACATCCTGCAGGTCGCCCCGCCGGAGCATGTTGCGCACTTCGGATTCTGGCAGGCGCATAACGCGCGCGACCTCCGCAGGGGAGAGCGTTGTGCGGTTCGCTTCGAGTGCTACTCCGTCGATCACGACGTGCGGCCCGTCAATCGCCTGATCGGTAGACCCCGGGCCGCTGGGGACGTCGATCGTCGTTGGCTGGTGCATCTGGTTCTCTGGCATCCCACGAATGTTGAGAGCCGCCAGGGACAAACGGCCACAGTCGACACCGGGCCGAAACCGGGGGATTCGCTCATCCCCACACGCGAGGTGTCCAAGCGTCGAAACATCTCGGTTGTCCCTCGCCGGCAGCACTCTTTGTGGTCGTGGCGCACTCCCGGCGTACGGCCCAGCCAAACGAAACCCGCGCGAGTAGGACACGCATCGCTCGAGCGGTGCCCCGCCCTGCGTTCAACCAGCAGGAGGCAGCCGACGCGCTCGGCATCTCCGTCGATCACTTCGAGCGGCACATCAAGGCCGACCTACCCGTCGTCTACTCCGGCGCCCTGAAGCTCTACCCCCGCGTAGAGCTCGAACGGTGGCTCGAGCGCAACACGACAGGCCGGCGTGCCCGCACACCATGAAACGCAAAGGACAGCAATGCCTAAGGACACGAAAACCCGTTACCAGGGCGTCTACGCACGCCACAAGCAAGACTGCGCCACCGAGCACGACAGAGCCTGCACCTGCACCCCGTCGTTCTGGGGAAAGGCGTGGGACGCCGCAGCCGGCAGACACCGCAAGACGAAGTTCCTATCGACCGGCATCGCAGCGCGTAATGCGAAGACGGATCTCGAAACGACCATTCGCGCTGGCCAGCTGCCGGCCACCAGTTCGCTTCGCGTCGACGGCGCGATCAAAGAGTTCCTGCAGGCAGCGCGAACCGGCAGCGCGCTAAACAAGCACGGACGGCGCTACAAGCCCTCGGCGACCCGCACACTCGCGGGCGCCCTCGAAGGGCACGTCTCCGATGCGATCGGCGGCAAGCGGCTGCGCGACGTGCGCCGTAGAGATGTCCAGCAGATAGTGGACAAGCTCACACCCACGAAATCGGGCAGCACCGCCCGGCGTATCGTCAACGCGACCCGCAGCCTCTATGCCTGGGCACACGACCGAGAACTCGTCGAGAACGACCCCGCACGCCGCGTGCGCCTCCCACCGATCGACGCGGTTCCACGCGACCGCGTCGCCACACCAGCCGAACTAGCGCAACTGCTCGCGACGCTCCAGATCGAGGACGCACTCCCATACGCGCTCGCCGCATACGCGACCGCGCGACGCGCGGAGATCCGCCACGCCGAGCTCGACGACATCGACCTCAAACTCTTGGTCGTCTATCTCGGCAGCGATGAGAACGCGCGCAAGTCACACGCCGCACAGCGACCCGTACCGATCGTGCGGCCGCTCGCGTCGATCCTGCGTCGCGCCCGGCTCGCCCGCGACCCAGCCGCCGGCGAGCTCCTGTGTCCCGGCCGCAAGCGGGGAGGAGGCAACAGCGGACGACTCTCATGCGAGGCGCTCCAGGCCCGCGCCGACAAAGCGTGGGCAGACGCCGGCCTGCAGCGCATCACGCTGCACGAGTGCCGCCACACCGCGATCTCATGGCTCGACGCCGCCGGCGTACGCCAACAGGTGATCTCAACGATCGCCGGACACACCCTCAAACACGGTGGCGCGCAAGTCACCGCTCGCTACACCCACACGCTCCCCGGTGATTTCGAGCGCGCCCGCCAGAGGCTCGACAGCTACCTCGCAGAGCAGACGACTACGAGTACCCCGGCCGCTCTGTAGCTAACAAAACTAACAACCTATAGCGGCTGGGCTCAGCTGTCGGGGGCAGAGCGCCGGGCAACCCGTTCACGCCGATGTTCGGCATCACGTCCCCTCGGTTGGTGGGTCGGGGGCGAGCAGATCGCGCTGTCCGCGGAGGCGCTCGACGACGACCCTGGCGCTCAAGCAGCGCGTCGGAGTGATCGTCGCGCAAGCCAGCGAGCAACCCTGATGCCGCAATCTCGGCGATGACACGCCATACGCGCTCGTGCCCCTCGGCCTAGATGTCGTTGAGCAGGAGCGTGGTTCGGTCATTCGCGGTTGTAGCTGCTGGGGTCTCGCGTCCTCCCGGGCGCGGCTTGCCGAGGGTGGATACGTGCCCGGAGGTCTCGGCCCGTGAGCGGCTGCGGCGGCAGCGGTCCTCGCGAGAAGCGCCGGCGCTGCGGGGCATGTAAATCTACTCATTCGATATCTGCGAAGGATGCGAACAGTGCGTATTGATGGATCGAGCGTGATTCAGCGATTGGCGTCTCAGATCAGTGGGCTTCGTCCGTCGATCGACGGAGGGCGGTGGCTGTCGAGGGGCGTGATGTTTCCTCCTACCGCTACGCAGATCCCAATCGCGTATGCGACCTCTACTAAGGGAGGATCGTATGGACCGCATAGCTCGTCGCACCGCCATCGTTGGACTGTTCCTCGTGTCCCTGACGGCGGCCACCACCGCCGGTCTTGCGAACTCAGCCGCGCCCGCGCATGCAGACGTGCCGTACTGCTTCCGGCTCGTCGCGGCGTTCACGGACTGCGCGGCGTACTCCGGCGAAACCTACGCCAACGGCGTTTGGGATCAGAACGCCGCTCAATACCCCGGCGCCGGCACCGTGAACGTATGCGAGCACACCTACGCCACGGGTGGCGAAACGATCAGTGACCGATGCGCCAACAAGTCGTGGATTCGCTCATGCATCTCTGCGTGTACGTCGAACTTGGCATCAATCAGTCCGCCCACGCCGGCAACAACTCCGCCCAGACCCACACCATTGAAGGCTATGCGTTCAACGGCAATGGGGATCCCAAAGTCTGCTGACCGACAGGAGCGAACATGGTGACGTTCTCACTGAAGAAACACGTCAGAGCAGCGCTCGTGGTGGGGTGCGTAGCATTGGCTGTGCCGCTTGGCGTGGCGCTCGCTGCGTCGAATGGCGCCACGGGCGACAGGTCGGCCGTAAAACCAGCAGCGCCAAGTAGCGGGCGCACGGCAGCGCCGGCGGCCTTCGGGATCTACCTGCTCACGCAGGGGAGCCCAGCCAATTCGGATTCGACACAGCTCACCGGAGCTGCAACTACCGTTGAGTCGCAGTTCGCAGTCTTTAACAAGGCAGCAACCCCGGCGGACACAATTCCGGGCGAACCGACCATCTCGGGCGCCGTCGTCCGACACATAGGTTCCTCGTCCGAATCAACTTGGGCATCGCTGGCTAACGGCTTTGTCTGCATTCAGAATGCGGGGGGCGCTAATGTCTGCCTGCCGCCGCAGGACTACAAGGGCAAGCCGCTCGTCATGGCACCCGGCCGCTCCAATGTGCCAGCCGAGCTTGTCGGCCTTGCCCCCGACGGCATCACCTCAGTGACCGCTGTCTTTAGAGACGGGACCACCGCGATCGGCGCGGTGGTCGATAACGGATTCACCATTCAGGCAGGCAAGACGGTCAAAGAAATCCGCTGGACTACTCCCGACAACGTCACGCATACTCAGGAATGGTGAACCTTCCTCCGCGACTTCGATCGCTACTTCTAGACCTTCGCTCAGCAAAGGTAGCCAGCTTGAAGGAATCGTGACATCTGTGGCAGATATGTCGCGGTCTTTGCTCTCTAGCCGTCGAGTCTCCGCGCAGAGCTCCTGTACTGCGAGCAGACGTTCAACAATAGTGTCTAGTTCGGAGTCTCTGTCGGCATCCATGGCTGAAATGATGATGACTTCGATCTCGACGGCACGCACAGCGCTAGCCACCCGCAGACCCCGCTAGGCGATTTGAGCCGCGCGACGGTTGCTTGCGAACCATCTCGAACAAGGACAGATGCGCACGGTCCCTACGACGGTCCCTACGCGCTGCGCGTCCCAATTCCACCCGTGTTCACGGGCGCCACGGCGGCTTCTAAGTCGGTCTCCAAAACCGCAACGCGAGGTTCGACTCCTCGGTCCCCCGCTTTGGCCAGGCCCCGGGAAGCCGGGGTTTTTGGCTTTCTTGAGCCGATTACGGGATGATCCGTCCGGGCGGTGGCGTTCCGCATCGATCCGCTGGAATCCGCTCGCATCTGGACCTTTCGATCCCTAGAGCGATCCCTAGAACATCGGTCGTGCCGCGACTTTTGGGCGCACGGCGATGCCGCAGATCGGAATGGAGCTCTCGCCGGTGCTCGTAACGGCTCCCGAGGGAGGGATACCAGACGGTGTAGGTAGGGGTCAAAGCTCGTGCGTAAGAGCTTTAGGCGTCTCCGTGCCCCTATCGCAGTACGGGCAGAGCCTGGCGAACCCCTTGGCGCCGCACCTGCTCCACAGCTTGATTCGTCGCTTCACGGCCTGGTCAATAGTTGGGCGTGTATCGGGCTGTGGTTAGACTCATCAAGAGGAATCCTCAGCATGACGGCGCGCAAATCTGTACATAAGCCACCGCAGGCCGGCGGGCCGACGGGAGCCGAGACAGGTCCGCGCTCCGATCGCTACCGGCCGCTGCCGTCGGGGTCGCACGGCGTCGATCCTGGGCTTGTGAAGCACAATCAGCGCGAGCGCCTGCAGAAGGCGATGATCGAGCTGATCGCCGAGAAGGGCTATCCGGCTGTGCGCATCGCCGATCTCGCCAAGCTCGCGCACGTCTCCCAGGCGACCTTCTACAGCCTGTTCGCGGACAAGGAAGACCTGTTCCTGGGCGCCTATGACGAGGTTGCGGGGCGCACGGTCAGAGCGGTCGTCGAAGCGTATGGCGTCGCCGGCTCGCACGCCGAGCGTCTGGCTGTGGCGATGCGCGCGTGGTCGGAGATCGCGGCGGCCGAGCCCGAGGCGATATCGCTGCTCGTGCTCGGCGCGTTCGGTGCCGGCTCGAGCGCGCTCGAACGGCGTCGGCACGTGCTCGACGAGCTCGAGCGGCGCATCTACGCGAGCCGCGACGGCACCCCCGATGGGGACTCGACGGACCTCATGGTCAAGGCGAGCATCGGCGGCATCTGCGAGGTGACCGTCACGCGCCTGCGCGACGGTCGAGCGGGGGAGTTGCCGGGGCTGGCCGACAAGCTGACGGCGTGGGCAACGTGCTATCCGCGACGGCTGCCTCCGGGCCTCGGCGCGCCGCCGACAAGGCCCCGAGAGTCCGGCGAGGAAGCGGCTGTGCTCTTCTCCGAGCGCGCGCGCCGCGCGGAGGGCCGGCTGCCGAGTGGGCGATGTGACCTGCCGCGCCAGTTCATCGTCAAAAGCCAGCGCGAGCGGATCGTCGACGCGACCGCGGCGATCGTCGCCGAGAAGGGGCTCGCTGCGCTCACGATCCCCGAGATCGCACGACGCGCGAACGTCTCGCACCAGACGTTCTACGACATCTACGACTCCAAGCACGATGCCTTCCTGGGCGCGCAGAAGGCGGGCATGCACCAGGCGCTGGCGGTCGCCGTCGACGCCTACCAGGCCCAGCAGGACGACTGGCCGCAGGCGGCGCGCGCCGGCATTCGGGCGCTGCTCGAGTACCTTGCCTCCGAGCCCGCGCACGCTCACCTGAGCGTCGTCGAGACATTCGCCGCGTACCCCGAGACCCTCGAGATCCGCGACGCCACGCTAGCGGCCTTCGCCACGTACTTCGAGCCGGCGTACGAGCTCGCGCGCGGGCATGTCGAGGTTCCCGCGATCGCGGGCGAGGCGATCGCCGGAGGCATCTGGCAAGTGATACGCCACTACGTCGAGAACGACTGCACCGCCGAGCTGCCGGGTGCCGCCGCGCAGCTGACCTACTTCGCGCTCACCCCGTTTCTCGGACAAGCAGCGGCTGCCAAGATCGCGCTCGGGGAGCCAGCGAGACGTCCCTCCCGCCGTAGGCATGCGCCGGCGGCTCCCGACCCGACCCCCAGGGACTTTCTGCCGGTCGAGCACTACGACGCCAGCGGAGGCTCGTCAGCGGTACCTCAACTAGCAGGAGGGCTTGAGGTCGATGGCACGCGTCTTCAAGCAGAGATAACGGAGCTCGAAGACGACGACCTCGTCGCGGCGGCGTTCGAGGAGTTCTGGGAGACGTTTGGCAACGACGAGACTATTAGCGCATTCGTCCGAGCGCGTGTGTTGAAAGACCTCGAGGAAGCCGAGGCACAGCTACGGGACGAGATTGTTCTCTCCCGGGAAGGCCGAGGGCGTCTGCGGAGATTCTTGTTTAATGCTCAGCTCCGAAACGGAGGGCGGTGATCGCGCTTGGAGCAACCGCCTAGCGAAACCCGCGATCCGCGCGCAACAACGGTCATGCCTGTCACACAGCTGCTCGGGCCGGAGTTGTCCGCTTTCCTTGCCTGCCTACTAGATCAGACGGGTGGCACCGCAGAGGTAGCCCTCAGTGCCTTGCCGGATGCCACACTAATGCGGCTGGTCTCTCTGGATGTCATAAAGCCGGTGCCGACCTTTAGCGACATCGGGTTCGCGATCGTGATCACAGATCAGGGACAGGAAGTGATACGCGAGTGTGCGCGCCTCCGGCCGGCTCATGACCAGACTACTGAGTTTAGCGCTGCGATGGCAAAACTCAGCCGTGAGCGCAGCGAGGGAAAGAAGAAATGACATGCCAGCTCGCCAGTCGTGCAGTGCGACGGTCGCTCCTGCATCACACCGCCCCAGTATTCCAATGCTTGCCCTAGGCTGAGCTACGGTCGCCGCGCGGGGCCGCTCCAGAGGGCAACGACGCGAAAGAACTGTTCGGCTACTGCATGTATCAGGCCTTGGCACAATTACTGAGCACAAGGAGCTTCTTGAGCCACGAGAGGGGTTTTGACGGAGGCGTCCCGTTTGCCACCTCACGGCTCATGGCGGCTGAAAAGCACCTGGCTGCAGTCTCCACGTCGTAGGTTGCAACCGTCCGAGGGGAGCACGACGGACGTGCGTGTGGTGGATCGACCGCAAACGTGCAGGTGGGAAACGTAACCGCGCAGATGTAATCGCCCTCGATGTTGTCGTTCTTGTCACATATCGATGTCTGCGCACCTGGTGTCGCATCCTTCAGCGCCTGGGCGAGGGAGGTGCTGGTTAGGGCCGGCTTGCTAGTCGCGAGGGCCACCGTAGTTGCAACGCAACCAAGGATGAGGAGGAACATCAGAATCCGTATTTGCGTCCGTCCTCGCCGGGTGGCCTTGATCGCGAGGCCAAGCTTTGTGAGGAGCGGTCCTGGGACCTGCATGCTCTTACCTAGGGTTTGGTCGTCCTTGCCTGGGGCCTGCCCGTCAGCGACTGGCTGTTCGCCGACGGCGCTTGGGCTTTGCGTCTTATCGTCAGCGCTCGTCTTATCTGTCGCAGTGCCGATCCGGTCTCGTACGTCTTCGAGCTCATGCCGAAAATCGGAATTGATGCCACGATCGCGCAACTCGTTGGACCATCGATCGATGACCTCAAGACGCGTGGCGAGGTTCTGAATCTCGGCCCAAGTTGCCGGGCTGAGCTGCGATGCTAGGTTGCCCCTGTAGTCGCGCCACGCGCGCGGTGCAAGGCGATAGGATGCTGGCCAAACTTCATCGGTCTTCAGGCACGCATTGATCGTGTCCCGTGCAAACTTCAGATCGTCTTGAACTACCTGGAGCGCCCCCACGCGGACAGCTGACTCATCGCGGAGCCTGAAGTAGTAGGTGACGACCAGTGTTATGGCGGCGCCGCCGAAAGCAGAGGCCAACACGACCGAAGTGGCCATGTTTCTAGTCTATGGCGCGTCGGTGCGCGCGTCTAGGGCAGTTTTCACGCGCACGGGACTTCGCTGCTCGAGCATCTGCTCCTTTCCGTTTCGCGTCGAAGGTAGCCGGGATCGCTTGAGTCGATGTTGCGAAACTTGCTTGACGCCACGACTGGCATCCAGGGAGCGCCGACGACGATCCCGCTACGTGCCGAAGGCGGAACGCCACGCCTGCTTCGCCCGGTCGAGCAGTAGCAAGCGATACCGCCGATCCCCGCTCCTCTTTGGACGACGGCGGGCGCGTGAGCGGTCGTCGCAACGCCGCGAATCGACAAGCGACTTCGGGAATGCGGCGCTAGCTTCCCGAGATGTCTTCTGCGCGGTCGAACAGCACCGCCGGACGGACTTCGAGAGCTTCGGCGATCCTGAGGATGTTTGTGAGCGAGACGTTGCGCTCGCCACGCTCGACCGCACCGAAGTAGGAGCGGTCCAGGCCGCACTTCAGCGCGAAGGCTTCCTGGGAGATGCCCTGCTCCTTGCGGATGGCACGGATCGCGTCGCCGAAAGCGACGTGTGCTGGAGAGAGTCCGGGGATGGTGGTAGCTTTCCTGCTTGCTGTACTGAAGTCCACGGGCGATAAGTCCGGGTAGAAGCACAAATAAGTGCCCCCGCGCTGCGTCAACAGCCGGGGGCCGGCAAGGAAAGGGTGGACCTTCCCATGCAGCTGAAGGATATCCCGCGGGTTGCGCCCCCGGCCGTGGTGATCTACGGCCAGGAGAGCGAAAACGAAGGGCTGGCAGACGAGCTGGCGCTTGATGGCTTCGACACACGGCTGGTCAGCGACCTCGCGATGCTCGGCGAGGTCGACCTGATCGTGTTCGGTCGTGCGTCGAGGCGAGGCGCAGGGCTCGGCGCTCTACGTGCCCTGCGAGGGGGTGGGCTCGCGGGCTCCGGTGCCCGCGTCCTGTGGATGAGCACCAGCAGCGACACGACAGACACGCTGCGGGCGTTTTCGGCCGGCGCAGATGACGTGATCCGTGCGCCCTTCGTCTACGCCGAACTGCTCGCGCGGGTGCGGGCGCTGCTGCGCAGGCCGACCGGGGAGACGCCGCCGGTGATCCGGCATGGGGCGCTGACAATCCACACGGCCACACGGACCGTGATCTACGGATCGACGCCGATGGAGTTGCGCCGGCGCGAGTACGCGCTGCAGCTCTTTCTGGCGCGCGAACCGACCCGCGTCTTCTCCAGGTCCCAACTGCTGCAACGCGTGTGGGGCTACCCGCCTCGGGATGCGTCGCGGACGGTCGAGTCCCACGCTTCGCGGCTGCGCTGCAAGCTCGCCGCCGCCGGCGCGGTGGGATGGGTGCCGTCGACCTGGGGCGTTGGCTACTGCCTCGCGCCCCGGCCACAACTACTCACGAGAGGAAGCCATGAACGAGCAAGCTGAGCTGATCCGCTTCGGAGAAGCGTTCCGCCGGGCGCGCGAGCGGGAGGGCGTCAGCGTCGCTGATCTCGCCGCCAGGACCGGCATTGACGCGCAGCAGATTAACGCCCTCGAGGCAGGGCGACTTGATCCCGCGTTCGACGTGATGTGCGCGTTGGCGGACGGGATCGGCGTCCGCCTATCTGCGTTGATCCCCAACTCCGGGGCCTGACTCGCGCCGAACCGCGGATCGTGTCAAGCGCTTGCAGCGTTTCGCCGTTTGTCGGCGAGCTGGTACACGCTTGGCTTCAGACCGGCTGGATGACGTACGCCGAACGCGAATGCGCGCAGGGCAAGGCGGCGGGTGGGGTGAGTGACGGGCAGCATGACCAGCCCGAACTGTCCGGTGGGCCACGGCACGTAGGTCTTCAAGCAGTTGGGCAGCTTGGTGCCGTCGCGTCCTTCGTCTTCGCAGCGTTTGAGCCGAGCGGCGGGGATACCTCCGTCGCGGTCGAGCTCGCGGCGTAACAGTTCGAGTGCGTGGCGCGCGACGGGAGGATGGTGTGCGAGGTCTTCGGCGATTGCGGACTCGTCGAAGACGACCGGAAGATCGGGCCGGCCGGTGTGTCCGGCACGCTCAGCCCTCGCCGTCGGTGGGCAGGTCCCCGAAGTGCTGCTTGAACTCCTCAGGTGTCAGCTCGCGCTCGCCGTGGCGGGCGAGCATCGCTTTCACGCTCAGGTCGGGGCGCAGGACGACCCGGCCGTCAGGCCGGCGGTCCTCGACCACATAGTCGCCCGACAAATCGCCGCTGAGTGTTACGTGCGTCGGCTCCATCGCGCCTAGTGTCGCATGTCGTGACGACCGATCCAAGGGACGGTCGTCAACAGGTCGCCGTCGGCCGTACGATCTGCATATGACGACAAAGGAGCGTCTGCATCGGCTCGTGGACACGCTGACCGACCGCCAGGCGGAGCACGCTTTGCGGCTGCTGGGCGCAGAGTTCGGAGCGAGCAGCGGCGCTCAGGCTCGCGTCGAGGTTGGCGAGGAAGGTGAGTCTGAGATCGCGGTGCTGCCGGAGGGATGGGGAACGACGCTCACGGGCGAGCCGATGCCCGATGTGGCAGCCGCCGTCCGGCGCTCCCGCGCAACACACTGAGGCGCGACGGCAGTATTCGACCTGGCATCACAAGTTTGATATAGATCGCCAGGTCGTGAGGCTCGCCGATCTGCCCACCCACGAGGATATGCTGGCTGCGCACCTCGACGCCGATCCCGAGTACCGCCGCGAGTGGGAGCGCACGGCGCTTGCCCGCGCAGTGGCGGTGAAGGTGATTGCCTATCGCGCCGAGCACCGCCTCAGCCAGACCCGGCTTGCGAGGCGGTTGGAGATGAGCCAGCCAGCCATCGCGCGGCTTGAGAGCGGCGAGCACAACCCGACCTTCCCAACCCTGCTGCGCCTCTCCAAGACGCTCGGGATCGAGCTCGCGCTCGACATCACACCCAGCGGACGCGAGCCGCAGCTCATCAGCAGTCGCGCACGGCGCAACGCCCTCGCCTCGTTCCACGGCGACGGCTACACGGTCCTAATCGCCGCCACCTGAGCGCGCCGCTCGGCCGACGGCGCACAGCGCCAACGGCTCGACCAGACGTGATGCACAAGTGTGCCATCGCTGTGCGGGCGCTGTTTCGCCGGGAAAGCACTGGCCGCCCGCGGTCGGTCGTGTTCATGGATCGGCATCGCGAACACCGCCCCAGAAATTTGTTGGCCGGTCGGCGGGGGTTGGGGTCAATACCCCCAGTGATGACCACATCCAGCATCGGCGCCGCGAAGGGCGGCGGGTACGCCCGCTATCTGGAGGGCAAGACGATCGAGCCCGAGCGCGGCGACTACTACCTGACGCCCGGCGACGAGCCGGTGCAGGCGCAGGGCCGGTGGCTCGCGTCCGTCGACATCCTCGCGCAACTCGGCATCGAGGCCAACACAGTCGAGGGACGGGACTTCATCGCGATGATGGAGGGGCGACGCCCGCGCAACGGCCGCTGGCTGCGACGAGCCGGCGCGGACGGCAGCCGGGGCGGCGGCATCGACGTGACATTCAGCGCGCCCAAGTCCGTGTCCGTGACCTGGGCACTCGGTGACGACGCTCAGCGCCAACGGACGGCGCATCGGTGGGGAAGCTGAGGTCGCGTGGATTCGGGAGAACGCCGAGGTCTCGCTTGCGATCATGTCTGCAATCCCTCCGGTGTTCGAGGCCTACGCCACGCTGGAGTTTCCCGGCAGCGGTGATCACAGCTCATCGTCGCCGTTGGAGGATCCGGATCGTCACGACGCTGGTGTGCTTGCGGTGCTCAGAGAGAGTTCCGTAGCGCAGCCGTGGTGGATTGGCTATCTCGACACAGGCGGCGCGGACGTCGTTTTCTACGACGTGCGGAAGGTGAGGCCAGGCCCCACTGACGCGTGGTACGTGCTGGTCGAGGCTGGCGCGGAGCAGGCAGCGGTCTGGCGTGAGCGTGAGCATTGGAATGGTCCCTTGCCGGATCTGATGTCTCCGGCCGATCGCTCCTGGCTGGTCTCGACGTTGTGGGACGATGACTGGACGTGCATCGGCGGGCCGCGAGGGCTTGTGGACGCTTTTCTGGCCGATCCCGATCTGCGACATCGGGCTCGCGAGGTCGACCTAGCACTCAAGGATGCGACTCCGCCCGGCCACACCGCGATCTGATCAACGCTACCGCCCTGCGCCGGCCCCGGCAACCAGCTGTAAATGCACCTGAGGGTGCTCTCTGGCTTGCTCGCGGCGACGTTCGCGGCGCATGATGTCGGTCAGGCGTTCGCGCGCGGCTTCGCGCGCCAGCACGGCTTCGTTCACGGCGCTCTCGGCGGCTTCCAGCTGGCGGATCGCTGCGATCTCAGCTGGGGTCATAGTGCGCACTGGCATGCTGCTCAAACCCCGATCAGGCCGAGGTCATTTAGTCGCTTGAGCGCTGGTGAGCCGTGGACGCGCGCGCCTTTGACCGCGATGACGCCGGCCTGCTCGAGGCTCGTGATCGCTGCATCGACTTCAGCGGGCGTGAGGCGGAGGGCTCGGTACATGCGCTCCAGCTCACGGCCGCGGACACGCCCCACAACCTCCAGGACCACCAAATACTCTGTGCTCTGCATGGGGGCGAGGGCCGTCTCCTCTCGCGTATGGCATGGGCGAACCGTGGGATTGGCGTCACCATCCTCATGGGGAACTATACACGGTGGAAGTTTAGTCGGTGGAACAGGGCGCGCCAGTAAGACAGGATGGCCCGATGCCATCCAAGAAGTCCGCGGCTAACCAGGCGCTTGGCGGCGCCATCAAGGCGGTGCGTAAGCAGCAGGGCCACACGCAGGAATCGTTCGCTTCGAAGACTGGGATCGACCGCAGCTATTACGGAGCTATCGAGCGGGGTGAGTTCAACGTCACGGTGGACAAGATCATGGCTATAGCCACCGGGCTCGATGTGTCTGCCACAGAGCTGTTTCAGCGCGCGGGATTGTAGGCGGGCTGCTAGTAGGTCCTAGGTGGACTGCCAGGCGGGCCTAGGTGGGCCGCAAGCTGGAACGCTGTATTCAGACGGTGGTGTTATGCACGGTGGAATAGATCGCAGCATTCCGGCAAGCTATGGACCGATGCCGAAACGGAAGACCGCCGTCAGCGAAGCTGTGGGCCATGCCATTCGCGACGCCCGCAAAGAGCACGGCTACACCCAGGAAGCGTTTGCCCTGGCTGCGGGCTTGGACCGGTCCTACATGGGGGCTGTTGAGCGGGGCGAGTTCAATCTGACTCTGGAGACGCTGTTGAAGGTCGCCGGGGCGCTTGGGATGCTGGTCTCCGAGTTGCTGGCTCGCGCCGGGCTGTAGGCGCTCTCGCGTCTGGTTGGTGGACCGGGCAGCCTGGCTGCAGGGTCCAGTGCAGCGCTACTGCATCGGCTGACGAGGTCGATGCATATGGTATTCTCCATAAATTAGATCGGAATTCTGATGAAGATCGACATACACCAACACCTTTGGACCGAGCCGCTAGTGCAGGCGCTTGCTGAGAGGAGCGAGCTCCCGTTCGTGCGCGACGAGCATGGACTGACCGTGCTGTATCTCGCGGGAGAGCGTCCGTATGTGATCGATCTGGCAGGCGAGGACCCTGTATGCCGCGCGCAACTGGTCGAGCGCGACGGTCTCGACCAGGCGCTCGTGTGTCTTTCGAGTCCACTTGGAATCGAGTGGCTGCCGCGCCGGCAGGCACGAGCCCTGATCGACGCCTACCACGAGGGAGCGCTCTCACTGGGCGATCGATTTGGTGTGTGGGGGGCTATCGCGTTGGATCGCGCCGATCCCGACGACGTCGATCGCGCGCTCGCGCGCGGTTGTGTCGGCCTGTCGCTTCCCGCCGGCGCGCTCGCCGGTGTTGAGGCGATCGCCGGCCTGCAGCCGATACTCGCGCGCCTGGAGTCACTGGGTGCGCCTCTGTTCGTGCATCCGGGGCCGCGACAGCAAGTAGATGCTGTGCGCTTGGGCGTGGACAGGTCTTTTGACGCCCCGTTGTGGTGGCCCGCGCTCACCGACTACGTCGCCTGCATGCAGGAGGCGTGGCTGGCGTTCCTTGTCGCCGGGCGCTCGAGTCATCCGCGCCTGAGGGTGGTCTTCGCAATGCTCGCTGGGCTGGCGCCGCTGCACTCCGAGCGCCTTTGCTCGCGCGGCGGGCCGCCGCTGCATTCGCCCGACCCTCTTACCTTCTATGAGACATCCTCGTATGGCCCAGCCGCGACAGCCGTCTTCGCCGAGTCGGTCGGTTACGAGCAGCTCCTCTACGGGTCTGACCGGCCGGTGGTCGATCCGCGCGAGCACGCGCTGCTCGAGGGACTCGATTGGGGCTCTCTCGCCGACAGCACCAGTCGCGTGCTCGACGTGCAGAGCATGGAGCTGGTAAGATGAGCGTCGCATCGCGCCCTGCCGTCCCAGCGCTCACCACGCCGCTCGCGCCCGCGTCGCTGCTTGCGGCGTCGGATGGGCTAGCCAAGGTTCCACGGCCCTTCGGGCGTGACCTGTCAGGCCCCGAGTTGGAGGCGTTTGTGGGCGAGCTGGCCGACCGGCCCGAGCTGTGGATTCATCTCGTCAAGCACGACAGCACCCAGCGTGTGTATGAGGAGCTGCTCAGCGATGAGCATGTGACGGCATGGCTCATCTGCTGGATGGACGAGCACGACACGGGCTTTCACGATCACGATGTCTCAGCAGGTGCGGTAGCGGTTGTGAGCGGCGCTGTGCGCGAGGAGCGTCTGACGATCGATGGCCCGCCACGTCAAGGTGTTTTCCGTGCCGGTGCGAGCTTCCACTTCTCGGCGGCGGACATCCACCGTGTGAGTCATGCCGGCTCCGATCCAGCCGTGACGCTGCACGTCTATTCGCCACCGCTTTTGCGCATGGGTGCGTACGTGATTGCCGAGGACGGTGTGCTTGCGCGCCATCCAATGTCCTACGAGGAAGAGCTTCGCCCAACAAGCGGGCAGGATTAGTCCTTAAGCGGGCAGGATTAATCCTGGCGCTTGGCGCCCGCGCGGCGCTCGACGCCGTGCTCGCCGGCGATCAGCACCAGGCTGACCATCTCCGGTGCGAACAGGCCGTGCTCGACTACGCCAGGGGTGGCGCTGAGCCGGGCGGATAGCTCCAGTGGGTCCTCGACCGGCCCTAGGTAGTCGCCGATCAGTCCCCCGTCCGGGCTGTGCTCGACGTCGCGCAGGCGCGCTGGCTGGAGATCCAGGAGCGTGCGCTGCACACCGAAGGCCACCAGCTCGAGGGGTACCGGTGGCGACAGCTCCACGACGGCCTTCTCGGCCGAGGCGATCACCACGAACCGTTTCGCTGCGCTCGCGACGATCTTCTCGCGCGTATGCGCTCCGCCGCCGCCCTTCACGAGCCAGCCGCGCGGGTCGATCTCGTCGGCGCCGTCGATGGCGACGTCGAGCTCACCCAGCTCGTCGAGCAGATGTATCGACAAGCCCAGCGCTCGCGCTGCCGTTTCGGTGGCCGGCGAGGTCGCAACGCAGCGCAGCCCGATCAGGCCACGCTCGGCGATTGCGGGCAGCAGGTGTGCAACTGTGGAGCCCGTTCCCAGGCCAACCCGCATGCCGTCCTCGAGCAGCTCAGCGGCCGCGCGCGCGGCCGCGCGCTTTTGCTCAGCGAGTGCCGCGTCGCTGCTCAGCGGCGATCGTCGTTGCCGCGCAGTCGGACGAGAGGACGCCATGGTGCGGACGTTACCGCCCCGGCGGTCCCTCTGAGACGGACACGCTCAGCGGATGCTGGGCTGTGCAGCAGGAAGCCCTGTCCCACCGAGCAGTCGAGCTCCCTTGCCAGCGCGAGCTGGCGGTTGGTTTCTATCCCCACCGCCACAGCTGTAAGGCCCGCCTCCTTGGCGAGAGCGATCGTCGCCGCGAACATCGCTCGCCGGTCCTTGTCCTGGTGGAAGTTTTCAGTCAGCCCACGGTCGAGCTTGACGACGTCCAGCGGCAGATTGCTCGGCAGGCCGATCGACAGCTGGCTGAAGCCGAATTTGTCGAGCGCGATCAGAACGCCCAGACGCTTCAGGTCCTTCAGCGCCGAGCGAGCTCGCTCGGGATCGCGCAGGACGGCCTCCTCGCTGATCTCCAGGCACAGTGCGCGACCTGGCAAACGGCAATACGCGAGCTCCTCGCGCACCCGCTCTGCAAGATCGAGCTCGGTCAGCTCTCGCGCGGAGATGTTCACCGAGACGGGAATGGTGATCCCGTTGCGTCGCCAGATCTCTGCCTGTGCGCACGCGGCGTGGAGCACCCAGTTGCCGATCTGCACGATCAGCTCGCTGTCCTCTGCCGGTGGTAGGAACGTCGCCGGCAGCATCTCTGCCTTACCTGCACGCCCGTCGCGTGTCGGACGCCAGCGCACGAGCGCCTCTGCTCCAATTGCCTGACCGCCGGCAAGTCGCAGGATTGGTTGATAGGCCAGCACCAGCTCGCGCTGGGGTAGTGCGTTACGCAGCCGGCCTTCGATCTCCGTGTGGCTGTCGCGCTCTCGGCGCAGGCGATCGTCGAACAGTTCCAAGCGGCGCCCGCCGGCGCCCTTGGCCCGATACATGGCCACGTCGGCCTCACGCAGCATCGCCTCAGGGTCTGTGTCCGGGTGATGGGAGACCGACACGCCTACGCTTGCCAGCATCGCCACGTCGGAGGAGCCCAGCGGGAATGGCTTCTCGAGTGCATCGAGCACACGCTCTGCCAGAGCCAATGCCTCGCCGTCGTTCTCGATGTCCTCGATCAGGATCACGAACTCATCGCCGCCGAGTCGCGCGACGGTGTCGCTGTCGCGCATCAGCTCCGCCAGGCGTTCGGAGACGGAGATCAGCAGCCGGTCGCCGACATCGTGGCCGAGGTTGTCGTTGACGGCCTTGAACTTGTCGAGGTCGATGAACAGCATTGCCACCACACCGGGATTGCGGTGGCGACTCAGGCGCGCGAGTGCCTGGCGCGCTCGGTCCATCAGCAGCAGCCGGTTGGGCAGGCGGGTCAAAGGGTCGTGCAGCGCTTGGCGCTCGAGCCACATGCGGTCGGTGACGTCCTTGGCGGCGGCGTACCAGGTCTCGCCGTCCCGGCGCGCGCTCCACAGCAGCCATCGCCACGAGCCGTCGCGGTGGCGGTAGCGGGTGGTGAGGTCCTCGATTTGGGTTGCTCGGCCGCTGTCCGCGAGCATCAGCTCGAGCGCTTGCTCGGCGTCCCCTGGATGCATGAACTCCCGGATTGGGCGCCCGCGCAGCTCATCGCCGCTCCAGCCCAACAACTGCTCCCATGCTGGGTTCAAAAGCGTGAAGTGGCCATCCAGCGAGATCGTCGCCAGTAGATCGCTTGTCATCTCGAATAGGCGGGCGATACGCGCCTCGCCGCCGAGCGTCGATTCGATGCTGGCGTGGGCCTGGGTGCTCGTCGCGTGGGAAGCCATGCTTGCTGATCACGTCGGCTCCCGCGGCGCTGTTGCCCGGACCAGGCTGCCGCCACTGGACGGATTGGCCAGGATAGATACCCGACTCCCAGACGGGCGCGGTTGGTGCAGCGGCTTCGGGTTAGGAAGCGCTGCTGAGCGGCGCGGCTGAGTCAGGCGCGGTGCTCTGTTCGGCCGCGGAGGCTGCAGCCAATCCTGGGGGTGTCTCGCCACGCAGGAAGCGCCACACCGCCAAGCACATCATGATCGTCATGATCACCGCGCTCGAGGCGCACTCCTCGCAGATCGCGTGGATGGAGAAGAGCTCGCGGTAGGTCAGGTAGGCGCTGAAGGCGAAGCCGCCAACCGTCAGGCCCGCGAGCGCAAACCTCGTGTTCTCACCGTCGGGGGCCAGCAGGGTCAGGAGGATCGCCACGTATCCGATCAGGCCGATCAGCGCTACTGGCACGCCCTCGAGCTCCGCGTAACGCGAGGTCTGCACCTTCGTGCAGCTTTCACCCGACGTACACGCCGGCTTGATCCCCGCGTAGTGGACGTAGGTTACGTAGCTGGCCACCGCGAGCCCGAGGAGCGTGAGCACGATCAGCGTGATCCTCAGGGCTCGTGAGCTCATGGCCCGGCTCCTATTCCTTAAGGAGTTTTTCGACGGCTTCGTTGATGAACGTGGGGTCTTCAGGGTTGGTGTATTCGAGCTTGCTCATCGCGCCGCCGCTGCGGCCGATGAGGAAGGACGGTGTGCCGGTGAAGCCGTTGTTGTTGGCCGCCTGCGCGTCGGTGGCGGTCACCTGTGTCGCCAGCAGCGGATCGCTGCGGTCGGCCGTCCACGTCGACAGGTTCAGGCCGGGTACCTGCTTGGCGATTCCCTGGATGAAGTTTTCGGTCACGTAGCCGGTGTCCTCTTCTCCCTGCTCGTGGTAGAAGGTCTCGATGAAGTCCCAGGCTTTGTTCTGCTTGCCCGCGGCCAGCG
>Ga0209624_10000918_pt1 | contig 24789 bp, 17 predicted proteins | sample JacPinW_OM2H0_O1_FD_188565 | JGI IMG/M metagenome (GOLD analysis project Ga0209624, IMG submission 188565) | Forest soil microbial communities from Algoma, Ontario, Canada - Jack Pine, Ontario site 1_JW_OM2H0_O1 (SPAdes) (version 2) | ecosystem: Environmental > Terrestrial > Soil > Boreal...
AACACCTGCAGCTAAGCCGTCCAACCCGTCAATCAAGTTGAAAGCGTTACTGACCAGAATCATCCAGCCGATGATGCCGATCAGCGTAAACAGGATTCCAACCCAGGCGTGACCGATTACGTAGTGCGCATGCCAGATACGCGGTTCACTGAGGAAAAAGATCGTCGCGGCCAGGGCCTGCCCGGCGATTTTCGTTATTGGCTTGACGGACCAGAGATCATCGGCCAGTCCAATGACGAAAACCACGGCGCCAGCTACAAAGATTGCGATGACACGGCGGGCATTGAAGTCCCAAAACCCGTGCAGGCCGTAAATCATTAGTTCGCGAACGAGAGAAACAGCAGCAACAGTGAAAAAAATAGCGATGCCGCCGAGGCGAGGTACGGCGACGCGGTGGATATTCCGCTCCAGCGCTGGCTGACAAACCAAGCCAGCATTTCGCGAAATGTCGCGTACCACCCAGGTCAGCGCAATACAGATTACACACGAAGTCAAAGCGATTAAGGCAAAAGTCATGGGCCCCTTTTTCCGAGTTTGGTTTTAGGAACGAGTGGGGTTGCTGCGGCTTACTTCAAGGGTGTTGCTGTAGTTGCTGGGCTGTGAGGCTTGGCGCAAGATCCAACGTTCGGTTTGCTCGCGCAAGAATTCATAAAGTTGTCGGCGCCGCGCGCACAGAACTGCGCTGCGGTATTGGCGCGCCTTAATGAGGTTCCTCTCGGACGCTTGGTTCAGACGTTCTGGAGCTGAGCTCAATTCAATGATCTTCTGGGCAAGCGCGGCTGAGTCGCCGCGTGGAACCAGTTCTGATGCAGGTAACAGTTCGGGCATGCCACCAACTGCGGTACCCACGCAGGGCAACGCCCGAGCCATCGCCTCGATCATTGCTCTGGGCAGACCCTCGGTTTTGGAGGCTAAGACGAAAAGATCGCTGTCATCGAGTTCGTTTCGTATTGCCTGGCCAGCAGAAATGCGCCCAGTAAAGGTGACTTCTCGTTCGAGGCCGCGCTGCTGAACAAGCTTTTCCAATTCCCGGCGACAGCGCCCTTCGCCAATAATGCGCAGCGAGATACTCACACCGTTCTGTTTGGCGATAGCCACCGCTTCGATGAGCGTATCGAAACCTTTGTACAAGCGTTCCATCGAACCAACGCTGACGATGCGCAAGGGCTGCGGGACCCTGGAAAAGTGGCGAGGCGCAGATGCGAAGGCGCCATCGTTTAATTCAATGCTTGAGTACACTGTCGAGAAAGCATGGTGGGTGCCCGGATACCGGTTGCGCAGTTCGTGATCGGTCACGTAGGCCACCGCACATGCTTTTTTGCATTGCCGTTTCAACTGCTGGGTAAACCACCAGCGAAGCAAAGGTCGAAGAGGATAAGGATCTGCGAAGGGTCCGAATACTTCGTGTGGATCACCAGCTAGTTCGACAGCGAACGGCCGAGATGATGGAATCTGACTGATCACGTAAGGGGCAATTACAGAGAACGCGCGCAAGATAATCGCGTCGCTGCCATTGAGAGCATTCTTCACCGCTTTGCGAATTGCGCCGACCTGGCGCAACTGTTCTTTCGCACCGACAAAATGGGGAAGGGCGCAAAAGATTATCTTGTCTCCATCGGCATGCTGCCATGTCTCGGGCGCAGCCTGCGATACTGCTACTCGTGCCAGGACGCGCACTGAATCGAAGGTTTTCAGATAGCGCATCCAGAACGAATGGCTGCCGGAGCCTCCTGACCAGACTTGTCCGTCAGGAGTACGCACGAATCGCTCTTCAGTTGTGACTAGAACGTTCACAATGACCGGGAACTGAATGTTTGTTTTTGTGCCGGGTCCTCAGGAGGTCCGTAACTGTTGGACTTACTGAAACATCCGCGCCTAGCGCTCGGATCTCCTTGCTAGGCCCTGACTGTTAGAGGTACTGCTTTTCTACCGGCAGAAATCTTGATTGATGAAATCCACACGACCAGGAAGGGAACTAACCCATTTTTGGCTAAGCCAAATATCAAATTGTCCGAGTCCGCGCCCCAAGCCGATACCAGCATGTAAATCGCAAAGGGGATCAGCAGGATTCTCGCGTCAGTGGGCTTCAGGTCCTTCACGAAGCCCCGGAACCAGCCCATCAACAACCCGAACGCGCCATAGATCAGTGGCACGGACAAAGCGCCAAAGTTCAGCATTGCCTCGCCGGCCAAGCCATACACTCGCGAAGACCACCAAACGCCGTGAAGGTAAGAGCCGCTGCCGAACTGAATGTCGGTGCCTTCCTGCGCCACGGTTTCAGGCTTGGTCGGCAATCCAGGAATGAGCAACGCCACTGAACCAAGATAGGTGCGGCCTTTTGCGTAGGTGAAATCCTTTGGGTCATCGATCAATCGGTACAAAATGAAAGCCTGCAGGTCAGCTCGACCCAGATCGCCCAAGACGAGCATCTGCCAGGTGCGTCCCGTTCGACGTCCCATTTCACTCTGCGAGGCTGAGTCCGAAAAAGCCTGGGTAAAGTTTGAGCCCATGTTTTTGTAGAAGCCGTATACGTACATGAACACGGCGAGGAAAGCGCAGCCTGCGGCGATCAGTTTCCAGGGAACCGGCCGGATCATCATGTGAACGCAGCCCACCACCCAGAAAAGCACGAAGACCATTTCGCTGCGGCTTCCTCTGAGGCCGCCAAACACTAATTGCATGGCGAACAACATGGCGATAGCCGTCGCGATCTTCCACCACTTCACATCTTTGCCCCGGAAATACACAAGAGCCAGGAACGCGACCAAAATCGGGGCGCTCTCTGAAATCATGAATATCTTGCCCATGCCTTCGAACATTTTGGGATCGTGCAGACGCGCGTCCATGTACCCGGAAATGCCGCCGAATTCGTGATAGACCCAAACCTGTGCGGCCGTAGAGATGAGAATGCCGATGGGCGCCACAATGTCAAAGAGATTCTTGTTGATGGTCCAGGTGGAGGCGCCAGTCGACTTACGCCTAAACGCTGCGCGACGGCACATCTCATAGCAGCCCAGCCCTGCCACGTTGAGCAAACCCATGTAGCCGAGCCAGACGCGCCAATCCGGTGGCGGAGCAACATCGGGGAGCCAATAGTTCAAGGCGACATGCAACAACGGTGCGGTGAAGAAACAATGGAATCCCCAAAGGGCAATCAGGCCGGCGGGGTCGAACAAATTCCGGCTTCGAATCCACTCAATGACGTCCCTCAACATCAAGACGCCACAAATGGAAACCGGAACCACAAACCAGTGGTAAAACTGAGATGAATAAAAAACAAACCCCATCGAGATTAGAGCCACAACAAAAATGGCCAGCGCAGTTGAATCGACGACCCAAATGCTTTGCCAAACCGAGGTCTTGCGAGGCCGCGCAGTATAGTTCGGCGAAAATGTAAAGCTTGGCGGATAGGCCGCGTGGCCAACGTTGCCCGGAGTGTCGAGAAGCATGGTGTCCCGATTCAAGTCTATGAACCTATGGAAATGAGGTTTTGATTTTTGCTGCTGTGCTCTTCGGGCTCAAACGAGTCGAGTGAGAACTTGACCTTGGCGGCACATCGATAGGCGCCTGAAGCGGCGGATTGCCACATGGTAGATCGGCCCGCGCAATACTTTTCGATGGCAGCTTCGAAGCTTGAAATTACGTCGCTGTATCTTTCTGTATTTGCATCGAACGCTGCAATGTCGGCATCAGTCCACCGGTTCAGATGTATGGAGATCGTCCAAATCCCAAATGGGCGCCGGCGAAAATTCCACAATTGCTGAGGGAGCCAAATCAGTCCGAATTCGTCTATGTGCGGGTAAACCCAGAAGCCATCGGAAACATATCGGAACTGTAGTTCTCGTAGGGCGCTCAGAGTCACCCGATCGAAAGAATGGGCGGGCGCGATCCATAGCGACGATTCGATATTTTCGCGTTGGAAAACTTCGACAGCGGCCCGCAGCTTCTTTTCTTGCACGGTACGTGGCAGCCCTGCAAATTCGCTCCGATTTGCTACACCGACAACGCCGGGATCGCTCGTTTCAAAGACGTGCTGCCAGCCGTGCATACCAATGGTCCAATTTCTCGTTTGCCACTCTCTTACTCGATCCCAGAATCGCGGCATGGGAGGCGAGACTTGCAGGCCCGGATCACGATTGTCCGGAACCACTGCCAGAATTGGTTGAATTTTGCGCTTCAGGAGAATTCTTTCGACCGGCTCCCAGACGCGCCAGTTCATGGTGGGGCAGAGGTCTTCAAACCGCAGTAGGTACTGCGCTTTCATACTGGTGCTCCTGCGTACCGCCCTGAATATCGCTTGGGTTGCGTTTCCGCCAGATGCGTTCATTGCGCTGCCGAATGGCCCAACCGACTACTTTGCCCTTTAAGGTCACTCCCAATTCACAATTGAATTCGTGGCGAATTTCGCCACCGAATCCTTCTTTGAATTCGTTAACGCGCAATCGTTCCGCATTGACCGTTCCGGTGTAATAGCCGCCCAGATCGTAGTGCGTGGCGCCCACTTCCTTGAACCGGAGGATGTCCCGCCAATATAGATAGCGACCTGCCCGCCCAATCAACGTTCGCGGCAGAAATTGGCCGTTTGATCGAAATGAGGAGGCGGCGTAGAGGCCTCTGATTCGAGCCGGCGCGATAACTGCGCAGCAAGCCGAGAGAATCGTTCCGTTACTTGACACCCAGGAAATGTCGAGCGCGTTTTGCTCGGCGAGAATCGCCAGCCGTTCCCGACTCGCCAGTGGGAGATTCTTCAGCTTTGCGCAGGCGTCGAAGTGGTCGGCGAAGCGGCTGATCGCTGCGGGGTCCGCACTGCGGCTGTATTCGTAGGTCAAATCGTCCTTGAAGGCGCGGCGAATCTTTTGCCGGTGATGAATTTTCATTCGCCCAAGCAATTCGTCCTGGGAAGGCGATAGATCGATCACAATTGTGGAAAAGGGCGTATAAACCGAGCCGGGTACCGGCGTCGGCGACTGGTTGAAACGGAGTATGTCCACCCGCATTGAGGGTGGTTGTTCGTCGAAATACAAGTCCAGGATTCGAACGGAAAAACGCTTGGATAGAATCATAGGTTGCTCCGAAGAGTGGGCATTCGGCTAAAAACTTCCGGCTGCAATTTGTTCCTGTGCGGTTGCGCACGCCTCTTCTTGAGTTTCCACTTGGTCACCGGAATAGAGTTTCAGCAGTGAGTCGAGGCAGCTGTTGATCCCGAATCGGCTGTTTTGTAGCAAGGAAACTTCGTCGCCGCGACGCTCCGGCTTATTGTTCATCGCGTAGTGAGCAGCTCGCGCCCAGGCGTCAGGTCCAGCCGAAAGCGACATGTGCTGGACGAGGCCCGGCACCACGTCGATTTCCCTCGGAACTTTAGTCGATGCGATCACCGGCACACCGGCCGCCTGCGATTCGAGAGTGACCAGCCCAAGCCCTTCCCAGCGTGATGGGAAGAGAAATAAGTCGGAAGTGTGCAAGAACGGAGCAACGTTCGACTCCACGCCGGTGAAGGTGCATTTGCTACTCAAGCCTTTCGAGGCGACTTGAGCCCGTATCTCAGGCTGAGTCGGACCATTACCGATCATCAACAAGTGGACGCTCGGCTCAATCTTGGCCAGGCGCTCGAAAATTTCGATTAGAAATGCATGGTTCTTTTGAGGAACGAAACGCCCGATGTGAGATATGACCCTGCAGGACGGGTCGATACCCAATTGTTGCCGGATGCTCATCAACGGCGCAGGGGCAGCGAATGGCTCAAAGTCCAGGCCGTAACAGATCAAAAAATATGGCTCACCAAAAAGCGCGTCACCGGCAGCGATCGAAGCGGCCACTTGATGCGTCGCGTAGCGTTGAATCCATGACCGCATCAGGCTTTCGTAAATGAAACGATGAATTCGCCCGCGCGCTTTTTTCCTCCCGTTGTGACTGTGGGCGATGCGGATGGGAATTCCATTCTCGTAGGCAAGTTTCGCGACGAAACCGCTGTACCAGTAGACATGGCTGTGAACAGCGTCGTACGGGCCATGTTCGCGAAGAACTTCCTTGAATTTCGCGGCGTACTCGAAAACGTTCTTCGGATTGCCACCACGGTAAATCTTGCCGCCCAGGGAAATTACTTCGGCGTCGAATGCGGCTTCTGAATCGGTCTGGACCAGGAAGTGAAATTCAAATTCCGTGCGGTCCATATGACGCATGACGTGCATCAGCCACGTTTCCACGCCGCCACGGTCCATCCGGCCGACAATGTGCAGGATTTTCTTCTTCAAGGTGTTAGCTCGCTAAATTGAACTCAAATGGAACGGAAACCTACGAGGATATTTCCAAGCCAACCTTTGAGACTTCCACATCGAGTCGCCGCCTCCATAACACCGGATCGGCCTTTATTTCGCGTGATCGCAACTGAAGAGCGCGGAATATTACGAAACCCGTGCCAATCAACTGAACAACGATTGCCAGGAGGGCGGCAAAAGCGCCACCCAGCCCTCCAAACCGAGGAACCAGGAAATAGCAGGCGACCATCGAGCTCAGAGTGACCGCAGAGAAAAGTGGAACTTGTTCTCGAAAGTGCGATGTGGCAGTCATTGCATAGCCGAGGATGGCGGCCACCGCGCCGATGGAGCCCCAAACGACTAACCAGAGCAACAATTGCAAATGCTCGGCGTATTCAGGCCGATAAAGGATCAGCAAGATCCGATGGCCAGCGAAAGCGCAGATCACCAGTCCCACCGCACCGACCGCAGCACAAAACGCCACAATTTTCGCAACCAACACTTTGAACTTTCGAACCTGCCCTTGGGAGTACATTTTGGACAGTGGAGTAAAGACCGCGTAGCCGAGTGCGGTTGCAACCATCATCATCGCGGTTGGAATGTAAGTGAGTGCCGAAAATATTCCCAATTCATGCGGTCCGCGGAAGTGTTCGATGAAATAGCGGGGCATGTTGATGTTCACTGAAATCAAAATCGACGCAATTCCCAAAGGGATAGCAACCCACAGCATCCGCATCTGATTGCGCAAATTCCATTGCGGAACGACTCGCTTCCAAAATGATGTGCTTTCGGATTTGCCAGAGGTCTCCAAAGGCGATTCAGAACCCGCCAAATTGAAAGTTTTGCGCGCTGAGTCAAAGGTCAGAAAAACCAAGATACGGCCTATTACCAACCCCAGTGCCGCCCAGGCCAAATTGCCCGTAAAACGAACGATCAGCGCCAGGGCTGCCACTGCCAGAAACCCTCGAAATATTTGCGATAGGGCAATCCGATCCATTCGCTCGCGCCGCTGTGCGATTGCGTAGTAATTCTCGCTGATCGAATCAATCAGGAATGCAACGCCGACCAGCATGATCACCGCGGTGGTGTTCTGCGAATAGCCGGCGGCCCGGCAAACCGCCACCATAATCACGAAAGCCACCGCCCCTAGCATCAGGCGCAGCCCCAAAATCTCACCGAACGGATACTTGGACTCTTGATCGGTGACGTACAAAACGCGCAATTGCAGATTTGCGAGAAACGTAATCGGGTTGGTGATCGCCAGAGCTAACGCAAAGACTCCAACCATCTCGACACTGCCCAATTTGGCTAAACAAACGATTGCAGCCCACTGGCACAGTGCATAAATCCCGTTTCCGGCAAACGTCCAAACAAAATTGCTGGTCAAAGAAAGCGCGCGTGCTCCGATGGCCCTCGGTTTTTGAGGCGCGGACTGGCTATCGATGTGTACTGGGGCCCGCGAAATTTGCACAGCGCTGCTCTCCGCAGTTGTGACTCGCTCAGGCATGCGCTTTAGCCACTCCGCCGGTATTTAATTGGGGACAAGTCATCGTCAAGTAATCACGACTTTGGGTGCGAAAATCATGCTCAAGCCATCATGGCTTTCGCATATTCACGGCTGTAGTCGGCGTAATAACTGTGAGAGCTGGACGAAGCATTCCAATCATTCAAAATGAGGCCCAACACGCGAACGTTGTCCGCCGCGAGTCGACCGTACGCGTTGGCAACGGCTTCACGCGCCGTTTCTCCGGCGCGCGCGATCAGGATCACACCGTCGGTTAGCTGGCCGATCACTCGCGCGCCCGGGACTTGCAGAACGGGTGGAGTGTCGATCAACACGGCCTCGTATTCTTCCTCCAGCCTCAGGAGCAGCTCGGAGAAATCGGACGAGTGCAAGAAATCGTTACGTGGCAAAACCGTCGGCCCCGTGGTTAGCACTGAAAGGCGCGGTATTCGCGTTTTCTGAATCACCGTCTCAAAACTGACGCCCGACGGATATCGGCCTGCCAGCAGCCGGCTCAATCCGTTGGTATTGCTCAGGCCAAAAAATGCGTGCAAGGAAGGGCGCCGGAAATCACTATCCACGAGCAGAACCTTCCGCCCCATCGAAGCAAGCATCAATCCAAGATTAGCCACAACTGTCGTCTTCCCTTCGCTTGGCCCCGGGCTCGTGATTACTACCGACCGAGGAATCGTTCCGTTCGGACCTGCTAGAAGCAGGGAAGTAACAATGGCGCGGCAGGATTCCATAACCAAGAAGGAATTCAATTCGCCGTTGCCATTCTTTTTGCTCTGATGCTGCCCGCGCAGGCCCATCCAGAGAGTTTCGAGGTTTGCGATTTGAGGATTTGCCGCTGGAGCGCCGTCCATGCGGCTAAAGTACGGTGAGAACAGACGCAAATAGGAGCCGCCATTGACCGGTTCCGCACCCTGCGGCAGTCCCACTCCTCTAGCAAAGGCCGAATCCTCCATCAAGTGCAAAAGGCCTCGACCTTCACGATCATGCAGCAGCACGCCAAGCTCCGGAATTCCCAAGTAATAGCGCGCTTCGCCTGGCTCTTTGACGCTCGTATCGGAACGCTCACGGCTAAACCCGAGGAACATTCCGACCGCCGAACTGAGCACGAGTCCTGCGGCGCAATACAGCAGCAATATCGGGCTGTGGCGATGCTTGGGGGGTTGTGCTTGATCGACAACGCGAACATTACTAGATCGCATGGCCGCCGAAATTGTGGCTTGCTTCACCTGCTGCAGCATTTCGTCATAGAGCTGACGATTGCCGTCGACGTCACGCTGCAGAATGTTGTATTGCACCTGACGCTGATCTAATGCTTCAACCGTGCGGGACTGCGCGTTGTAACTACCGCTCACGAGATTTTCGCGTCTGGCAGCCTCTTGGTATTCATTCCTGATTCTTCCTAGTTGATTTTCTTCTTCACCTTTAATCGAGGCTTGTAACGCTGCGATTTGACCATCCAGGCGCTGAATCTTTGCGTAGTTCGCGGTATACGTGGAGGCGAGCTCACCGCGCTGGCGCTGCACGTCGGCAAGTTTGTCCTTGTAGTCGCGCAAGGAGGTCTCTTCCAGTGTGTCGGGCATAACTGAATTGGGCAAAGTCGCCTTGGCTATTTCATAACGCGATTGAGCTGCAATTCGGGTAGCCGTGGCTTTCGAGTATTCGTCCTGCAATTCGCTGAGTTTTTCCTCGGCAACATTGTTGTTTTTTGTGCCTGCGCCAGATCGATCCGAGGTGAAAAGCAATCCGGCGGTGCTTGCATAACTCTGAAGAGCGGCTTCCGCGTCATGCAATTTGGCGCGGGTATCGTCTAGAAGTTTCGCCAGCGCTTCGCTTGTGTGCTGGCTCATTTCCCACCTGCCACTCATGTTCTGGGAAATGAATTCCTTGGCGACCTGATTGACGTAAGCGACCGCCAGGTGAGGATCTCGAGAGTCCGCGTCGACTTCGATAATCCTGGATTGTCCTAGCCCGCGAACAGTCATCGAGTCATCAATTTTGTCGATTTCCTTTTCGAGTGGCCCCCTCGTATCCGGAGGGCCGCCGTGTATCAGGTGCGAGACCCATGAAACTGTCTTGTCGTAAATTTCGCCCCGGCGAGAGCGCGGTGGCAGAAGTGCTGCGTTCTGCGGGTCGGCCATTAAATCTTTCTTCACCGCGTCAAGGGTGCTGTCACTTTCAATCAGCTTGATTTGAGTTTGCAGATCGCTGAATGCGCCGGTGTCACCGCTGCTGGTGTCGTCGACCGGTGAAATTTGCTTCATGTTCAGGAAGTTGTCGTTGGCGTTTTGGACTTCCAGAGTGGCGGTGGCTTGATAAAGCGGTGTTTGGATCAATGTCGCCAGCACGCCCAATATAATTCCGGCGAAGCCTGCGAGACAAATTTGCCATTTCCACCGCCGTACCACGTCCCAGAAGCGTGGATCGTTATGAACCGGGTGCCCGTCGTAGACCGCAGGTAGCGCTGGGACCGCACCTGCGCGCAAGAGTGCACCATCATTTACGCGCCTAAGATTCGAAGTTTGCGAAGTTTGTTCCATGTTGGAATCCATTGAATTCATTGAGATTTTTTAAACTGCGACATGCCTGCCGATGGGCCCGCAGATAGCCGTGTGCGGGGCTGCTGCTATGTCGAAATGTTTCTAACGGAAAATTGCGAGGCCGGTGCCTGTTGCGATGGCGGCTTCAGCGCCGCGATATGCGGCGCTCTTCATCGCGCTATTCGGAACGAACAAAATGTCGCGGCCAACGAGCGGAACATCGGGAGCCTTACCGGCCAGAATCTTACTCAGGTCAACCGGAATCTCCGCATGCGACCCGTCAGGCTGCTGACGCAAGATTCGGGCGCGCTTGCCGGCCGATGTTCTGGTCAACCCTTCGGCCATTGATACAGCCTGGAGCACGGTGATATTTGGTTTTTCATCAAGTATGAAGCCTCCAGGCTTATTGACCGACCCGACCACGTAAACCAAATCAGCCTTCGGGACTGAAATCACATCCTGCGGTTTGATTACGATGTTGCTTTGGGGATCGTGCGCCGCGAAGAGCGAGTGCGCAGGGACGGAGGCCGTGCTGAACTTGCCGGACGGATCGGTCACGGTGTTGGGCAGGGGAATTGCGCCCATCTCCGTCCGCCGGGTGATGTGAATGGAATTTCCTGCATCTTGCCGCATGCCGCCGGCCTTCGAGAGAAGTTGTTCGAGCGTGTTGCTAGCGCCGGTAAGGTAATAGACGCCTGGCGTAGTCACCGACCCAAGAACTGAGACGGGTTGACTGCGATACTCCACAACCGTCACAGTAGTTTTCGGAGTTATCACGTATTTCGATAGCTTCTGATTGAGATCAGCCTGCAGTTCGTCGACGGTAAGTCCGGCCGCCTGGGTGCTCCCAATTAGAGGAACGTCGATGTTGCCCCGAATATCGATTGTGGAAGGCTTGAGGTCGTTGCCCTGCAGTTCATCGATGTTCAGAGCCGTCACCATCACCACGTCGCCGGCCCCGAGTACGTAGGGCTGTTCCGCTGGCGCAGGGGTTGATGGCGTAACGGAAGACTTAATGCTTGCCGACTGAGCCAGGGCAGACCCGGCGCATAACCCCAAAGTCCCAACCAGCGCGATCACGCTGATGATGATCTGCGATGCTCTCTTTTGCCTTTGTAGCTTAAGTTTCACCACGACACCTCGTGAACTTGTGAGATCCAGTTCAGTTTGCCGGCTTCACATTGCAAAGATCGATCTCTACCGCTGCAGCTTTTCCCAACATTTCGATAGCGACTACCAACCGGTTCGCATTCTTTTTGCGCACTAGCTTCCCGGTGATTCCAGCCAGCGATCCCGCCACGACTCTCACTTCCTCGCCGCAGGTCAGCATCGGATGTGGCTCGACAGACGCGCCACAATCTACCGTTCTGCGAATGGCTTCAATCTCATCAAGCGGGATCGGGGCTGGAGCGCCGCCAGTTGTTACCACACTGTGGACTCCCGGTGTGCTGAGCATGTCTACACGCCGCGCGAGGTCAGTTTTGACGAAGACGTAGCAAGGAAAGAGCGGCAGGGAGACTACCTTGGCTCGATCCTTCCACCGGTGTGTGGAAGCATAGAGTGGAAGCAGAGTTTCAAAACCTTTGCTGTCTAAGACTCTAACGCTGCTTTTCTCATGTTGGTGCTTGGTGTAAAGCGCGTACCACAAAGCCCCGGAATTGTGGCCCAAGGCATTTTCCGGCTGCATACAGCTCCGCCCTCTGAGTTACAGCGACGAGTAGTGCCGCAACCCCCAAGAATTGCGTCCCCACTTGAAACTCCTTAGAGCTCAGGCCCGCAACTAACGGCGGCGGGCACAGATTTCCAGACTGAGTCTCAAGCATCGGCTTCTCGGTAAGGTGGGAGACCGAGTCACCGCCTTTCCAAGTTACGATTCGCAAAAATATGAGACAAGGAGTAGACCTATTCTTTTTCGGTACAGTACGTGGACTTCGGTGGTGAGAGTTTCAGCCTTAGAGAGCTGATCGAAAGGTCTTTAGACCTCAAAAGGCCCCTCATGGCAGAGCCTTTAGGACTGGAGAATTTCGGCTCTCACGATACGGTCCAGCCGGGCGGTTTATCGGGAATTTCACTGATGATAAATACCTTAGCTCAACGGCGGTTTGCGTCCGGATCGCTGGGTCACGAGTCCGACGAAACCCGGGCGGGAAATGATGAATGGGACGGAATTCACGTGCCTTTCAGCCTGCCGTTAAGCCGAAAGCAGGAGAGGTCACTTGCGAAAGCTGGCTAATATCGTATACAAATCGTATACTTTGGCCATGTGCCGGACATGCTTGCCGGCTTTTGCGAGTGAATAGCGATGATCAAGGCAAAGAGCAAAATGGAAAGGGTTAGATCAGCTCCCGCGAACGCACCAGCCACCGACTTCCCAGTGAAGTTGTTGCGCGCAAAATTCCCAGCTCTTCAGGGGCGAGAACCCTTTGTTTTCTTTGACAACGCGGCAGGAGCGCAAATTCCGCAGACCGTGCTGGACGCGGTGACTCACCATCTGTTGAATCGAATGGTCCAGCGGGGCGGCCGTTACAGACAAAGCAGGGAAGTGGACGAAACCATTGCGCACGGGCGCGAGAGTGTCGCCATGTTTCTCAACAGCAATGATCCGTCGGAAGTAGCTTTTGGCATGAATGCGACGTCGTTCATCCGCACGGTAAGCCTTGCCGTCGGACAAACCCTCGATAAGCGCAATGAAATCATCGTGACCGATATGGATCACGAGGCCAACGTCGCGACCTGGTTGGCGCTGGAAAGGGAAGGCGCGAAGTTTGTTTGGTGGAAGATGCGCGAGGACGGCAACCTTCACCCCGAAGATTTGGACGAATTGCTCACGCCTCGAACGCGTCTAGTTGCCTGCACAGTAACCTCGAACGCGATTGGCTCGATCGTTGACGTCGCGGAAGTTGCGAAGCGCGCTCACGAAGCAGGTGCCGACGTTTTCCTCGATTGCGTGCACTACGGGCCGCACGGTCCGATCGACGTTCAGGCTTGGGATTGCGATTACCTGACCTGCTCCGGTTATAAGGTTTTTTCACCTCACATGGGCTTCATGTGGGGCAAGAGGAAAAAACTCGAGGCCTTACCGACTTTCCGTGAAGACTTCATCCCGGATGAGCCGCCCGGAAAAATTGAGGCCGGCACCTACGTCTATGAAAACGTTGCTGGAATGGACGCGGCTATCGGTTATCTGGAGTCCATTAGCCGGAATCTCGAAAGCGACAGAAACGGCGCAAAAAGCCGAAATGGACGAAAGGATCAGAAAAACGACGCTCGCCGTACGCGTCGAGAAAACCTCGTTTCCGCAATCAAGGCGATTCAGGCCTATGAGCGGTTGCTGTCATTGGAACTTCTGCGCGTCCTAGCCGAATGTGGCGCGACTGTCTACGGCATCAGCGAGCCCCAGCGAGTGAACGAGCGAGTGCCTACCATCTGTTTCAATCTCCCGGGGATTGATCCCGCGACTGTGACCGAGAAATTGTCGGGCGTCAGTATTGGTGTTCGCGATGGGCACATGTATTCTCCGAGGCTGATGAAGCGTCTGAACTTGACCATGGAGAGTGGGGCAGTGCGCGCGTCCCTGGTTCACTACAACACTTTTGACGAAATTCACCGTTTCGGAAATGTATTGCGCGATTTGGCCAGGAAGAATTAGAAGTTCCCTGAGCAGGCGAACGCCCCCATGACCAACTCGCCCTCCCAACATCCGTTAACCTCTGCAACTCCTTCTGATTCCGCCAATCTTCACAGGCGCTTGAGCCAGCGCCAACTCACCATGCTGGCCATTGGCGGCGCGATTGGCGTTGGGCTGTTTCTCGGTAGTGGCGTCACCGTTCAACTCGCCGGTCCCGGCGTGATCATCACCTATCTTGTGGGAGCGATTGTCGCGCTGATCGTCTCGTACGCCCTGGCGGAAATGGCGGTCGTCCATCCGGTCGCGGGTTCGTTCGGCGTTTATGCGGAGACGTACTTGAGCCGCTGGGCCGGTTTCTCGATCCGTGTCACCTACGCGGTCGTGCAGATTATCGCGATAGGAGCCGAGGTAACGGCTGTAGGAATCTATTTTTCCTATTGGTTTCCGACTATGCCCCAATGGATTTGGGTAGTGACTGTTTCCATCGGGCTGGTAATCATCAACACCATGCAGGTTGGAAAATTTGGGGAGTTTGAATATTGGTTCGCCCTTATCAAGGTCGTCGCAATTCTTGCCTTCATCGGGGTCGGCTTTCTGATTATCTCAGGTGTGTTTTCGCACCATCCGATCTGGTTGCGTAACCTCACTGCACATGGCGGTTTCCTGCCGCACGGCTGGACTGGCGCCTGGCTTGCATTGACGCTTGCGGTCACGAGCTACATGGGCGTGGAAGTAATCGCGGTAACCGCAGGTGAAGCGCAAGATCCTGAGAAGTCCATCCCCCGTGCGATGCGCACCATTGTCTTCCGCCTGATTTTCTTTTACGTGCTTGCCATCACCATGATGTTGGCCATGACGCCGTGGGATCAAACTGGCACTGGTCTGAATGCGAGCCCGTTTGTTCAGGCTTTTCGTGCCGCGGGGATTCCTTACGCATCGGGGATCATGAATTTGGTAGTCATCACTGCGGCTCTTTCCAGCTCCAACACTGACCTTTATCTCACCACTCGAATGCTTTTTTCTCTTTCGCGTGGTGGTTACGTTCCAGGCTGGATCGGAAAAGTGAGTGGCAATGGAGTCCCTTTGCGAGCGCTCGCAATTTCAACGGCTGGAATGGCGGCGGCAATTCTGTTGGCGATTTACGCTCCAGGTAAGGCATTCCTGGCGCTCTATGGTGTGGCTGTCGCGGGCATGTTTTTTGTGTGGATTGTTGTGTTACTCACCCACATAGCATTTCGTAGGGCGCTTGGCGCAGAAAGGGTCAAGAGGCTGCCAATGCGCATCTCCTTTTATCCCTATTCAACGATCCTCGGGATCGTTGTGCTGCTCGGCATCACGGTCAGCACCTTTTACGTTGACGGCCTTCAGTACACGGTCCCGGCCTTCCTGCCATTTCTTCTTCTGATTTCTCTAGCCTACTGGAGAGTCCGCGCCAAGGGCGGCATGGGGGAAAGTGCCGTGCAATCTGTGGAAAAGCCGATCCACCAAAAACCTGCGGACTAAAAGACCCTTTTGTTTTTCTTGCTCTTTGAGACAAATCGCTCTGTCACATTGAGGAGCGCATCGAGGTCTTCGGCTGTGTTAGTGACATGCACGCCACTGCGAATTCCGCCTATGCCCGTAATGTAACGCACCGATACATAAATACGGTTCCGCTCTAACTCGGCCACCAGCTTTTTCTCGTCTTCGATCCCGCCCGGCAAACAGAACGTGACAATTCCGGCGAATTCCTTCTCTGGAGAGTCTTCGGTCGACAGGATCCTCAGATCGAGCTCTTTGAGGCCATCGGTCAGCCTCCTACGCAACCTTAAGATAGTGGCCCATACCTTCGCCGGCCCGGCATGCAGCCACTCTTCGACAGCAGCATCCAGAGCCATCGCGCCCAACCAATTCGGATATCCGCCCATTTCGAGGCGGCCGGCGTCACGTCGCTCGTCCACGGAGTCGAATGGGGTGCGATCGGGCAAAGCCATGTAGGCCGACCAGCCAATTTCAGGCTCCGCCATCGCGAGGTATCCTTGAAAAGTTGGTCGGAGCACATTTAGAAGACGTTCGCCCAGGCATGCGAATCCCAGCCCGAACGGGCTTCGCAGCCACTTGTGCCCTCCCGCACAGTAGGCGTCGGCGCCCATGGCGGCGAAGTCCACGGGACGCGCACCTGCCTCTTGAATACCGTCGGCGATGACAAAAGTCCCGTACTTATCGGCGATTTTTCGAATTGCGGGTATGTCCGCGCGGAATCCGCTTACCTCCTGAACGGTACTGATGCTAATCGCTCGAGCCCTCGGATTTAGAGCTGCACGAAAATCGTCGGGCAAAACCTTCCCGCCTCGCGTGCGAACCGGAACCAGTTCCACTCCCAGCCGCTCACACACTCCCCTCCACACCAGTGGCGCGCCCATGAACTCCACATCAGCCAGGAGTATCTGATCTCCACGCTTTAGCGGCAGGGTGGTCGCGATTGTGCCCAGGGCTTGTGAGGTATTGCCAACGAACAGGATTTGTTCAGGTTTGGCGTTGATCGCCCTCGCCACGCGCTTCCGCGCCTTTTCCACTGCTTCGAACTGAAGCAGCGTCTCAGGAGTTCCTCCCGATTGAAAGGTCCCCAAAGCCCCGACCGCATCGCGCACGCGCTTGATGGTTCGCGGAGCGGGCCGTCCCATCGAGGCATGATCGAGATAGTGCATTTTCGCTGGCATCGCCTTAAGCTGCGTGGAATTCTGCCATACGTTCTTTGCAATTTTGAATGCCAAATGTATATCTAAAATATTCTATTGACGTAGCGGTTGTGTGCGTATAAACCTTCCATGGCGAGATAGTGTGTTTTCTGCGGGTTCAACGAAGCGCCCGAAACCACGGTTAGCAGCGCCATAATATGCCATTCCGAGTAGTGGAACAGGTGAGTCGGCTGGGGGTAAGCTTATTCTCGCCTTTGTAAGGCGTCGTTCCGATCGCACGATACCTTGTAAGTGGAAAGGTCCAAAGTGCTAAGCGCAGAGCAGGTGAAGTCCTTCCGGTCACGGTTCCCCATCTTCCATAAGAAGACCTACCTCAATTCATGCTCCCAAGGGGCGCTTAGCGACCAGGTGGAAGCAGCGCTGCTAGAGCAGCTCAGAAGCTGGCACGCCGAAGGCTCACCATGGGACCTTTGGGTCGAGAAGTATGAAGTCGCGCGCGCGACATTCGCGAAGTTTATTGGAGCCCGGCCTGACGAGGTTGCAATCGTCTCCTCGGTATCATCCGGAGTTAGCACGATTGCCAGCGCCCTAAATTTCGAGAAGCGCCCGAAAGTGGTTATGGGCGCTTATGAATTCCCAACCATGGGGCAGGTATGGCTCGCGCAGCAATCGCGCGGTGCGAAGATTCATTTCATCGAGCCAACAGAGGGACGAATCGATCCGGAAGCGTATGCTCACGTCGTCGACGATAAGACGCTCATCGTGCCTGTGGCACACGTTTGTTTCTTGAATGGCTTCCGCTCCAATCCGAAGGAAATCGTGAAGATTGCGCATCGCCACGGTGCGCTGGCAATGCTCGACGACTACCAGGACGTCGGGACCCGGCCAGTCAACGTGAAGGACTTGGATCTCGATTTCTACCTGGCAGGAACGCTCAAGTATTTGCTTTCGCCATCCGGCGCGGCTTTTCTTTATGTGAGACCCGAGTTGATTCAAAAGCTCACTCCCACTATCACCGGTTGGTTCGCGCAGCGGGAACCGTTTGCCTTTGATGTAAAGCATTTCGACCCGGCTCCGTCCGCGAGGCGTTTCGAGCATGGCTCACCTGCGATCCAGCAGGCTTACGCTACGACTGCCGCGCTTGATTTACTTTCCGGAATTGGATTCGAAAATATCGCGGATCACATCGCGGGGCTTACCAAGGCGTTGCTCGACGGTGCCCGTTCTCTGGGTATCAGAGCGAAAACGCCTGAGGATAGCCGCGGCCCATTGGTTGTGCTACAGATGCAGGACATTGATTCGATGGCCAAACGCCTGGGCGACGAAAATTTGGTAGTGTCGCGGCGTATGGATGGCCTGAGGATTTCGTTCCACGCCTACAACACCATGGATGATGTCCGCACTGTCCTTGGCGTGCTTGAGAAAAACATCAAGTTCGCAACGCGCATTCCGGTGAACGCATAAACATCTAGTGCATCATCGAGCCCTTCGGGCGGAAGCGCACGAACATCACTACGCCGGTCGGATTACCGCCATAAATTGAATTGAGAAAAGCGGGCGCGTGATAGAGCGTGGCCTGCGCCCCAAGAGCTGTGGAAACTCCCGGTATCCAGCCAAAATCTCGATCGTATCCAACTGAATAGGCCTGTACTCGAGCCAGGAACCGCTCTTCAAATCCAGCCGGGAGTGGATTCGATCCTACCAAAAGTAGATTTGTGCGATCGACGTTCTCGATGCGCGTCCAAACGGCGTTCTTCTCCAGAAATTTGAACGTAGACTCCGCCAAATAACTGTTCAATTTTTCGCCAGTAAGTAGTGATCGGGTCCGGCCCCAGATGAGCGACGAAGCCCAATTTCCGTTGTGGAGCGGAAGATTGTAGGAAACTGATGCAGTCATTCGACGTTGGTCCTCGTGCGGGCTCAGAGCTTCCGGGCTCTTTAACGTTCCTAAGGAGAATTGCCCGCTCCAATTTCGTGATGGATTCAGAGTTAACCGGGCAGCCCAGGAGTCAATCGGTCCCGCGTCGATGTTCCATCGGTTTTCGTTTGGTTCGCGGCCATAGAAACCGGAGACTTCAGCGCGAATAAATCGATACGAGTATCCCGCGGTTACAACCTCGTCGGCGATGTGGGTGGAGTCCTGCTGATGATGGCCCAAGGGAGCAATTGGATTTTCGCTCGCGGACGCCCGGTGTGGATAGGCTGGGGGACCGAGGGCTGGGTCGCCGACGGGGGCCACATAAATGGACAGCAAAACGCTCTCGCTCATTTTCCAGTCATAGAAAGCGCCAATCTCCATGAACAGATCATGCGGATGTTGTCCATCGACTATGGGGCGGCCGAAAGCAGTCTCGCCGATCTGAAATAGCTCGGGGTATCGACGCTCCGTTACGGTCGCGGGATCGAGGCTGAACATCCCGCGCAAAGTCAGTTGGCCCGGCCCAAGAGATTTCCGCGCCATGAGCATGGCCCAATCCGTGGAAAAAAACTTATCGCCGCCACGCGGGCCAGACTGCTGAATGTCGTCAACGAAGAGAACTCCATGAAACATAAAGTTCCAGCCGTGTAGCTGTGACATCCACATCGCGTTTGGTGTGGATGCTGGCTCTAGATCGGTGCCGGAGGAAAGATGCTCAAGGACGACGGCGCGGAGGTCTTCGGAAGAGCCCTCGGAACTCATATCGTTTTTGCCGTCCGACATGGTGCCCATGGATTGTTGTGCCTCTGCGGTGGCGGAGTAGCAAGTGATCAACATCAACAGTAGAAATATCTGGCCCAGAATTCGCACAGCGCTCCTTCGAATGTGCTTCTCAGTTCGCAAACGGAGATATGAGGTCTAAAAAATGGCCAGTGGAATGATGTGTCTAGACGCGCAGAGGACTGGAAGGGGCTAAGAGGGAATCGTGGAGGGCTCGTGATTGAAGAGTTGAAAAGTCGTAGCGGGCTACATGTTTGTCAGTCAAGACTGCAGAGGGATGAAATTCAGATTTGATATTCGCTCGAGCCGACGACCTAACTGCAAATCTTAGGGAAAGTTCGCTCTTGAAGTTACACGGTGCCACGCATCGTGCCCGTGAATGCTCAACTCGCATGACGACACTCGAGGGAAGCGCTTTATGTGTCGAATGCCGAGCACACCGTACAGATTCTGTCACCCGTGTCGCATGCACTGCCGGAGAGACGTGAAGCGCGTCTGCCGTAGAAGCTGATGGAACGCAGCAGATCATGGCCGCAGGAGAAAATGGCGTGGAAAAAGCCAGCAGGGCCACCAAGGCGGTTATGCGGTGCATTGCTCGCACGAAGAAAGTCTACCACTTCTGCGTTTTGCGCCAGACGAAGATCTACTCGTATCGCAGCGCAACAATCGGGTCGATCCGCATCGCGCGCTGCGCCGGGACGTAACAGGCGGCCATGGCCACGCCACCGAGAACCAAAACCACCCCCACAAATGTAAGGGGGTCGGTCGCTCCGACTCCAAAAATTAAATTGCTCATCAAGCGAGTTAAAGCAAGTGCCGCCGTCACGCCAATAGCGATACCAAGCAAGGCCACGCGCATACCTTGCCCGACGACCATCCGCAAAATGTCTCGGGGTTGCGCACCAAGGGCGACGCGAATGCCAATTTCGTTTGTGCGCTGGCTCGCTACATAAGAAATAACGCCATAAATCCCCACTCCCGACAGTACCAACGCCAGCACGGAAAACACCCCCAACAGCACCATAGTGAATCGCTGCATTCCGATCGAATCGGAAACAATTTTATCCATCGGCACGAAATCGTAGACCACCTGACCCGGATCGTATTGCAGGGTTGCTTGTCGGAGCGCGCCGCTAAAGCTCGAAGGGTCCGACGCAGTACGAGCCACCACAGTCAGCCCCGAATTCAGCAAGGGGAAGACCGCATCTGGCAAGTTGGGAAGCAGCATGTAGAACTGAGATTGCAGAGTCGCGTGACCCTTATCGGCCAGTCCCCAATGATTTATGTGGCCTACCACTCCGACAATCTCGAGCTGCATGAACACCACGTCGGTGTTGATGTGCTTACCGATAGGGTCTTCATTGGGCATGAACTCACGCACAAAATGCTCGTCAACAACAGCCACGGGTCGTCGGCTGGCAATATCCTCCTGAGAAAGTAGGCGCCCGCGAATAAGCGGAATTCCCATTGCCTTGAAATAATTCGGCTCGACCGCATACCACAGTGCGGATGACATGTCGTTATCGGAGGTCGGCTTTGGCTTGCCTTCCAACCAGAAGGGAAGCTCCGAATCGCCTTGCATCGGCAAAGATCCAGCCATTGTCGAAACTGCCTCGATTCCTGGAACTGATTCGAAACGCCCCGTCAGGTCACGTAACCCGGCCCGGCCACTTGTGGAATTGGTAAATCGGCCCGGAGGAAAGACGGTCGCAAAGGTCAACACATGGTTAGGGTTGAAGCCAGGATTGATGCTGGCGAGAGCACTGAGTGTGCGGATCATCAAGCCCGCACCAACCAACAACACAATGGATAGGGCCATTTCGGTCACTACGAGGATGTTTTGCAGGCGATGACGAGCGCTGCTGCTACCTCGTCCGCCCTCTTTCAGCGTGCCGGCCATATCTGGGCGCAAAGTCTTGATCGCCGGCGCCAAGCCAAAAATAATCGCGGCGATCAGAGAAAGTCCGATATTGAATAGAAGCACCCGCAGATCGAGGTGGATGTTATCCGATCGTGGCAACGTGCTCGCCAGCGCGGCCAATACGACGGTCGTGCCCCAGTGAGCTAGCGCCAATCCCAGTAGCCCTCCACAAATCCCCAGCAATACGCTTTCTGTTAGCAGCTGGCGCAGCACACGATTTGTATTCGCGCCAATGGCCACTCGAATGGCGAATTCGCGCGCCCGGCCGGTTGAACGCGCTAAAAGTAGGTTCGCCACATTCGCGCATGCAATGAGCAAAACGAACCCCACCGCACCGAGAAGAACGAACAGCGAAACCTGCACATCGCCAACAATGTCTTTCTTCAGAGGTTCGACTGCAGGGGAGGAACCCTTGTCAGCATCCGGGTACATTTCAGCAAGGCTTCGCCCAATTCCGTCCATATCCGCGCGAGCCTGTTCGAGTGAAACACCGGGTTTCATTCGCGCCACCGCCCGCAGCCCCATTCCAACTCGGCGATCTCGGAAAAGCGCGTCGTTCCACTGGCCCAGCGAAACAAAGATTTCCACCGGATCAAAGAACGGTACGCGGCCATGCACCACGCCGATAACGGTATAGCTGTTGCCATTCAATGTGATGTTTCGGCCCAGAACATCGGGCGAAGCGCCGAATTTACTCTTCCAAAAGCCTTCATCGAGAAGCACAACCGGCTGCGCACCGGGCCGATCCTCCTCTTTGGTGAATAGGCGCCCGATGACCGGGTTAACTCCCAGAGCCGGGAAAAACTCAGCGGAAATCATTTCCCCATGGAGCCGTTCAGGTTCGCCCGTGCCGGTCACGACGTAATCGTTTGGGCGGTAACCGGCCAGCCCGGTAAATACTCGATTGTCTTTTTGCCAGTCTTCCAGATTGGGGAAGGAAACAGAGGCCTCTTGAAAGTTTGCAGTTCGGTTGGCCAGCGCTACGAGTTGATTCGGTTGGGGGAATGGGAGCGGATCGATCAAAACACCATTTACAACGGTGAAGAGGGCGGTGTTTGCACCGATACCCAACGCGAGAGTAAGAATCGCGATGATCGCAAATCCGGGATTCTGAATGAGCTGCCTAAAACCATAGCGCAGATCCTGAAACAAAACTTCCATGGAAACTCCCGGGTGCACGTATCGCTGCGGCCTTCAAAGAGACTTACGCAGAGCCCCTGGAGATTGTTCCGTGTTTCCTTAAGGGCCCAGAAGTCCGGCGTTATTTGCTTGGCTTGAAGAGAATTACGGGGTCTTGGGATGTTGCTGGCCGATTCTCGCGAGTGCTGTGAATCATCCCGGTCTCGTCGGAATAGAAATTGCGATATCCATAATTCGAAGGCCTGCAAACGAGGGAATAGCCCCCGATTTGGCCGCTGGTATTCGGCGAGCCGGGATTGAATTGAATTTCGTAGCCGGCCGCCGCCGCCGGGCGAATCGCAGCCTTGGCGGATTCACCCAGGGCCTCCAATGAAGACGGGTAGGCGCCCGCCGCGCTCTCGTAGGAGTCCAGTAGTCCTTGTAGCTCTATCATGGCGGTCAGAGCAGTGGTTTCGGCGGTGGGTTTCGCTGTTTCGGGCCGAGGCGGCAGAACATACCAAACGATTCCCCAAAGTGACGCGACCAGAATCGCCCAAATGAAAATCGTCTTATAGAGCTTGCGTTTCTTTTTTTGAGTTGTCGCAGCGGCGGGCTCAGCCTCTGACGGGACGGTCAGGTCCTCGCCGCAATAAGGGCAGACCTCCGTGCCCTGATTCAATTCGTTCTCACAATTTCGACAGGTGTACATCGAGTTCCATCCTGATAAGAAACATCATTGAAAGTCAATGCGCTGATGAGCCCTGCACAAAATTGTTTTGTGATTCGACGCTGAAAGTGGAAGCACGAAAACAGCAAGACATCCCAATCGTGCCCGTATCGGGTCCAACAATTACCACGGCTCGTGGGAACATGCAGGGACCCTTCGGTGTCATTATTCTGTGGTTTGTTTGGCGAAGGCGCGGCTCGTTTAAGAGCGAGAACCTAAGAGCGAGAAGGAGCAGGGAGATAAATGAAACGACGATCATCTGGAACACTGATTCTTGCCGCGTCACTACTGATTCTATGTGCCTCCTATTACCGCGTCGTTTACGCCTTGCCCGCGCAAGCCGATGCAGGCCCGCAAAGCGAGCAAGCCCCGGCCGCATCCAAAATGCCAGCGCAGGCAACTACTTCTAACGACCGCACGGATCTCGCCGTGACTGTTTACAACTCGAACATCGCGCTCGTGCGCGACGTCCGGCAGGTCAGTCTTCCCACTGGAACATTCGCCCTAAAGTTCGAAGATGTCGCTGCATCCATCAATCCCACGACAGTGCACTTTCGGTCGTTGGGCGAGCCCGCTAAGCTCACCGTTCTCGAGCAAAACTATGAATATGACCTGCTTGATCCGGCAAAGCTTTTGCAAAAGTACGTAGGCAAGGAAGTGATTCTGACTCGCTATGTGACCGAGAATAATTCTTCAAAAGTCGTCGAGACGAAGGCCACTCTTTTGGCCGACAACGGCAGCCCAGTGTGGAAGGTGGGCGACGAAATTGTGACCGGCATGATGGTCGATTCCTACCGCTTTCCGGATGTCCCCGCCGACCTGTATAGCCACCCGACTTTAATTTGGGCGCTCGAAAACGATGGCTCCAAATCGCAACATGTCGAAGCGTCTTATCTGACAAACAATATGAATTGGAATGCAGACTATGTTTTGACCGTGAGCCGCGATGAGAAAGATGCGGATCTCGATGGTTGGGTTACCGTGAGCAACAACAGCGGCGTGGCCTATCAAAATGCAAAACTGCAATTGGTGGCTGGCGCGGTTCACCGGGTCGAACCAAATGCCGCTCGTGAGGTAGTTGTCGAGGCCATGGTAGCGAAAGCTGCGGCTCCTCCGATGCAACAAGAGAATTTCTCCGAATACCACCTTTACACGCTACAGCGCAAAACTACGATTGCCGATAAAGAATCGAAGCAGATTAGTCTCTTGAACGCTAGTGGCGTGGCAGTCGAGAAATTCTTCCTGGTGGAAGGCGAGGAATATTACTACCGCCGGCAGCAAAGTCTTGGCAGCCCTACGCCCGAACCGGTTCAAGTCAACTATCGCTTTAAGAACAGTGAACGTTCGCACCTCGGTATGCCCCTGCCCGCTGGAACAATCCGTGCCTATCAGGCCGATTCCAAGGGCGGTATTCAGCTGCTTGGCGAAGACAGCATCAATCACACCCCGAAAGACGAAGACGTAACGATTCACATCGGCGACGCCTTCGACGTAGTCTGCGAGCGGAAGGAAACGGACTATCGCAAGATTGATAACCACACGTATGAGCTTGAGTTTGAGATTGCTCTGCGAAATCACAAGGATTCGGACATCACTGTGGAAGTTCGCGAACCCCTAGGTGGCGATTGGGACGTGGAGAAATCGAATTTTCCTCCAAAGAAGCTCGATGCGCGCACCGCAGCATTTGAAGTACCTGTGACAAAAGATA
>Ga0209624_10000919_pt1 | contig 24778 bp, 31 predicted proteins | sample JacPinW_OM2H0_O1_FD_188565 | JGI IMG/M metagenome (GOLD analysis project Ga0209624, IMG submission 188565) | Forest soil microbial communities from Algoma, Ontario, Canada - Jack Pine, Ontario site 1_JW_OM2H0_O1 (SPAdes) (version 2) | ecosystem: Environmental > Terrestrial > Soil > Boreal...
TTCCTTGTCAAGTTGAGCGTTAAGAGTATCTATCAAGTTCTCCCGAAGAGTTAAAATATTTGCCATGTGATTGTGCCAATTATAATAATTAAACGCTTCCTCAGTAACCGGCAAAGCGTAGTGCCCCCCTACTAAATTAATTAAACAGTAAGAATCCCACCAAAGAACGCCGAAAAGCAAAAAGTCTAGCGTATCACTCATTTACTTGTTCATGAAACACATTGCACCCCCAATGTCGAGTAGGGCGGCTTCGCTTTGCGATAACTTCCGTAGGGTATTTCTTTGCTATTTCGTCTTGAAACTTATATAGTTTCTCGCTCACAAGTCTAGGACAACACCACACACGCTTCAGCTCAAAAATATCCTCCGCCCCAGGCCCATAAAACTTTAAGTCTATTGTGGTGTTTTTATCATAATACGCCAAAGCCCCATGGAACAAATCTAAAAAAATCTTATACGCGGGCTCTATTCTTACTAAAATAGTAAAAAGCCACTCCTCAACCCCATTTGTTTGCGTAGTTTGAGCATCAGCAAATTTGTTTTTATACCTTGGTTGATATGTAATGGAAAACCCATTATTAATTATTACTTGATATGTTGGAAAAGCGCGCTGAGAAACAATTTTATCCGCTGTTTTAAAATCTGGGGTTTCGGTGTAGATTAAAAAATTTTGATTGTATGCTACTATATTCCCATCAACACCCAAATCATACGATAAAAGCTCTTTTTCGTTTACACTAAGCTCAACGGAACGAAATATTTGTTTATTTTTAGAAAAAGTAAACCCTTTGTCATCGATATGCATATTAGCTAAAAGTAACTCAATCAATCTGGTCGAGCTTTTACTGTCAAACCCAGAGCAGCCACCTTTTAACCACGACTGGTATGTAGTAAACCCAATTTCCAAACACCACTGATCGCCTACGTTTAACGCAGATAGTTTTGGGTCTCCGTCTTGGAAGTACATAGTTTCTCTATCCCGTTTCTCGACTTCAGTTAACCCGGACAAAAATTGCTCAAATATTTCTTTACGTTTTTGGCGTTCCTTTTTCACCCAACGTAGTTCTTTCTCAAAAGGTATTGGGTTGTTTTGTTTTTCCTCTTCAGTAAGGTGAGCCTCGGCTGCTTTTATCTGTGCTTCCATTAACGACATTCGTTTTTTTTGCTCACTATAGACTAGGCACTTCCTTTCGTACTCCTCAGTATACAGCAGAAGCCGATCATCTATAGATTTGGTTAAATAATTTCTTAGCGCGGACCTAAAATCCTCGTTATTCTTAAATTTTCCGTTTAAATTCATTTTATTTTGCTTAAACACGGAGTTTTTATAAAAATATTAAAGTCGTTCCCGGTTTTTTTTAAAATTGACTGCAGCCCCTCTGATTCAAAATTATAAGGGTCTGGCCCGGCATAAACCATCATTGTTCTACTTACACTTAGCTTATTCTCATAAGCCTTTAGGACTTGCCCCAAGTTAAATTCTAATTTCTTAAGGTCGCTTTTTTCCATAGGATCGAGCTTAGTACCCTCGGGGTCCAATAAATTCGAAAAACTATAAGGGAACATATTCAGAAATTTTTTAATCTCGCTTGAGTTGTCTCCATTCAGGTTTGTCGACTCTAGAATTTCTTTAATCCAAGTCATCAGCCTTTCTTCTCCAAAAAGCAATTTCGGTTTCGACAAGTCTTCGATCAAACTATAGTTGTCTAGTCTTAGCCCAGATTTACCAGCATACAAATGTCCTTTGTTGCTAACAATAATTGCTTTAACCCCTTCTATTGCTGGACTTTTAACCAAATAGTGATCGATTATTTCTGGCTCTGGGCTTGTGGGGTGAGCCCCTTGGCACAAATCACGATACCCAATAAACTCATGATTAAAAAACGACACTTGCTGCACTGGGGGGAATTCTAATAAAACGTTTACTGTTTGGGAGGCCATCAGCGACGAAAATTGGTTCAAATGCAAAATCCACCGGGATTTTGCAAAAGCAGCTTTCAACGCCGCAGTATGCGCTTGGCCAGACATGTCGAGATGAATTGTATTTCGCGAAACAAACTCAAGCGTAGTACCTTTGACAATACTTAAAATAACCGGTTTCGCCGTTTTGACCACTTGGGTAGCGGCTGGTAAGGTTTCAGCATAAATATTACCGGTCAACGCGGAGAAACAGCAAAAACCCACTATAAATATAGTAAAAATAATGCAACCATTAACGCTCGTGCTATTGCGTGTATTTGAGATAATTTTTATGGAACTCAGCTTATCAATAAAACTATAAATCAACATAAAAGTTACAGCGATACTAATATAATAAAGAAAAAAGAAAAAAGTATTTTTGAAGTCTACAATAAACCCAGTTATCACAAGCCCACAAATAAACAAACAAAACCCGTAGCTAGCTGCCACAAAAAACGTCAAGGCAATATTACTAAACGACAGTTTACTAACAGTAAACGAACTTGGCTTTAACCAACAAATTACTAAAGGACATACATTTTCGAAAATTGCTACTGCGCATCTACCGGCCATATTGAGTGCACTTAGTACACAGTTAATGGTTCTTCTGGGTAGAATAGAGATTGTGAAAACACAATAAGATTTAGCGTTTTTAAAAAAAAAAATAAGTAGTTTTATATATAAGTTAGATTTTTTTTTAAAAAAATTAGTTAACATGAGTTATACGTTATTAGTTTGCAGCCTCAACTCAGTGTTTTTGTAAGGAAACCGGTTTCCATAAAATAAAAACCGGCCATAAAAAAGCACAGTCGCTTTGACTACACGTGTTAAGTTTAAAATACTTAATACGTGTAGTAATCACTCTAAGGCGCTAAAGTTTAGTTTCCTAAAAAAATAAAGCTGCGATTGCGTCAAACATCAGTCTAACGCGCCCATAATAAAGACTATACACTATATATGGATATATAACAACTCACTAGTTAACAAAAATAAAAAGCCTGGCCCGGCTAATCACACAAGCGGGTGCTTCCAGCAGGACTAGACCTACGGGGTAGTTTTTGAGACTTACTTATACGGTAAATACGACCCTTTTAGCTCAAGTATTGGGTGGCCCCATTCTGTGGTAAAGTACTCATACTCCAACAATAGCCCAGCTTCGTGGTGAAAGTCTTCACGGCCCGCGCGGTCCTCAGGACTCATTTGAACAAGCATTTTGTCTAAATAAAAAACTATGTCCAAAGAATCACTAGATGGAAGATTTTTTAACCCTGAGGGGTAAGGCGACAAAAACACAGTAAGTAAATTGTGAGCCCCAATTAATGCCAGGCCGGTCATCCAGTCACTAACCCAAATTTCTTGGTCTAAATCAGAAAGCTTGTTTTTAGCTTCTTTAAAGCCCGCCGTCCCGCTTATGCGTGCTTTAGGCAGACGCTTAAATAATAAAATCACCCACACATCGAAACATGTTTTATACATGCGTTCGTTAACATCTTCTAAAAACTTCTCGTTTGGCGCTTTTGCTAACCCTCTCTCTACCAACTCATGCTTAACTGAAAGTTCATCAAAGGACTCAACCGCAAAAATTTTTTTAATTGACTGAAACTGTTTCCATTTTAAAAACGTTAAAAATAAATACATTGCTTTTGAATTAAAAGCATACTCCTCAAAGTAAATCGGCTCTAACTTATATAAATCAAAATATAACTGACAGTTAGTTTTTAACGCAAGGTTTAATTCGTATACCTTCTCTTTTGCTTCGTCTGGATCAAGGCTAATTTCCCATATAATATCAAAAACTTTTTCATCACTAGCGTTAAACTGTTTAATCAGTTCTTCAAAATGTACGTTTTTTTCCATAAATAACTAGGCAACTACTGCAACAGCCTTAGGCAACAGCCAACACCCAAGGCTCCAAGCTAATTTGAGGCCGACGACGATTGCTGTAGGATAAACTATCTGCTTGATTAGTTTAGTTTTTTGCTCTGCAATGTCTGCTTTCTGCTCTTCAATAATTGAACTCTCAAGATCGGCTCTTCTCTTTTCAAGTCTTAAAATCTCATCAACTTCGCTTTGAGTAACTGGTGCGACTTTTTCTATTACATAAACTTCCTTATCAAGTTGAGCGTTAAGAGTATCTAACAAGTTCTCCCGAAGAGTTAAAATATTTGCCATATGGCTGTGCCAATTATAATAGTTAAATGCTTCCTCAGTAACCGGCAAAGCGTAATGCCCCCCCACTAAATTAATTAAACAGTAAGAATCCCACCAAAGAACGCCGAAAATTAATGAGTTAGTAAGCTCGTCCATTACACAGTAGTATAACCATCTTTAGTTTTTATTATCCAAACCGACTCCTTACGCTTTTTTATTTTCAGCTCCTCAAAACGGGGTATATCAAAATATGACTGCATCCTTACTAATGTACTAGGAAACTCTAATGACCACCCAGCCAAGCTGTTTGTTATAGTCAACCCAAACTCGTAGTGAACTTCGGGGTACAAGTACGCTTCGCAATAAGCCTTTAGCTCGTTAAAGTCTTCTGGGGATTTTAATGAGTAACTGTATGGCAATGGCCCCACACGCTCAAGGTCAAGGAGCGGCCTTGTATCTTCCGGGTAGTCAATAATCTGAGTTGGAAAAAAACGAAAAGGTAGCTCAGGCCAAACAGAAAAAACGTTGCCCGGATCACTCAAACTACCCCCTTTGACAGCGCAAAAATGAAAATAAAAAACTAAGCCATCGGGTATGCCCAATTGAAGTTGATCATATTTCGGGTCACGATAAAAGTCACCCAGACCTATTGCAAATTCCGGCCTAGTAAGCCCTTTTGCAAAGTCCTCTGCTACATTATGGCCAACTCCCGATGAATAAAGATAATAAGAAGGCTCAGCTATAAACCTGCTAGCCGCAGGCGTATATTTTTGCCCTAGTTCGGGGATAGTAATATACAAAGCCTCCGCCCCCACTTTAGCTAGCTGACACTTTTGTTGGTCCTCTGGCTGCGTTGGGTTTAATAAAGTTAAAAAATATTCGTTTTTAAACTTACACGACTTACCCGCGCGTGATAGCTCTATTGTGTCAAAAGTTGCGCTTAATGAATATTTTTTAGCTTCGTAATATCGGCAAAATTTTTCAATCTTTCCACTTTCACTCCTCTCATTATTTAAAAAAAATCGAATTAGCTGCCCATTCTCAGCTTTTGAGTATGCCTCCACCCCAAGGTCACGTCTTGCTTTTTGTTCAAACTGCAGGATAGGCTCGTCCAGCGCCTCAGCTCTCCTTGAATTATAGTCATCAACACTGATAGAGCTGTGCCCCAATAACGTATTTTTAAATCCAAATTCTTTTTGGGTACGGTACACGAAACGTAAGCTAAAATATAATGCCTCCCCCACCATCTTATTCGTATTTAATAACATCCTTTGTGGACACACCAACCAATTTTTTTGGCCCAAATAATTGTTCGACCAATTGATTTATATCTTCACTATTAGAAGACACAACAGCGTTAAACTCATGAGAAACCAGCATACCGCCTATACAATGTGTTCTAACAACCACCCAGCGTTCAAGCACAGCCTTTGTGGCATCTTCCAATTCCACCCCGCTCACCATTAAATTAATTATTTCGCTTTTAATTAACGGTTGGTGCAAAATCCACTCTAAATCCCCATTCCGCTTTACTAGACCTTTTTTACCTACAACGAATAAATCTTCTATGTTGGACGCTTTTAGATGATTAAGGAATTCTTTTTCAATAACTTGCTGCACAGGCCCTTGTAACCCATCAATCTGTGTTTTTAATAACAGCCCTTTGCTTGATGATTTCATTTCTACAAGTACATAGGTTATACCCTTAGGTGTTTGAACTTGAACCCACATGTCGTTACCCTGCTGCGAGTTACCCAAAGGACCCGGTACATTAAGTGGCGTTACAACGTCCCCTTTTATAAATTGCGAAAGGTAATACTGACTCAAAATAATATTACCGAGCACTACTTGAGGCAACGCCCCGTGTTTTTTACATAAAGGCCTTACATCATCTAGCATACTTTTACTAAAAACCGTTAGCCGATAGTAATCCGTTGTTTTTTTATAAAAAATTACTTCAGTGGGTTTAATAAGATATTTTTTGCAATTAACCAAGAAACCACTAAAGTCATTGTGAATCTCTTGGTGCTTTGCAATATCCTCTTTATGCACCTTAACTAAAGCATCGAACCCAGGTCTTTTCGAATAACCAACAATACTTCTGGTAACTTTGTAAATTAAGGCTTTTTCAGTAGCACCGTTAATTGTAACAAATTTACCAAAATATTTAAAATGTAGTTTAGTCTTCGAAAATAAAAAATCCCAACCCCCAAGGCCGTTTTTAAGCATTTCTTTTGCCCCCGTATATCCTTTTTCGACAGAACCTTCAAAACCTTTAGTGCTGGTTTCACTTAATTCATAACTCCAATACCATCGGTGCCCAATTAGCTTCACAGTAACAGAGGAGTCCACAACCTCGTCTATTGAATACAATAATGAAAAAGAAGGCATTGCGATCGCCACAATAATGAAAACTGGAGCAACGGTCCACACAGTTTCTAATAAAGGATCATAACTAACCGGTGCTAAGCCTACTTTTTTGCTTTCATAGAGTAAAAAGCAACCCCGCAATAAAAACCAGATAATCACCACTATAGCCAAAATAAGGTACATAATTACATAGTTATGAATAGTTATAACCCCTTCTAGTACAGGTGTTGCTGGGTTATGAAACGTCAGACCCCACAAATCTAAAAGCTTATCATTGCCGGCCCCTTTCATTTAAATTTATGCAACATACAACTATAAAAAGGTCTCTTCAAAAAAAAACAAAGCTGGCCTGAAAACAAACGGTCAGTATTATTGATAAAAATACTTTCCACGAAAATAAAATTAGCTTGAATAAAGCAGCAGCTTAAAATAAAATTAGTAAACTGATTAGGAATAAAAGACAATATAACTGCGTTGTGTAACGGTACCCTACACACAATAGTACGTAAAGTTTGAAAAATTAACTCGACGATTACCCCCACGAAATTAGAAAAGTTTATATTTTTAAAGTTCATTTTTATTATTTACCGTATTGGGCAACTAATATAGTTAAATACCTGTAAAACCATAGACTCATATGTAAAGCGCTCATGCCGACCTTATAGTTCCAAACTTTGACCTTTTTTGACGGCGATTTGGCGACCCAATCATCGTATCCCCCGTTCTCCCACGGGTTGACCTCAATATTTTATAGTGGGATCCTGGTACATCGCGAGCTCTCCCACCACGAATCAAAACTCTATTGTATTTTTGTAACATGTGCCCCCCATCCGGGATAGTAACTATAGCCTTTTTTCTAGTACTTAACACTACTTTTGCAAGTTTCCTTTTACCACTATTAGGCTTCTTTGGGCTACCAACATAAACAACTGAAACTATACCCTGCTTGAAAGGATTTCCTTTAAGTTTACTTGCTGAGTTCCACTTTACTTTCTGCTTTTTTACGCGATTAACTGTCTGGTTTATTGTCCCCATAGCAAGCTTAAACTTCTATAAATCGAGGTCACGTTTAGTCTGTAAATAAATTTGCTGAGACTTAGTTTCAAGTTTTTGAAATTTAACGAGTGTAACTGCCCCAACAATCGCTATTAAAAGAATAAACCCAGCAAAAAGCAGGCAGGCAGCAAATTGATGATATAAAGCCGCCGCAACAGTAACGTGTGCGTTAACAAAAGGGGCAATAAAAACTTTTGTAGAAAAAAAAGGTAAAGGGCTGTTACTAGTTATTGGCGCTAACGAAAAAAATATAGTTTTGAAGAAAGCGGGTTTAATGAATATGTAATCAAAGGTATTAACAAAAGGCGGTAGGATTAAAGCAACGTTTTTTTGTAAAACTTTATTAGTCGCTAACAATAAGAAATTTTTGGTATTTGGCTCTAATAACCACGAAAGCGAAATAAACTCACTGCTAGAATTTAGCCCACCAATAAAATGTATAAAAACCTGTGGTAAAAACACAGCCTCCGCTACTGTATCTCCGCGGAACCTGTCTCTATAAATTGATAAAAAATCCACGAAAATAGCAGAATTTGGTGATATGGGCGCTAATAAAAAAAACTTTTGCGAAGCGTAAAGTGCATATATATTATACAAAAAATTAGATTGATCCAAATTAACCGCGTGAATTTGTTTTACTAAAACTGGCGGAATTACATGGGATAAACTTATAAAGGCTTTTGAATTACTTGAAAACCGAAGTGAAAACTGAAAAACAATGTTTTCGTTAAGATACCTAACAAACACTGAAAATAAATGCGAATCGGGTGAAATCCTTATAATTTTTATAGTCGTAAGGTCATTAATTAAAACTATTGAGACAAAACTAGTAAAGATTAACAGGCATACAACAGTTAGCCGTAAATGAAGGAAAGGGTTTTTTTTTACCGGCATGGTCATTACAACCCACAAAAATAAAATTAACAGCGCACCAACATAAACCAATAAATAAATAAGAGCAAGTAGCTCGACCCCATGTAATAAAAAAATAACGCTTGAGGCAATAAACAAGATTATTAGCGCTAATACAGCGTATATTGGGCTGTTTGCGCTAACAACTATAATACTAAATAATACAGAAAAACTAAATAATAAGATTTTAATAATTATTTGAAAATCTAAATTCATACTAGTTTCCAAACTAAAATAAAAACCACCAATATGTAAATATATGGTATGACGATGCTTTTAAAACTAATTTTTACAGAAAAAAAAGGTAGCCTGAAACTAATCCATTTAGAACGTTCTAGTGTCCACGAAGGCCTAAAAATATATTTTAGCTTTTTCATCATTTTTAGCCTTTAATTAAATTAATAAAAGGGTACGCTATTGTACCGCGAATTTTGAAAAATAATACTAGTAGCGCTAGGCCCACCGTTGACTCAGCTGCCGCTACTGTAAGAACAAACAAAGCAAATATTTGTCCGCTAATGTCACTATAAATACTTGAAAATATAATAAAAATTATGTTAGTAGCGAGTAAAGTAATTTCGATTGCCATAAGCATGTATAACACGTTATTTTGAGACGAAAGGACACCAAAAAAACCAACAACAAACAATTGGAATGACCATAATATATATAATTCATTTTGCAGCATTTTCTATATATTTTTTAACAAAGTAGTTTTTAAGTTTTTTAGTTGTCTGTGCATTTGCTCGCGTTCTCTGACCTCTTACGGGCAAACCTCGCCCTAGACGACTCCCTTTAATTGATTTGTTAATAATAAAACGTCTAATAGCGTCCGATTTAATGCGAATAACCATCCCGCCTATTGGTATTCGTCGATCTATGTGGGTTTTCAGTTTTAGTAACTTTGTGGTTAAAACGTTTTTTGCAATCATGCTTGGTGCTACACCATAACGTTTACACAAATTACTAACTACGGCGGGACCCAGTCCAAAAAAGATTCGTAAAAATTTTGTAATAGAGAAAGGAGAAGAAACCATTTCATTGAAATTGATAGCCATGAATATAGTAAAACAGCAACAGGGAAAATAGTTAACCAGTGTCGTAAGCCACTGCTAAAAACACTTGGATCTACACGCGGCGATCGCTCCGCGCTTGGATTAAGTAAAGCTGCTTAGCTGTCAAAAGCTATATGGGTTTGGGCTCCACAGCGGATCACTGGTTTTAGACTTACACCGATTAAACTAAGTTACCTGCAAAACTCCTGAGTAACAACGTAAGGGTGCTAGGGACGCTTAAGTCTACGCACGGCGATCGCTCCGCGCTTGGACTAAGTGAAGCTGGTTAGCAGTCAAGTATCAGGTGGGTTTGGGCTCCACAGCAGATTACCGGTTCTAGTCTTACCCCAAATAAGCTTTAATTTATGGATAATTAAAGCCAAACTCATGAACACAAATCACTGTAGTGGCTGTTGCACTCAACCACGCCGACTATAACAGCATTGAATCAGACCTTCAAGCCGCTATCTAAATTTGCCGAAAAGACATTTGTCCCCGCTGCTTATTTTATCTAGCTATATTATGGTTAAATGCCCAAACCCATAATAGTCTGATTGAAACTAGACAAAAGGCTAACGCGTCGGTGCACCAGGAGTTGAACCTAGACTAATGAGTTAAAAGCCCACTGTTCTACCTATTGAACTATGCACCGTTTGAGCTGATGGGAATTGAACCCACACCCCGCGCGTGCAAAGCGCACATTCTACCAACAAACTCCAGCCCAGCAACCCTCGTAGGAGTCGAACCTACATAAAATAAATTAGAAGTTTACGGCTTTTTCCAGTTAAGCTAGAGGGTTGCGGTAAGCCAAAATAGGCTCGAACTATTGACCTCGCGCTTATCAGGCGCGCGCTCTGCCGACTGAGCTATTGGCTCGCTGCCGAAAACCGGAGTTGAACCGATAACCACCTAGTTACAAGCTAGGCGCTCTACCAGTTGAGCTATTTCGGCAGCTTATATAAAAAAAAACACTAGAGCCAATAGAATAACCAAACCGGCTAAACAGAACTCAACGAAAAGGACGCATTGTGTCGGCAAAGAAAATATCACCGGAATTGATGATGACGGTGAAAAAAACATTATTTTTATAAATCTCAGATAATACACCGCGCTAACCGCGCTTAAAATTAAAACCAAGAGCGCAAGATTAACAAAATAAACTGATGAAAGCCCTTGTATAACAAATAGCTTTGCAATAAACCCCGCAAAAGGTGGGATACCAGCGAAAGAGAAAACGGCTATAGACAATAATACCGTGTTAACCATTGAAACTTTACTAAATCCTACTAAGTCATCAACATAGTTACAAATCATGTTTTTACCAAACATTACGTTAAGCCACACTGCAAAAAATAACATTGACGTAACTACATAGACTACTAGGTAAAAAACAGCGATTTTTATTGAACTGGTAGACAACGAGCCTAAAGCTAGTAAAATATAACCTACGTGGGCTGTAGCCCCAAAGGCTAGTATTTTTGTTATCTTAGAATAATAAAAAGCGCCGAACATACCTATAATAATAGAAATCACCCCGAAAAATGAAAACACGATAGACCAGAAACTACTAAATGCAAAAAAAGTTAATGTAAATAAACTAATTAGAAAAACTGAAACTGAGAGTTTTGGAATAGTAGAAAAAATAAATACAATAGACGCGGGAGCTCCCTCATAAATTTCTGGCGTCCAGAAATGAAAAGGAGCCGCCGACAGCTTAAAAAATAAACTAACACACAGCCCGACCAGCCCTGTGTAAAAACAATATATTTGGAAATAATTTACAGAATTTTTGAAAACTGTCCCGGAGGCTAAATTTAAAAAAATAACAAGTTCCCCAAAGTTAAACACCCCGCTTACATAGTAAATTAACGCTGAACTGTACAGAAACACTGAGGAAGAAAACACGTTTAGGATAAAATACTTTAAACCACTTTCGACTGATTTTTTAGATAATCTGAACAAAGAAGCCAACACATACAAGGGGATAGTTTGTAGCTCCAAAGCAAGATACGCAGAAAGGAAACCATTTGCAAAAACAAGGGAAAAAGCGCCAAAAATAACTGATAAAAACAGTAGTACTATCTCTGGCGCATAAAGCTTAAAGTATAAATCATAAGCGTAAGTTAAAATAAGAATAACTAGCGCTGTTATTTCAATCAGTAGTTTAAAGAAAAATAAAAAAAAATTAACCCTAAAAGCCCCAAAAAATACGTGGACATCCCCTTGAACGTTGTACAAATAAACCAAAAGGTTACTGTCCAAAAAACAACAAGAAATAAAAAACAATAACATCAGCCTTCTAGTTTGCTTAAAGCAAATTACAGTAAAGAAATACTTTGCGCTGAAAAGGCTAAAAAAAAATAAAACTAACGTAAAAAAAGGGAAAAGGGAAAAGTTTACACCAATTATATTGCTAATGGTAAACATACTAAAAAAAGAAAGAAACTTGATTACTATTATATATAGTGTCGAGAACAATGCGTTGCCAGTGGCGTTCATCGTATAAATCAACTACATTAGTAAAAACTTCGCGAATAGTTTGAGGAGTCAATAAATAAATGCTCGAGTGAGGTATAAACATTTGCTCAAAGATAACCCCAGAAAAAGTACACGACAGATTGGCAAACGCTTCCCTCATAAATAAATTAGTTTCCTTAGTTAAACTCGTGTTAGCTTTTTTAACCCTCGCCACTTCTTCACACATAAAAAATAAATCGTTTTTGCTGTATACCTCAACCATTAAAACAGGTAATCTGACACAAGTTAAAAGAAACTTGGCTTTTTTACTAGGTTTAAAAACAAAATTACATTTAATGCCGCGTTCCTCGAAAAAAAGCTTAATGTACTTTATGTCAAAAAAGCTTACACTGCTGAAAATAAAAAAAAAACTTTTTGTGTTAACAGCTAGCAACTTAATTATTAAAAATACAAAGCCTCAACGGATAAGTTTATGTTTATCTCGTTACTCCAAGTATCACCATTATACAAGAGTTTTTCTTTTGTATACAGTAACTCCTCATGCGTTTCCGTTGCAAACTCAAAGTTTGGCCCTTCAACAATTGCGTCAACCGGGCACGCTTCTTGGCAAAAACCACAATAAATGCATTTAGTCATGTCAATGTCATAAATCACAGCGCGCCTGCTACCGTCCATTCTAGGCTCTGCTTCAATTGTAATGGCCTGAGCTGGGCAAATTGCCTCACACAATTTACACGCAATACACCTCTCCTCGCCGGTCATATATCGCCTTAAAACATGCTCGCCTCTAAAACGGCTACTTATAGGCCCTTTTTCAAACGGATAGTTTAAAGTGACTTTAGCACCAAAAAAATATTTGAGTGTTGTGGTTAAACCTTTGAAAAGCTCGAAAAGCAAAAAAGTTTGATAAAAGCTAGCTGAACTCATAGAGTTATAAAAATATACTTGAAACTTATTAAAAAAGATGATGAAAAAAAGTCCAGGTATTCAGTTAAAAAGTTAGGGTAAACTCCTAAAAAAAATATCGGAAAAACTAAACTAATGGATGCTACAAGCTCTAGTACGTTAATATCTTGATATAAAATGATATACTTAGTGGACAATGCCCCAAAACACAACCGATTAAATAGCCAAAGAGAATAACAAACCACCATCACAACACTAAAACTAGAAAGAAAAACTAGCGTAAAGTTTACTTTCACAGCGCCGGTAAGTACCAAAAGTTCCCCAATAAACCCACTAGTTGACGGTAAACTTATGTTTGCAAGAAGAAAAAGGAAGAAAAAGGAAGAAAAAATAGGCATCACCGATGCTAAAGAGGAATAATAAATAATAAGCTTTGTTTTATACCTATCGTACAAAAAACCAACACATAAAAAAAGGGCGCTAGACACAAAACCATGACTAAGCATAATGAACACTGAACCGGTCGTCGCAAATTCATTAAAACATACCAGCCCTAGTGAAACAAAACCCATATGCGCAATTGATGAGTAAGCGATAATTTTTTTTAAGTCTATTTGTCGAAGCGAGATAACCGCAGCCGCAAGTATCGCGCATATGCTTAGCAAACTAACCAAAGGCATAAAATAAACGGTTGCATTTGGGAGCAATGGCCCCAAAAACCTAAAAAAACCATACCCGCCAAGTTTAAGCAAAACCCCGGCTAAAATTATTGACCCAGTTGTTGGTGCTTCAACATGAGCTTCAGGCAGCCATAAATGAAAAGGTATCATTGGAAGTTTTGTAGCAAATGAAATAAATAAAAGCACCCAAAGCACGTTTTGAAGACGCGGGGAAAAGAACGTCGATTTTAAAAACACTAAATCCCCTGTCCCTGTAGTAAAAAAGAGCAAAATAAGGCCGGCAAGCGTAAACAGCGAGCTAAGTAATGTGTAAAAAAATAATTTATACGCGGCGTAGATTTTCCGTTCTCGTGTACCAAACAAACCAATTATTAGAAACATTGGTATCAGCGTTGCCTCAAAAAAAATGTAAAAAAGTATAATATCCAGGGCGCAAAACGCAAAGACAATAAAGAAATGCAATAAAAAAAAATTTATGTTTTTTATTTTACTTCCGCGGTTATCTGGAAGTAAATGTAAAAAAAAACAAAGTGAGAATAAGAAATTTGTTAGAACTATTAGTAAACATGATAAACCGTCGACTCCCACAATAAAACTAGTATATGCCTCCTCTTCAGCATATATTTGCAGCCTGTATTGAAACTGCATGTCATCAGTGGATAAATCAAAAAAACCAAGTAAAAAAATAGAAAACAACAAAACAAATAACGAAAAATTAACAGAAAACAAATTAATAGTTTTATGAAACCGTGTAGGAATAAAAGACAATATAACTGCAGCAAGCAACGGCGAAAATATCATAACTAATAAGGGATTATCGTACAAAAAGAAAAAGGTATCATAAATCGTATCCGACACCAAAAAAGGAAAAAACTCAACAAAGAAAAACGCAGCGACATTCGTCAGTAAAAATAAATAAAAACCATACCTGCCAAATGTAAATAAATATGGGGCCGCTAAATCCTTTTGGGTTAACTCTTCATCCTCTAGTTCCCTTAAAACTTTACGTTTTACCTTAAGCATATACTTTTGAACGCACTTAAAGAACTGCGGAAATATAAAATAATTGAGGTTATATCTTCGTTGATAGGCTTTTAGCTTAATTAACATGTATCTCCCTAATTCCATGAACTCACATAATGGTGCGGAAGAAGGGACTCGAACCCCTAAAACCCTGATCCTAAGTCAGGTACGTTTGCCAATTTCGTCACTCCCGCACTTTATTTTATATTTATCTAATAACCCTTTTTACTGTTTTGAGACCCTGTGGTGTTGTAGGGCTTTGCTTTACTAATCTGATGAACAAACCGTGTTTTATACATAGGCTGATAAAAAGATGTTTCAAGGTAACGCTCAGGGCGCAAATACCCAACAACTTTTTGCTTAAGCCAATTAAAATAAAAAAAAAAAGGCGTTTTGTTACTCCTTCTTTGAAGTTTTGTAAATTTGGTAAATATTAATCGCCAAAGTTTAGTGCGCGACTCTCTACGTCTCCTTATTGTCTTAAATATTCTCAATAAATGTCTACGCGATTTCCATATCTTCTTAACAAAAAAATAAATATAATTTTCTTTATATGTTTCGGCATCCCCAGTTTTTTTGTATAGCCATGCTCTCATTGACACAACCCCCTCGTCTAGCGCCCTAGATCGGGCCACATATAAAATTAAACTACTAAAAGTTTGTATCGGGGTAGTCCCAAAGTATAGCTTTTTAATAATTTGAGAGCGTCTAGTACGGGGTGCTCTCACCGGACCAGCAACTCTTATTTTAAGCCCTTTAAGGTTAAAGCGCGCGAGACGAAGTGAGCTATAAAGCCCTCTAAAACTCTTGAGTATTCGCCTATAAGAGTTCATTTTTGTGTACTTCCTCATAAAATAATTACCGAGTAAAATCGGATTAGCTGTTAAGGCTATTGTTCTGAAATTTGGTTTTTGATTCCTGATAATACAAAAATTAAAAATAACCCTCGTTACACCGAAAAACTGTTGGATGGCTTTAATAAAGTGAGGGGTCTCCGTATAAAATATATGTTTTAATAAATAATATGACCTCAAAAACAAAAACGGCTTGAACTGAAAGTTTGCGTTTACATTAGCATTAAACACAAACAAAGAAATAAACGTGGTGTTAAGCGTACGTTTTACTTCACAGTGTGCTAACTCAACCCTATATTTTCTAAGCTGAAACTTTAGATACTTACGCAAGAAAAAATCCTGATACAGTAACGAGCTGTAAGTAACCGACGAGTGCCATAAACTAGGCCATGTTTTAATGTAAGGTATTCGAATCCCTATTGGATTTATTTTTCTTGACATAGCCAGCGCTTCGAAGGATTTGAACCCTCAACCATTGATTTCGAAGACCAATACTCTATCCAGTTGAGCTAGAAGCGCACAACTAGGGGAAAGCGGGATTTGAACCCACGAATACATACGTAAACCGGTTTAGCAAACCAGCGCCTTAAACCACTCAGCCATTTCCCCTTTTTGCATGTACGACCATGCGCGTTTTTTACACAAACTACCATAGAGCTTTTTTACCTTCTTTTAAAACCATTGGTTGCTCTTTAATATTCACCCCGCGCCCCTTATAACGTGTTGCGGGGCGAGCATTATGTATTTGCTCAATCAATTGGCGAAGTTTAAATTTATTGAATGAAAAAAAGAAATGAGTCCTTTTTTTAGGAGAAATCTTACGAATAGCAGACACAAAATCAGCCGGGCATTTTACCCATACTTTTTTTGAATAACCTATACGGTATTTTAAAACTTGCGCCGCCTTAAACCACCTTTGTCTATACCTAAAACCAACAAACTGGATTATATTGTAGTAACCGTAAAGTGTCCCAAATATTAGCTTTTTAAAGTTAACTTGCGAAAACTGCACGGTAGCTCCAGGCTTTGAAAAAAAAATAGATTTAGTGAAAGACAGCGCGACACCTTGTTTATTTACAAATAAATTAAACACTTGCGGTAATTTTACCGCACTCGCAATGTTACCATTAAGCCACAAAAACGCCACAGATTTTGAGGCACAGTAAAAGTTACCGATTAAAAAAAGGCCGGGGTTTACTGGTTGGAAATTTTCAAAAAATAATAAATTTGAATTGGTGTAAACGCATTGTTTATCGTTGTTATTCATCAAGTTTTTTAGAAATTTTGACAATGTTTATAAGTTTTCTTTCAGAACGGCGCTTGAACAACGCTTTTTTCGCGTTTTTAAAAAGCCAGTCAAATCGTTTTTTAGCCTTTGACTCTTTTCGCCTAATATAATACAACCGCATACGCCTAAAATATAACTCATCTTTATTTAGCCATCTTGCGTAAGGCCGGGGTTTTTTAATTTTACGAGATTTTTTCGCGCGAAGGTCCCTATAAAACCAAATAACCTTAACGATCCGTTTTTTTTTTTTAGGTCTTTTGTTTTTAATTTTATAATAAGGCAATCTTGTCCGTTTTATATATACCCGCGCATTTTCAGCTTTTTTATAAAAACCGTCCCTATAATTTAAAATAACTGAGTTGCGCGAGCGCCTAACTATATTCCCGACCTCTTTGGTTAGCACCTCAGAAGAATTTTGGCGGGAATGTTTAACTAACTTAGCTAAAACTGACCAAACTCTCCGTTTTTGTAAATCGACCCGCGCTCCCGTTGGAACCTCGCGGTAGCGCTTTCTTATAAATCTAGGGGAAAACCTAACCAATACTCTAGCTTTTACGAAGGCTTTTAAGCAATAGCTTAGTACTAACCTTGCCATAAGCTTTTTTTTCCCTGTTAGTTTTTGTTTAAGTTTCGCAAAAATTATACTAGAAAAGCTCTTGAACACTAGCGTCCTAGCTAAATTTATCTTACCAGCGCGTACAAAAAACAAAGGGGCTGCTTGAAAAAAAGCCCCGAGTTTTCTTTGTGTTTGAAAAACTTTCGTATTTCTTTTCATTGATTTTTTTGAAAACCGAAGGCTGAGAAAAAAACAAGAGAACTAGTTTTTTTGAAAGCGTCAGGGCCATTTACTGAAAAATTAAATGTAGCCCCGAGGCGACTATTTAAATACTCAAGCTCAAGCTGAGAAAAGGTCGAGGCGTTTTTTATATCCTCAAAACCGATAGAAAAATTATTAGGCTCGGAAAAGCCAACATTGATTTTCGGGTTTAACTCTGAGACTTCTGCAAAAAAATTAGACAAAAAATTAGGCAAAAGCTCGATCGCTTGCTTCCCGCCAAAGGCTGCCGCCGAACCATGCAACTCCCCACCGCGTGTCTTAAAATTAGAAACGGCTTTTGAAAGACGCGAAAATCTTGGTTTTACCCCAAGTAAACTAAATTGAACCAAATAATGCGGAACAGAAAAAATCAAGTCGGAATCGATTTTTTTGTTATTAAGATTAGCGGATACAGTGATAGACACAGGTAAATCAGCAATACACTTAAAATTAAACTTTTGTACTATGTCGAATAATATATAGTTTTTATATAAATTAAAATACATGCTACCTGATAACTCTGGAGGCTAACGAGAATATTTTTGGGTACTTTTTCTTTAATTTTTTGTTCTGTACAACAGGGCCAAAAACCCGATTTCCGGCTAATTTTGGCCCACCAAACGTCCTTGGTTGGCTTTTTTTGATAAGCACGGCGGCATTATTAAAAAAACGAACTCCGCCATAATCTGGGAAAAAAACTGGTTTTTTTGTTCTAATTAGCACCGCTTTATGCACCTGCCCTTTTAAAATTTGCTTACTGGCTTTAACGTTATGTTTTGGTTTAATTACTCTAGTTGAAACAACAATTTCATCGGCAAACCGCGCAAAGCGTGGTTTTGAGCTGCCAGGAACTTTTATACACCGAACATAAACCCCCCCGGAATTATCGGCAATTTTTACTATTGATTCCGTAAACAACATGCTATTTAAATAAATTCGCAATAAGTTTTTTTTGGGACACTCCTTTGAAAAAATATAATTTCGCTTTGAACGTTTTTTTTAAAAATGCGCCTGAAACTACCGGGCGCACGTATTTTAATTTAATCACAAGCGGGGAAAAAAAATGAATAAAGCGGTCATAAGTAACCGCCCCGCTAACGTTTCGCACAAAGACAGAAGATGAGAACCCCCGCGACTTAACAGCAACGCAAATTCCTTGGTAAGTGTATGTTTTAACTAAAAACCCAAAATATTTGTACCCACCACTTTTTAAATAAAGCGAAAACAAAAAAGGCACAATTTCGAAAGATAGGTGTATTTCAAGAATTCGCCCAACTAACTTTAAGCCGCTTATTTGCCTATAAAACTCTGCTAAAAACCTATACCTAGCTTGTTGAGTTGAAAAATAATTTTCTTTTGTCAACATCATATTTTTATAAAACAACCGCAAACACAGCGTAAACGAAAATTAAAAATGTAGTTGTAATTGGCAAAAACACTTTCCAGCCTAGGTACATAAGCTGATCATAGCGGTACCGCGGAAATGTGGCCCTAACCCAAACAAAACAAAACAAAACAAAGCTGGTTTTTACCCCAAACCATAAGGCGCCTGGTATAAAGCTTAACCCGAAAACCGGGAGCCATCCGCCAATAAATAAAATCACTGCAAAAGCACTCATGACAATAATATTTGAGTATTCTGCTAAAAAAAATAAAGCAAAAATCATTGAGGAGTACTCAACATTATACCCAGCTACAAGCTCAGCTTCTGCCTCCGGTAAATCGAAAGGGGTTCTGTTTGTTTCAGCCAAAATTGAAATAAAAAAAATTAGAAAAAGGGGAAAGAATGTTACAATGTTAAACAAGTGTTTTTGGGCTAAAACAATATCGGATAAATTTAATGAGCCAGCACAAACCCCGATAATTATTAAAATAAGCCCAACTGACAATTCGTAAGAGATCATTTGAGCTGCTGCCCTCACCGCCCCAATAAAGGCGAATTTCGAGTTGCTAGACCAGCCGGCTAAAACTATCCCATACACATTAAGCGACGACACCACTAGAATAAAAAGAACTCCGAGGCCAATGTCTGCAATAGAATGAAAAAGATTAAAGGTTATAACCGACCATGGGAGTAAACTAAGGCTAAAACTAAGAATAGGCGCACTGATAAATAAAATACCGTTGGAACTACGGGGCAAAACCGTTTCTTTTAATAAAAGCTTTAACCCATCAGCAAAAGGTTGTAGTATGCCAAAAAAACCTACGGTTCCAGGCCCAACTCGAAGTTGCATTGCGCCCAAAATCTTTCGTTCAGCTAAAGTTAAAAAAGCAACAGACACTAGTACAAGTACTAGAACCAGCAACATTATAACACCCAAGTATAAACTCACGCCCAGTCTAAAACCTCTTTTTCCCATTCATATATAAAACCCAAAACCAATATAAATAGAAATAAAAAAACTCCAAGAGTAGCTACGTTAGTTAGTGAAAAAGCCACGAAAACCCAAGGGAGAAGTAAAGCCACCTCTACGTCAAAAATAATAAAGACCATGGCTACAACATAGAATTTAATGTCATATGTCTTCCGCGCATCCTCAAATGGGTTAAACCCACACTCATAAGTCGAGAGCTTTTCTGATTCAACAGAGTCACTACTAGCAATAAGCGAGACGGTTATTAAAATAGAAGAAAGTAAAAAAGAGAAAGATGTAAATATGTATATAGGTAAATACTCAAACATTGAACCAACTTTCAAAAAAGCTTAAAACTATTCTCGCTAATTGCTAAATTTTTTGACAATAAAGACATTGAGTCGGTTTTGTAAAAATCAGTAACTAACGAAAATAAAGCTGAACTATAAAATAAAGGTTTAGTAGAATAAAAAACTAGTGGTTTTTTTATAGCGAAAAAAGCGAACTTTTTTTGAACTGTGCTTCTAAAATTATTTTTTTTTGTTTCATTTTTTATAAGATAACTTTTTTGAGTAATCTGGGGTTTTTTAAAATTACCGACGGAATTAGCAAAAACTTTAAATAAACTAGATACGACCGCCCAATCTTCCAAGGCTAGGCCTAAGGTTGGTTGTACTTTTTCTGAAACTTTAAAGTTTCCGTCAAACCCTATAAATACAGATTTTTTTTCCAAAAAGGAACACCCTGGAAGAAGTATACTAATATCGTTTTTTTCTTTAATTAACTGAAACCCAAGAAAAATATTAAAGACTGGTTTAAAATGGCTAAAAATAACAACGCGGCTTGCTTGCACTGAATATAGGAGCGTAAAACACAATGACTGCTGTAATAGGAGCGACGCTTTAAATTTTTTAAGACTAGCCCAAAGCATCATTTTTTCTTAGCAGATTTTTTCTTAGCAGATTTTTTCTTAGCAGATTTTTTCTTTTTAGGGACGTAAATCGCACGAGTAGGAGCAAATTCCCCAAAACGTTGCCCGAGTAAAAGAGCTGACCCTTGAATCTTTGAAAACGCTTTACCATTATACACGGAAATCCGACTTTCGATAAACTCAGCAGGAACCTTTATAGCTCTACAAAACCGGTTATAAAGCACGTTCGTGTCCTGGCTTTGCTTAAAAAAAAAAGTTGGAAAAAAAGGACCTTTTTTTGAGGACCTAGCCATTGTACAGATCAACTAACACAGAAGGGACAGGTAATTTTTTAAAAGCTTTTTTGAAAACCCTATTAATTTTAAAAAAAGTCGGCCCGAAAATTTCATAGAGTAGCTGCCCTTTTTCAATCAGCGCTATTTGAAAACTAGGCGCCCCTTTGCCCTTCCCCATCCGAGTCTCCGCCGAACGCTTCGTAACTATTCGGTCAACTTTAATTAACACCCAGACTTTTGCGTTTTTTACGTGTTTTATAGGGCGGCGCAGCGCTACGCGCACCGCCTCTATTTGGCCCCGTGTCATAAAACCGCTTTTGCTTGCTTGAACAACATAACGGCCAAACATCCCCACTGTACTTTTAAAGGATATTTTGCTACATACTACGTTACTAAGGTGTTTCGAGGGTTTTTTGTATTTTAACTTTGACGGGAAACTTATTAATTTATTTTTTTTTTTAGCCATATTTTCCTTTTAACCCGAACTTCCGTTGCTTTTTGAAAACCCATTGCAAGAATAAATTATCGAGATTTTGCTTTGTAAAAAAAAAAGAAGATGGGGGGCCGTACGTGCCCGCAGTATTCAAAAAAAAAATCTCTCCGGATTTATAATTAACTTCGCACCCAGTAGGTGCTGAGTACGCTTTAATTTTAATTTTAGAGAAAGAATTTTTAAGTAATTTTTTCCCAAAACGAACCCCTAATATAAGCAACATTATATAATTAGTGGGCATTACGTTAAACGTTAAAATGGAACAAGCTGGAACAAAAAAATAGGGATCGGTTATGCAAACCCCGTTAACATTGCAAAAACGGTTCTCTAGTAAATATAAGCAAAAACTAAATGTAATCCCACCAAAAAATCGCTTCAAAAACGTTAGCAAAGCCGGGTTCGCCGAAGAAAACAAAAAAAATTTTTTTTTTAAACTATGGCTGTTGCCAGTAAAATGCGACGGTTTCCTAAGGCTTCTTTTAAATTTGGATATTACTTTAGAAATATAAGGAAAAAGCTGTTTGTTGAATTTTCGAAAAAACTGCTTTTGCCATATTTTATTAAACGTAAGTATTTTATTACTATGCAGTTTACGTTTAGAAAAATGCTTGAAAAAATGTTTTCTGGCGGTATACAGAAAACGCTTTGCAAGTTTGAACGCAGAGGCTTTAATATGAGGGGTTGAAAACGCGGGCGAATTTCGCTTTTGAGGAATTGCCTTTGAGTATTTAGTTACTTTATACCCTTGGTACTGCGCCCCGAGAGTTTTCCCAAACAACGCGGTTTTAACCGGATAAAGCGAAAACGGGTATTCTCCAATTATCTTTTTATGCTTTATGGCTAAATCGCGGTTACGCTTTGCAGTAAGGTCATGTCTATTCTCACCTTTTAAAGCGGCATACCCCCCGAGAGCCCATTTTATTTCAAGCTTTCTTTGAGGTAGCGAAAAAATCATAAATTTTTTTTAAATAACTTAAACCTTTGTTCCCCAATTTGTGCCTTGTTAAAAAAAGTTTCGTTTAAACTTGTCATTAAATATGTGAAAAGTTTCGTTTGCACGTTCGGAAATATTCTATAATCTGTTTTTGGAAAAAAAAGCGAAAAAATTTTGGTTTTCCGTTTTAGCATTCTGCTAGTTTCGAGTATAAAATAGGTCGCTTTCCCTTTTTGCTTATCAGATATAAGTTTACTAGCCCCGGACAATTCAATCTCTTTCCTCGAAAACGGGTAAAACTCACCATAGTGCTTAACAGGCCAAGTCGCCGCCAAACTTTCCTCGTCCCCTTCGTCTATAGTAAGCAAGCTTGCTGTTGGGTCTTTAAATACAACAAGACCAGTCTTTGGACCAGCGTTTACCCTTTGCATTTTAATATTAAAAAGGTTAAACGCTGAGAACGCTAGAGTATTACTATTTTCGCAAACACACCCAGTGAAAACACCGGGGGCAGAAAGTTTCAATAGCCGGAAATATCTAAGGGCAAACAAACCGAAAATAAACAAAGTATTTTTTGCAAATGTGTATGAGTTAAACCCAAAATGCTTTGCTGAGATTTTTCGTAAAAAGAGACTGTATGTTTTTTGCCATGGCCTGAGTTTTGCTGAGCTGTGACTTCTGGCAAAAGGCAACACTAAATGTTTTCTAAAATTAAAAGAATTGACCCATACACTCATTGAAAGCTTTGACTTTTCTAATCCAGCAAGTGGAACAACGTTAACATCGAGATTAAAGGAAAATTCCGTTAACCTTGGAAATATAAAACGACGGTCTACAATCCGATATTTTATGGTCGTAAACCTAGATAGACTAAGATTATAGCAAAAAACATTTTTTTTGCATTCCACGAGAAACCTGAACATTTGTTCTACGTTTTGGTTAAACGCTAGTTTATATGTGCTTGTTTTTCCAAATTTATCAAAATTGGGCTGGACCACCGTGCTAACAGGTTCGTACAAAGCGGGGAAGCAAACAAGCGGTGACTGTTTCATCAAAAAAAGTTTAAATTTAAATAGAATAATATTTTTTATAGTGAAACGCTCCATTTTTATATAGCAAGAAGACATAAAAGCTCCCCCCCTTTAACAAACTTTTTAACATGATCTGGGTGGTACAACAACCCATTATGAAAAATTAAAGGGATAGTTAACAAAAGCTTTTGTCCAATAAAGTTTGGTGAAATTCTTTTATACAGTTTGTTAAGTATTAAAACCGAGGCGTACACCCTACGCCCAGGTTTTGAAACTGCAATAATTTGCTTAAGGACCGGCCTCGTCTCAAAATACTTTAGCAGAAGCTTTATTGAGCCTTTTTCCTCGCAAAACCCATTTATGTAGCCGTTATCCCTTAAAAAATATACAATAAGCTTGGACATTTTACAGGATTTAAAACTTACTTCTACTTGATTCCGCTTTATAGCACCGTTTATTAAAGAAAAAAACTTATACACGTTTTTTTGCATTACCAGCTAGCTTTATAAACCCCGTTAAGCAAGCCAAAATGCGCAAGTTCCCTAAACGAGATACGCGACAGTTTAAATTTACTGTGTACACTCCGAGATTTCTTTGACAAAAAACAGAAACTTTTTCTTCTAGAATGAGCTCCAAATTTACTAAAAAAGTTTTTGTAGAGAAAACAATTAGTGTTTGGTTTGCTTGGTTTTTCGATAAAAATGTTTTCGATGGAAATTTTCTGAAAAAATAAACGTTTAGTTTCTTCTTTTAGATTTGCTGCGCTATGTTGAAGTATTCTTCCTTGTTTCATTTATGAATAGTATTCAATGTAAACCCACTATATCTATATACATTATGTATATATATATAGATATAATGTATATAGATATATAATATATATATTGTATATAGATATAATGTATATAGATATATAATATATATATTGTATATAGATATAATGTATATAGATATAATGTATATAGATATATAATATATATATTGTATATAGATATAATGTATATAGATATATAATATATATAATGTATATATATAATATATATAATGTATATATATATAATGTGTATATATATATAATATATATATATATAATATATATAATGTATATATATATATAATATATATAATGTATATATATATATATATAATGTATATATATATATATATAATATATATAATGTATATATATATAATGTATATATATATAATGT